>SAMEA104404097__coassemble_1180_pt1 | contig 22642 bp, 17 predicted proteins | sample SAMEA104404097__metabat2_high_PE_016 | metagenome-assembled genome bin SAMEA104404097 (sample SAMEA104404097) | Balaenoptera acutorostrata | reverse complement strand
ACCACCGAGAAGAGCGCAGCTGTCGCTTTGCTCCCCAAAGTAAGTTCAATGCTCGACAAATTGGCCAAGCACAACATCATGCACAAGAACAAGGCTGGCAACTTGAAGAGTGCCATGCAGTTGCATGTCAATGGCTTGAACTAATCGCTCGCGACATTCAACCATACAAAGCGACCCTCGGGTCGCTTTTTTTGTGTCCGCACCCAAAAGAACACCCCGCCGGATCCGTCAGCGGGGTGTTCTTTTAGATTTGATAAACCCTTACAAGATCTTGAAGCCTAACTTTTTGCCCAATTCCGAAAAAAACTTCGCCATCGCATCGCGTGTCTGCGCCCTGCGAACGGGGTGGCGGAGGAGCTGATCGAAATATGCCAAGTCGTGAATGGCGCTGTCCGCCACATCAACCTTGCGTGTATAGCCCGACAACAGCAAGATGCCGTTTTCCTCCTTGAACTTCAGCAACTCAGCCTCATCTCCACGGAGCGTTCTGCAACTGCTAAAGTGGACATTGCGCCCCTCAAATGCGCCTGCAGCCGATTCCGTCAAGGCATCGAGCGAAAGCAATTCACGCTCCCCCTCCAACTGAATCGCCCCCGGCGCGCCGTGGAACGAAAGATAAAAGGTCGAATAATCTTCATACTGCTTGAGATTGAAGCGTTTGAGGTAAAATGCAAGTTCTGCTTTAGTAGCTATGGTCTTGTAAATCACCTTGCATCCTTCTGTTTTTGCGAGGAAATCAAGGAGCGCCTTGGTATGGACAGCACGGCGATTGCCCTTGGTCGTGTCCTCCCATTCGGTTTCAATGCAGATAATTCCGTCCTTCATAATTTTAAGTTTAGTTTTATAACAAAACTATAAATTTAGTTTGAAAGTTGCAAATCACACCCGCATTCGCATTTTCCTTGCAAAAGATTTGTACCTTTGTGCTATTCCTGCGGACATTTTCCGCAAACATCAAGACTATGGAAAAAAACGATATTCAATACCTCGATCAGTTTGAGCTGAAGTTGGAGGAGGAGTTAGTGACACTCTGCTCGACTTACCGCATGCTCGACCATGTGCTGCTCGCTTCGGACGACATCAACAACTTGTGGCACAATGTTTTAGCACCCGAATACATCGCCGATGCGGTGCGTGAGGTTGCAGCCTATCCCGTGGTTTCAGTCGCATGGGCAGCATACTTGGGGATGGGCGTGGCGCGCGGATGGGACACCGACTGGGAGCGTTTCCGCACAATGCCCTACGCCAACTACTACGGCGAACACAAGTTCGACGACATGGACGAGCACATCGTGAGCCGCATCCTCGGCTTGAAACTCGACAGCCCCGAAGCCCGCCAAATCGAGGACATCCTGCGCACCTGCGGCGAGAAAACAATTGACCTGATCCGCTACGAACGCATTGAGCCTCAGAGCGCTATGGCATTTCACATCTTCGCCCGCGCCTGCAAATCGATGTTCCGCATCGGTGCCGCCTTGGAACTCTACCGCCTCGGCTACAAATTCCAAAAAGTCAATCTGAACGACCTCAAAAGCCCCGCGAAGCTGTCGTAGGAAACGACAAAAATAAATTGCAAAATAATATTTTTTATTGAAGAAAATTATTAACTTTGTATCATCTTCCCTAAAAAAACAAGGGAAGGAAAAAAGATGATCCGAGTGGGTCTTTAATAAAAAAAGAATAATTTATGCTCAAAAAAATTTGATGCACAATCTTGATGGTTTTAATCGTTTTAAAAGTATCAACCTTCTTCAACTGACGAGAACCGTCCTTTTGAACAAAAGAAAGGATTGAAATCGTAGATGGACTAATTGCGGAAGCGCACAGGATCGAGAAGGAACGACAAAAAAAAAGATTTCCATTAAAGTAAAACCGATAGAAAATAAAATACAAAACCGCGCCAATGGGCGCGGTTTTGTATTTTATCCCAGCATCAAAAGATCTTAAAACAAACAACACTGCTTTCGCAGAAAGGACAAGCAATCATTACCCTAAAATTCCCGTTAAACGAGGTGCCAGCAAAAACAAACGAGAAAAAGTAGGGAATCGAAATCATTCCGCAGAGGAGTAGACAAAAAAAGGAGCAACAAATGTTGCTCCTCGTTTGGAGGTCTGAAGCGGATTCGAACCGCTGTACAAGGTTTTGCAGACCTTTGCCTAGCCACTCGGCCATCAGACCATATTGCCTTTACTACTCGAAAAACACCCTCTCGGAAACCGCCGAAAAGCGAACCGCAAATGCTTATCTTTCGTTTTGGTTGTGCAAATATAGGAAATAAATCGATACAAAACAAAACTTTCGCCGAAAATTGCAAAATTTTGCGAATTTTAGCGAAAATAGTTATCTTTACATCTCTATAAACGCCTTTTTGAAACCAGATGACAGTCGAAGATATTGCGCTGACGATGACGCCCGGCATCGGGTTGAAGGGTATCGCCCACCTTTTGGAGGTGTTCGGCGATGCCCAATCTGTGTTTGTGGCCACCCCAGCAGACCTCCGTCACGATGCGCAATTGAGGGAGGACCTCATCGCGAAGGTTACGGGCAAGGCGGGATTCGCAGCGGCGGAGCGCGAGCTGAAGCATTGCCTGAGGCACAACATCCGCCCCATCGCATCGACCGATCCCGAGTACCCGCAGTTATTGCGCGACACGCCCGACTTTCCCCATGTCCTATATATAAAGGGAAGGGTCGAGGTTCTGCAGTCGCGCTGTTTGGCGATGGTCGGCACGCGCGAAGCCACGCCCTACGGGCAGATCATGTGCAATCGGTTGGTCGAGGAACTCGGAAAGAAGATCCCCGCCCTCGCCATTGTGAGCGGTTTGGCATTCGGCATCGATGTTGCGGCGCATCGTGCGGCGTTGGCTTACGATGTACCGACGGTGGCGGTGCTTCCGAGTCCGCTTCCCGATGTGATGCCCACGCAACACACCGATGTGGCGCGCGACATTTTGGAGCATGGCGGGGTGCTTGTGACCGAAGAGCATTCTCAGACGAAGCAGAAGGGTCGGAGCTACCTCTCGCGCAACCGCATCATCGCGGGTTTGTGTGCGGGCACCTTGGTCGTAGAGTCGCCCGAGCAAGGCGGTTCGTTGGTCACGGCGCAGTTGGCGGACGGCTACAACCGCACGGTGATGGCACTTCCGGGGCGTGCAAACGACAAGTCTTCGCGCGGTACGAACCACTTGATCAAAACCCGCAAGGCACAGATCGTTCTTTCGGCTCAAGACATCATCGAGGAACTGATGTGGGACATGATCCCCGATGTGGCAGTTCGGGCGCAGACAGCACCGGAGAGCCGTCTGACGGCGGATGAGGAACACATTTTGACTTTGTTCCGCTCATCCGACCCCGTTTCGACCGAGCAGTTGGTGGTGGAAAGCGGCGAGGACATCGGTCGCTTGGCGACTTTACTTGTAGGACTTGAACTGTCGGGGGCAATCATACAGCTGCCCGGCAACCGATATATGCGAACCAAATGAAACTAATTGATACACACTCACACCTTTACGCCGAGGAGTTTGACGACGATCGCGAAGAGGCATTCGCGCGCGCCGCAGCCGAGGGGGTGGAGCATCTGCTCCTGCCCGCCATCGATTCGACGACGCACGAAGCGCTGTTCGACTTGTGTCGCAAGCACCCCGACCGCTGCACGCCGATGATGGGTCTGCACCCCACTTCGGTCAATGAGCTACCCGATTGGCGGGGCGAATTGCAAAAGGTGAAAGGCTACCTGCGCCAGCCCCCCGAGGGCATTGCGCGGTTCTCAGCCATCGGCGAGATCGGCTTGGATTTCTACTGGAGCAAGGACTTCGTGAAGGAGCAGATGGAAGCCTTTCGCACGCAGATCGAGTGGTCGATCGAGTTCGGGCTGCCCATCGCCGTCCACACACGCGATGCGTGGAAGGAAACGGTCTGTCTGATGCGCGAGTATAAGGGGCGCGGTGTACGGGGCGTATTCCACGCCTTCTCCGATACCATCGACACCTACCACGCACTCAAAGAAACGGGCGATTTCGTGTTTGGAATCGGCGGGGTCGTAACCTTCAAAAAGAGCCAAGTGGCGGAGGTCGTGCGCGAGATGGATATGCGCGACATCGTGTTGGAGACCGACTGTCCCTACCTCACGCCCGTGCCCTACCGCGGTAAGCGCAATGAATCGGCTTATGTGCGGTTCACCTGCGCCAAAGTAGCTGAATTGAAAGGACTTACACCCGAGGAGGTGGGCGAAATCACCACAGCGAACGCCCGCCGTATGTTTATGCAATAACCAACAACCTAAAACAAGATATGAGATCTTCGATTTTAATCATCTACACCGGAGGTACGATCGGCATGAAAACCGATGCCGAGACCGGTGCCCTTGTGCCGTTCGACTTCAGCGGCATCTACGATGAGTTTCCCTCATTGCGCCGACTCAATGTGGACATCGACATCCACACCATCTCGCCGATCATCGACTCATCGAATGTCACGCCGCAGAATTGGATCGAATTGGCGGAAATCATCCGCGACAACTACACGCGCTACGACGGATTCGTGGTGCTCCACGGCACCGATACCATGTCCTACACGGCATCGGCGCTGAGTTTTCTGTTGGAGAACCTCACCAAACCCGTGATCTTCACGGGCAGTCAGATTCCGATCGGCGTGTTGCGTACCGACGGGCGCGAAAACCTGATCACCGCCATCGAAATCGCCGGCACGCGCCGCGGAGGCCATCCCGAATTTGCGATGGTTCCCGAGGTTGCGCTCTACTTCCAGAATCGTCTGTTCCGTGCCAACCGCACCACCAAGCGCAGCGCAGAGGCATTAAGTGCCTTCCGCTCGAACAACTACCCCGCTTTGGCGGAGGTGGGAGTGAACATCACCTACAACCCCTCGGTGATCCACTACCCGCAGCAACCCGACGAAGCGGAGTTGCGCATCGCCACGGAATTGGCAGAAGGCATCGAGATCATCAAGCTCTTCCCCGGCATGGGCGAATCTACGCTCAAGGCGATGCTCTCGGCACCGGGTCTGAAGGCGGTCGTATTAGAGACCTTCGGTGCGGGCAATGCCCCCACCAAGCCGTGGTTCATGAAGGCGTTGGAGGATGCCATCGCGCGCGGTATTTATGTGGTGAATGTCACCCAATGCGGCAGCGGCAGCATCTCGATGGATCTCTACGACACGGGCATCCACATGCAGCAGATGGGTGTGATCAGCGGTCACGACCTCACTTCGGAAGCCGCCGTGACGAAACTGATGTATGTTTTGGGCAAAAACCTGAGCCGCGAGCAGACCCTCGAACTGCTTCGCAAACCACTTCGCGGAGAATTTACTGCGTAGGAGATTGCACGAAAGGAATATTTTTTATATATTTCGCACTGTTAATGTACCTCAATACGAGGCGATTGACCGAAAAGCGAGGGGTAACAGAAGTAAAACATACTGATTATCAGAAGTTTACCGTTAGCCATCAGTGCGTTTAGCCGCGACCTGCCAACAAGGAACGAGAGACGAGGCAAGCGGCGAAAAATGCTCGAAAACAGCCGAAAAGGCATTTCGGACAAAAAAAAAGAGAAAAAATTCGGAGCATACGAAAAATTTATCGAAGCGAAGAAAAAGATACGGAAAACAAATAGGAAAGATGAATAAACAAAATCAACTAATCAAATTAATTTATTAAACACAACTATGAAAAAACTTTTTTTGATTCTGTCGGTTGCCCTCTTCTCGTTGGGTACCGTTAACGCATTCGCGCAGGAGACAGAGGCTGCCCCGGAGACGGCAGCGACCGAAACTGTAGCTGAAGAGGCTGCTCAGCCCGCTGCGACTGCAGCAGTTGCTGAGGTTGAAGGCACTTCTGTTGAGAACAGCAAGCCTATGCACCGCATCTTGATGCAGAAGTTCTTGGAAGGTGGCTGGGAATGGATGTTGCCCGTGCTCCTCTGTTTGGTTATCGGTTTGGCAGTAGCCATCGAGCGTATCCTCTATCTGTCGCTGTCGACCATCAACTCGAAGAAGTTCTTGCAGCAGGTTGAGAACGAGTTGAAGTCGAACGGTGTTACGGCTGCTAAGGAGCTTTGCAAGAAGACTCGCGGTCCTATCGCTTCGATCTACTATCAGGCTTTGCTCCGCTACGAGCAGGGTAAGGATCTCGATGTAATCGAGAAGTCGGTTGTATCGTACGGTTCGGTTCAGACGGGTCAGATGGAGTCGGGTCTGTCGTGGATCGGCTTGTTCATCGCATTGAGCCCTATGTTGGGTTTCATGGGTACCGTTGTTGGTATGATCGGTGCATTCGATGCTATTCAGGCAGCAGGTGATATCAGCCCGACGCTGGTTGCAGGTGGTATCAAGGTCGCTCTGTTGACCACCCTTATGGGTCTTATCGCTGCGGTTATTCTTCAGTTGTTCTATAACTATATCGTATCGAAGATCGACTCTTTGGTAAACGATATGGAGGATTCGTCTATCGTTTTGATGGACACTCTGACTGATCTCAAGAAATAATCGAACGAATAAAAAGAATCAAAAACAAATGAAAAAGGTTTTAAACATATTGCTGGGTCTCATGATGGCGATCACAGTAGCGTTGATCATCTACGCTGTTGCTTCGCCTCACCCCGCAAATTTTACAGAGTTTGATACCTCGATCAGCATGAACCTGATGTGGGGCTACGGCCTGTTCATCTTCGCACTGGCTTGCGCCGTGTTCTGTGCCTTGTTCGGCATGATCAAGAACCCCGCAGGTATCAAGGGTACGATTCTTTCGCTGATCTTGGTTATCGCTGTGGTAGGTGTTTCCTACTTCATCGCTTCGGGTCACAGCATCCAGATTCCCGATGTCCAGAACAACACCACCTTCGGTGTTGCTGAAACTGTTGTTACAGAAACAAGTATTTTGGTAACTTATGTTGCCGGTGCAGCTGCATTTGTAGTTGCCATCGCAACCGAGATTTGGGGTATTTTCAAATAAAAACAAAGAAGTACAATGGCAGGTAATAAAAGACAAGTTCAAGAGATCAATGCCGGTTCTATGGCCGACATCGCGTTCTTGCTGCTCATTTTCTTCTTGGTCGCTACTACGATGAATGTCGATACCGGTATTCAGCGTATGTTGCCTCCCATGCCCCCCGAGAACCAAAAGACGGAGGACATCAAGGTTAAGGAACGCAACCTGATGCTTGTCCTCGTATCAGGCAGTGGTAACATCATGATCGGTACACCGTCCGATCAGAAGATCTGCACCCTGCGCGAGGTTAAAGACAAAGTCAAGGAGTTCATTCTGAACCCGATGAACGATGAGAACCTCCCCGAGAAGAAGGAGAAGGAGATCGCGTTGGAGGGTGGCGACAAATGGACCTACGCTGTGAGCGAAGGTGTCGTTTCGTTGCAGACGACCCGTGATACGGGCTATCAGCCTTACATCATGGTTCAGAACGAGATCACGCGCGCTTTTAACGAAGTGCGTGATCAGGTTGCACAGCAGAAGTTCGGCAAGAACTTCGAGGACCTGAGCGAAGAAAATCGTAAAGCAATTTCGACGGCAGTACCTTTGAAGATTTCGGAGGCAGAGCCTAAAGCAATTAAGAAGTAGAAGATATGGCAGTAATGAAAAAGAAGGGCAACAAAGGTTTGCCCCCTATCTCGACAGCATCACTTCCTGATGTGATCTTCATGATCCTCTTCTTCTTCATGGTCTCGACGACCATGCGTGAACAGGAACTGCTCGTGAGATACAAACTCCCGGAAGCAACCGAGGTACAGAAATTAGAGAAGAAATCGTTGGCGAACTACATCCATGTCGGTCCTCCTTCGAGAGCCATGGAGGCACAGTTTGGTACTGCGCCCGTAATCCAGCTCAACGATTCGTACAGAACGACCAAGGACATTTTGGACTTCATCGCTGCTGCTCGTGAGCAGCTCAGCGAGCAGGATCGTCCGGCAATGACCACCGTTCTGAAAGCCGACAAGGACATTAAGATGGGTATGATCACCGACATCAAGCAGGAGCTTCGTCGTGCTAACGCACTGAAGATCAGCTACGCTGCTTCAAAGTCGATGGGCTACTTTGAATAATCGACCTGATGCGTAATTAAGAGGGCAACCTTAAGGGTTTGCCCTCTTTTTTGTGCTATGGCGCGAGGTTCGGATTTGCTAAGTGGATGTCTTGCAGGATGGGACACCTATATATAATAAAGCACCTTTATGAGAATCAATCTCAAAAAGGTGCTTTATTTATCTGATACTATGTGAGTTGCAGAAAGTTACTAATCAACGACACATTAGAATAACTCGGTCTGCCCGAGGGTGTGGTTGAAAGTCAGGCGGTGATGGGGCGTAAGCCCGTATTCGCGTATGGCTAACTTGTGGTCGCGCGTGGGATAACCCTTGTTTTTCTGCCAGTTGTATTCGGGGAATTGCTCCGCCAAGCGACACATATACTCATCACGATGGGTCTTTGCGAGGACGGATGCTGCGGCAATGTCGGCGTAGGTCGCATCGCCCTTGATGATGCACTTGTAGGGAATGGCTAAAGTCGTGCGAAAACGATTGCCATCAATCGCGAGGAACTCGGGTCGGGGCGCGAGCCGATCTGCTGCAAGCGACATCCCCTCAAACGAGGCATTGAGGATGTTGATCTCATCGATGCGCTGGGGCGATACTGCTTCAACAGCCCACGCAACCGCCTCTCGTTCGATGATTTCACGCAGGATGTTACGGTTCCGCTCGGTCATCTGCTTCGAGTCGTTCAAAAGCGGATGATGAAAATCGCGCGGGAGGATCACCGCAGCGGCAAACACGGGACCCGCCAAGCAACCGCGCCCGGCCTCATCGCATCCCGCTTCCAAAAGTTCGTATTGAAATTGATTTTCTAACATGGTTATTCGTAAGATTAACTCTGCAAAACGGCAAAATCGGTAAGCGGACAGCAAGCTAAACCGCCCGAGAACGCCACAAACGCACACGCACGCCGACCGTTAGGCAGTAAGCGGCAGACGGATCAAACAAAGTTACGAATATTTTAGATTTCAACCCGCATTTTCGTTACATTTGTAGTGAAATTTGCTCAACCATGAAATTCGACATTGCCCGCCAGCCGTTTGTTCCTGCGTTCTTGACGCTTTTGGCGTTGATCCTCGTGTGGATCAACCACTACGCCGTACCTACGGAACTGAGATGCGACATCACCCCCGCGGAGCAAATTGCCGAGGTTGTCGAGGTCGGGAAGCCGACGGAAGAAGCACCGAAAATACAAGCAGATTCGACCGAGAGCACAATCGTTAAAACAGATTCGCTGAGCCAAGAAACAGCACAACCCGCTGAAGATCTAATAAAAGCCGCACCAATCGAAGAGAAAATGCCCCCCGAGGAAGAAGAAAAATCCCCGCGTATGGCGATCAATCTCCCCGCCACGATGATCCACAATTTTGTGGCAACGCATCCCGTGTGGGGTCAGACCTTGCTGGTGTTCCTCGTTATGTTCACGGGAATCACGATGGGACGCACCACAATCCGCCACAACCTCTACACGGTGGCAAGTTGTGTGCCGATTCCGCTGTCGTTTGCGCTGATGTTGGCGGTGGGTACCCGCTCGATCACGGCAGAAGCGGTGGTTGGGGCGTTCTTTTTCGCCTATGCAATAAAAAATTACAACCGCAGTTTCCGCAGCGGTTACACCTTCGATGCAAATTTCCGCGGATCGATGTATTTGGGGTTGACAGTTGCGACCCTGCCCGAAGCCCTGTCGCTCGTGCTGCTTTTCCCCGTGGCGCAGTTTATCTTCCACCGCACCTTCCGCGAAGCGATCGTGGGCACGGCAGGTCTGCTCCTCGCACCCGCCGTGGTGGCATACGCCAATTGGGGCATGGGTGGCGACTTCACCGCGCCGTTTGTCGAAGGATGGATGCGCATCACAGAAGGCGATCCCACAAAGTGGTTCACTGCCTATTCCCTGCCGGTAACGCCGATCTTCATAGGCATTGTAATCCTCAGTTTGATAAGCATTTGCAACTTTGTGATCAACCAATATTCAGTCGGCACAAAGCCCCGTTTCATCATCATGTTCACGATCAGCACCTTGGCTTTGAGCCTCACCCTGCTGCTCGTTCCCGCATCGAAACCCGACACGCTGATGCTCTTTTCCCTACCCGCATCGATCCTGATCACGGGCTTCATGATCCGTATTTCACGCCCGGCATCGACCGTGATCTACCTTGCGATCATCGCGATTTCGATCGCTTTGCAATTCATTTAAGCACAGTTTCCATTCTAAAAAGGCGCATTTTGATTCCACAAGGATCAAATGGGTGAATTATTTGTAGATGCTATTAACAATCTTAAATAGTTTATTGCAATTTAGCGACCAAAGGAAAAGTAAACCCACGCGCCACGATCACACGAAAGAAAACAATGATCTATGAAGCACCCGACAACTTCCGCGATCATCAATTATATCGAGCCAAACAACAAAGGCATCCAAACGGAGCGGAGTGCGGAATGACCCCTTCGGGCTTCCGCGCGGAGGTGGCAGCCCACCCGCACGAAGCCGACTGGAGCACGGCGGACGAGACTTCCTAAAAAGGACAAAGACAGCCGGACAATCGCTCCCGCACCGACAAAACCCGCAGAAAAACCGAAGCCAAAAAAAGCGGAAAATATAACAATCGATGCAAAACCGAGGGACAAAACATCAGAAAATTAACAAAAGAGGGCGCATTGCAAAGAAGATTTAAGATTTTTTCAAGCCCTGCAACGGATTAAGGATGAACATTCCAAGGCGAAAACCAGAGGAACAAAAGGACAATTCCCGCCGAAAAATTTGGTGGTGCAGGAAATTAGCACTATCTTTGTATCTATAAAAGATCGGGATAAGATCCCATCTCTCATTAACCTAAACTAACCTAACCAGAAGAGATTCGACGGTCATCGACCTTAGATCTCTTCTTTTCATTTTCAGCCACCCATCCGCCACGCCCCATACACGCCCCCCCCTCTAAAGCGACACGCCTCCTGCCGAAAACACCCCGAATCAACCCAGATTCGAGCATTCCCACACGCCCCAAAATCCGCGCAGAACAGAAAACCCGATCGCGGGAAAAAAGTCATAACCGGCAGTCCGCGCCCCGAAACAAAGAGCCAAAACGGAAAATATTGAACGGAGAACATACAAAATCCAATAATTTTTGTTACTTTTGCATTAATAGGAAAATAATGAACTTAAATGTCAAGGTCAAACGACAAAAGTAACATACTTCGCAAGCCCGACTGGTTGAAGATCCGACTGAGGGTCACACCCGGTTATTCGGAGGTGCGCAAGATCGTCAAAGAACATGGACTGCATACGATATGCAGCAGCGGTCGCTGTCCCAACCAAGGTGAGTGTTGGAACTGCGGAACAGCCACATTCATGATCTTGGGCGATATTTGCACGCGCGGTTGCCGCTTCTGCGCCACGCGCACCGGACGGCCCCTGCCCCCCGACCCGCGCGAACCGAAGAATGTCGCCGAAAGCGTTGCCTTGATGAAACTGAAACATGTCGTTGTGACTTCTGTGGATCGCGATGATCTGCCCGACGGCGGCGCCTCTCATTGGGCAGCAACCGTCCGAGCCATCCGTAAACAAAATCCCAACACCGTAATTGAGCTCCTTATTCCCGATTTGGATGCCCGCCCCGAACTCATCGACATCGTGGTCGATGCCAAGCCCGATATTATCGGACACAACATCGAAACGATCGAAAGGATCACCCCATTGGTACGATCCCGCGCCAAGTATCGCACAAGTCTTCAGACCTTGAAGTATATGTCCGATCGCGGCGTTGTTACCAAGAGCGGTCTGATGCTCGGCTTGGGCGAACAAGAAGAAGAGGTCTTGCAAGCCCTCCACGATCTTCGTGAGGCGGGCGTGCAGATCGTGACTCTTGGTCAGTACCTTCGACCGACGATGGAGCACTATCCCGTTGCGGCGTATATCACTCCCGAAAAATTCGATTGGTACAAACAAGAGGCATTGAAGATGGGTTTTGGCTTCTGCGCGAGCGCGCCAATGTGTCGCTCCTCGTACAAAGCCGAACAAGCCCTACAAGCAATTAAAGGTTTGTAACAATGAATGCTGCGTATCGCGACCTCGGACTCATGGATTACAAAAGCTGCTGGCAGCTCCAACAATCCCTGTTCGAGGAAATGCTTCGTAAGAAAGCCGAAGCACACCGCGGATCGACCCCCCAAGAGGGAGCCGATGCTTCACTGTGTACCGATACTACGGCATCAGAAATAAATACAGCGATGCACAATGCCGACGAGGCAGGCATCGTTCTATTGGTTGAGCATCATCCGGTCTACACCTTAGGCAAAAGCGGCAAGATGGAGAACTTACTCATCGACCGCGCGGGGTTGGAGCGCTTGGGTGCTACATTCTTTCACATTGACCGCGGAGGCGACATCACCTTCCATGGTCCGGGGCAGTTGGTCTGCTACCCGATCCTCGACTTGGAGAAGTTGGGCATCGGCTTGCGTGCCTACATCGATGCGTTAGAGGAGGCAGTGATCCGCACCGTGGCGCATTACGGCATCCGTGCAGGACGCATCGCCGGCGCATCGGGCGTATGGATGGGCGGCGAAACGGCTTATGCCGACGGGCAGGAGGACAAGGTGAAGACCCTCCCGCGCAAGATTTGCGCCATCGGGGTGCGTTCATCGCGCTTTGTCACCATGCACGGATTCGCCCTCAATGTGAACACCGACCTTAGGTGGTTCTCGCGCATCAACCCCTGCGGATTCACCGACAAGGGTGCGACTTCCATCGCCCGGGAGGTGGGTCACGAAGTCTCGATGGACGAGGTGAAAGAATTGGTTATCAAATTTTTAAGTGAGATATTAAATGTTAAAATATATAAAAATTAAAACTTATGCCCACAGAAAAACGCTGGGTAGTGAAGCCGCAGGGAGATCCCCAAACGGTGGCAATGCTTGCCTCCGCATTACAGATCTCGCCCGTGTTGGCTAATCTACTCGTACAGAGAGGCATAGACACATTAGGAAAAGCGGATAAGTTCTTCAAACCGAGCCTATCCGACCTCCACGACCCATTTCTGATGAAGGATATGGATGTGGCGGTTGCTCGCGTCGAAAGAGCCGTCAAGAACCATGAAAAGATCATGGTCTACGGCGATTACGATGTGGACGGCTGTACAGCCGTGTCGCTGGTCTACAAGTTCCTGCGACAAATCGGGCACAAAGACCTCATGTTTTACATCCCCGATCGTTATACCGAAGGTTACGGCATCTCGATCAAGGGTATCGATCTCGCAGCCGAGAAGGGTGTGGGACTGATCATCGCACTTGACTGTGGCATCAAAGCCATGGAAAAAGTGGTCTATGCAAAACAGAAAGGCGTGGATTTCATCATCTGCGACCACCATCTTCCCGCCGACGAGATTCCTCAGGCGGTAGCCGTACTCGACCCCAAACGGGTCGATTGCCATTACCCGTTCGATGAGTTGTCGGGTTGCGGTGTCGGCTTCAAACTCGTGCAGGCTTACGCCCAGAAAAACAACATCCCTTTCGAGCAGATCACTTCGCTCTTGGATCTTCTGGTGGTGAGCATCGCATCGGACATCGTGCCTTTGGTCGGCGAAAACCGAATCTTGGCGCACTTTGGACTTAAAGACTTGAACCACAACCCGTCAAGCGGTCTGTTGTCGATCATCAAAATCTGCGGATTGGATCGCCACAACATCACCATCGACGACATCGTGTTCAAGATCGGTCCCCGCATCAACGCCGCAGGGCGTATGCGTATGGACGAAAATGACGAGAACGCTTCGCCTTCGGGCGGTCATGCTGCCGTGGAACTCCTCATCGAGGGTAACGAACAGCAGGCTGCAAAATTCGGCAAGGTCATCGACGACTACAACCAAGACCGTAAGTCGATCGATCGCCATGTCACGCAGGAAGCACACGACTACATCGAGAGCAATCCCGAACTCAAACGCCGCAAAAGCACCGTGGTCTACAACCCCAAGTGGATGAAGGGTATTGTCGGCATCGTGGCATCGCGCCTCATAGAGACCTACTACCGCCCCACGGTCGTACTCACCATGAGCAACGGATTCGTGACGGGTTCGGCACGCAGCGTGCCCGGATTCGACCTCTACCAAGCGGTGGAATCGTGCGCGGATTTGCTCGAGAACTTCGGCGGACACATGTATGCCGCAGGCATGACCATGCGTCCCGAACATGTCGAGGAGTTTACGCGCCGCTTCAACGACTATGTCGAAGCACACATCGACCCCCAGATGCTTGTTCCACAGGTCGATGTAGACAGCGAACTCCACTTCTCCGACATCACGCCCCAATTCCGCCGCGACCTGAACCGCTTCCAGCCCTTCGGTCCCGGAAACACGGCGCCCATATTCGTGTCGCACAACGCCTGCAACAACGGCGATGCCAAATTGGTCGGCATGGAGCATGAACACCTCCGCATGGGACTCATGCAACGGCAGAAGCCCAACACCCGTCTGCAATCCATCGCCTTCCAGCAACCCACGCACTACGAATGGATCCGATCCGGCCGCGCAATCGACATCTGCTACCAAATCGTGGAAAACCACTTCCGTGGATCAATCTCCACCCAACTGCGGATCAAAGACATCAAACCCGTGGCTAACCGATAGTCGCTTGTCTGTATGCTAAAAGGTCGTTCCTCGCTTTGCTTGGAACGACCTTTTTGTATCTACACGCCAACAGGGAACAGTACTCGTCGGGGGCAGTCCCCGCATGGCGAAGTGGCGTGTCAAGCACGGAGCGCCGAAACGGCTACTCCTCGTCCTTGAAGAGATCGACCTCGCCACGCTCGACTTTGCGGTGCATGGCGGAGAGTTCGGCGATTACGGGGGATACGCAGGTGATAACATCTTGGACGACGGATTTTCGTTCGCCTTTGATGTGGTAGAGCATAGCGGCGTAGAGGGCTCGGAAGCAGAGTTCGGTATCGCACATGGGCTTCTCGCCGACCAAGGTACGCAGACGCGGGAGTTCGGGGACTAAGCGGGCGACCGTTTGGCGGTAGTGTTCACCAATGGGGAGTTTCAACAATTGCAGGTGGAGATCGTGCAGATCGTTGATCAGATGCAGGGTGTGCTCAAGATGCCCCTGCTCCTCCTTGTGTTCTTGCTGAAGGAGGTTTACGAGATCCATATACCAGACGAGGAACTCGGCTTTTTGGGATTCGGTGAGGTCTTTGCGGGGAGCAATGAGCTGACTGTGAATGGCTTCGGGGCTGAATTGCAGGGCGCGGAACAGATCTTCCAACTGCCAAAGATAGAGGATGTATTCGGCGATGTTCTCGTGGCGTTTTGCGCGTGCTATATCCATTTTCTAAATGATTTTGCTGTTTTAAGAAATGAGTTACCAAATATTATATACGCAAATGCGGGGCAAAGTGTTTCACCTGCCCCGCATTTTGCATCATGTAGGAACTTAGTCGCGCGCCTTTCGGTTGCGCAGGTAATCCTCCTGCGCCTTCAGCAGGTTGCGCGATTGCAGCACCATGTTCTTGGTTTCGGAGAGGATCGAAAGGTAGAGAAGCGAAGATTTGGTGTGTCCCTTGCCCTCGTTGATGCGGGCAAGTTCCTTCTCCACCGCCTCATCCAACATGAGGAAGAGGTTGTCGCGCTGCACGAGGACGGAATCGACATCGAGCTCGACATCGCCGTTGAGCATGCCGTTGATCCGTCGGTAGATCTGCTCCACCTCATCGTTCACGGTCATCAGGTCGTGCGCCTGCTCCTTCGACAAACCCTCGTGGTTGTTGTCGATATGCTCGAATGCGGGGCGGGTGATGTGGAGCAGAGCCTTCGTAAGCTCATTGAGGTAATCGACCGCCTGCACATAAAAATGCGCGGTGTTCACATCGCCCGAACGCACCTTTTTCAAGATGGGCAGCAGGGTGTATTTGTGGTTGCGGGAGGTCTGGAACAATTCCTGCGCTTCGCGCATCATGTTGCGTAATTCGCGGCGATTCTCGCGCATGACGGCGATTAGGGTGCGGTCGTAGATGTGCGTTGCGCGCACCATGGTCGAGATCAGTTCTTGGCGCAACTCGCACGCGGTGTCATCGGTCCCGCACGCACGCTCAGCAACGCCCTCCTCCTTCTTCTTTTTGTGCGCCGAAACATTACTGCGGTAGAGCATCCAACCCGAAAGGAGGGTAACAATCACGAATGCGGGAATACCGCCGTAGATGAGGATCAGCCCCACCCCCAAGGCGATGAAGAAACCACCGAACGCCGTCACAAACCAACCCGCCACCACGGTCATCACGCCCGATATGCGGTAGACGGCACTCTCGCGTCCCCAAGCGCGGTCGGCGAGCGAGGAGCCCATGGCGACCATGAAACACACATAGGTGGTCGAGAGGGGCAATTTGAGCGATGTAGCCATCGAGATCAACAGCGCCGCCGTGGTGAGGTTCACCGTGGCGCGGATCATGTCGAACGGCGCACCGCTCTTCTCGATGTCGGCGTACTCGAATCGGAGCGACAACTTTGAGCGGATGCCTGCGGGAACCACGCGTTCCACAAATGCGCCCGTGTTGAGTGCCACGCGAACGATCGTGCGCGAGAGGAACGAAGAGCCGTACTGCTGACCGCCCTCCTCATCCTGCGCCGAAGCCAACTGAAGCTCGGTTTCCGACACATGCATCGCCTTTTTGGAGCTCCACAGCGTGAGGATCATCACCAAGCCCGCACCCAACAGGAAGAGCATATCGGCAGGTACATCCTCCGCCAAAGCCGCCATCGAGGCAGGCAATTCGGGGGCATCGAGCATCATGGAATAGGCATCGAAACCCGCAATGGGAACACCGATGAAGTTCACAAGGTCGTTACCCGCAAATGCCAGCGAAAGGGCGAAAGTACCCGAAAGGATGGTGATGCGCAGGATATTGATTTTGAAACATTGCAGGAAGAACAACAGCACCGAAGACGCCGCCCAACAAATCAGCAAAGACAGCGCCAAATTCTGATCGATGATGTGGATAAATTCGTAGCCCGCCAAGGTGGTCTTCAGACCCTTGAACAGCGCAAAATAGATGATCGCCGTGAGCGACACGCCGCACCACAGCGCGCCGAAGCGCATGAGGAGCTTCGAGTAGCGGAACGAGAAGATCACGCGCGAGATATACATCACCACCGCGCCGCAACAGAAGGCAATGACGACCGACAAAAGGATTGCCGATACGATACCCATCGCACGCGAGGTGTTGATAAATTCGCCCAACGAGGAGATGGTGTAGGCATCGTCTGCGCCGATTTTAAAGAGCGACACCGCCACCGCCGAACCCAACAGACAGAAGATGAGCGACACGGTCGTAGAGGTCGGAAGACCCCACGAATTGTAGAGGTCTAACAAGATGATATTGGCGAACATCACACCTAAATATAAGGTCATGACCTCGTGGAACGAGAACATCGCAGGGTCGAACATACCGCTTCGCGCGACCTCCATCATACCGCTCGATGAGATCACGCCCAAGATGATGCCGACCGAGGCAACGCCCAAAATCACTTTGAGGGGAGCGACCTTCGAACCGATCGCCGAATTGAGAAAGTTTACCGCATCGTTGGTTACGCCCACGAACAAGCCGAGGATGGCAAGAACCGCCAAAATACCGACGATGATGGTGTAGATTTCAATCATATTGAATAAGGGTTTGATTCAATTTGCTGAACAAAAGTAACCATTATATCGCCGTCCGCCACACCCCGAAGCGACATTTAACCAAATAGTAACACTTTTTTAAGAATTTCTTAATATACTATAAATCAACATTTTGTGCTTCACCATAAGCATTATTCACTAAAATCGAGCGTCCAATCTCGCCTCGTGATCCGTCAAACACCCCAATCCTAACCGCTTCACCCATAAGCCGTTCGGCACGCTCATCCGCACCACCTTCAGAGCCCGAGACGCGCCCTCTGCCGCCACGCTTTCCGCCACAAGTACAGCCCCGCGCACGCAAGCCCCGCAAACCCGAAAGTTTTCGCCCAAAAGCACACAAAAAAACACGGCAACCCCCTACGGGATTGCCGTGCCGTATTTAAGTGATCTAATGCCGATTATTTGGGCATAATTACATCGTAAGTACCAAGAGTCAAGTCACCGGCCTCGTTACGAATGCCATAGAGGAAAGTCTGATCAGACTTTGCCCTATAGGTAAAGAACTCACCCTCAGGCGAACGCAAGTTCTGCATACGCTCTGCATCGAGTACATTACCGAGACCCGGAGCCTCCAACAACTGGAGCACATCCCAACCGCCGTTCAACAGACCCTCAATGTCTTTCTTGACACCTGCTGCATAAATCATCGAGTGAGCCTCACGGCAGATCACATGGAAAGTAGCCTTCGATTCTTGATATTCGCCAAGAGCATCACCGGGCCAGCCTTCAATCTCTACCTTGGGACCCTCGCCCGAAGCCTCTGTCATAAGGGTAATGGTCTCAAAGACCTCACCTGCACCATTCGAAGCCCAGATGATGAATACAAAGCTCGTACCACCGGGAAGCTCCGAGAACGAAATACCCCAACCATCAGCAGTATTCATTTGGTTTTTCACAATCACAGGACTCAGTTTCTGACCGAGGTCGATCATCAACTGCTCCTGAGGAACTTTCGACAAGAAATCGTCGTAGTCTGCCTTGGTGAACAAGGCATAACGAACCTTCAACGCATTAGACGACTTTACATTGAAAGTCATGTTGTGAGCGGGATTCAACTTCTGCTCATCACCTACCCAACCATCGATAAATACGGAAGGAGCGACAGTAGCACCATCAATGTTATCGCCAACATGATCAAAAGTAAAGCCCTTATCCTTCGACTCACCATTGACAACAAAGTCCAAACGCTTAGCCAAACGAGCACCCTGAGCATCGACAACCTGACCGATAAAAGTAACCTCTTGACCGGGAACTACGCCACCGACCTCAATAGCAACTTCCTTGCCCTCACGCAAAGGATCACAGAAACCATCAAGCTGTTTTTTACCCAAGCAAAAGATCATCTGCGACAAGTTGAAACCATTCTGATCCATTTCAACAATTTCTTGTGTAGGGAAGATCATGCTATAAAAATCGACACAGGTATTCGCCTTGATAAATACAGTGTAAAACGATTCGGGAGCTTGACCATTCGAGTCACCCTTAGCACCTCTAAGCTCGAACTGAGGAGCTTCAGCAGGGATTTCGGGCTGGGGCTCAACATCAGACTTGATGCCGAGGTGCTTCTCGATCTCGGCACGCATCAACTCATTGGTAGTAATGGCGTTCGAAGCCTCGTCACCCAACATAACGGGAGCTGCACCCTTCTGCATAAAACCGAGGGTCGGGCAAAGGGTAACACCCATATAGTCCTTAACGACCTTGTGCTCGGGCTTGGTGAAGTTGAAGCGGAAGAAGTTGATCTTGCCGTTGTACTCCTTAGCCAACTCATCGAAGATGGGCACGAGGTGCTCACCGCAACCGGGACCGTAGAAGTCGATCACAGCGGGGATGTCGCTCAAGAAGTTTTCCTTCTTCGTGTCGGTCTTGTAGTCGTAGATCCACTGTGCAAAGGTCTCTGCGGTCAGTTCTACAACCTCACCCTTGTTATCCTGCTGGGGAACTTCGGGTTTTTCCTGCTCTTTACCTGCCTGCTTAACGGCTACCGAAGCATCTTTTGCGCCCTTGTAGCTCAACTTGACCGAAGTCTCGCGAGCCTCTGCAGCCTCGTTTGCCTTAACGACCAACGATACAGTACCGTCGAACGAAGTACGCGACTCCTTGACGCTGACCTCAACCCAGTCTGCATCACACGCTGCAACAACCGAAGCATCGGTTGCATGGTCTACCTTGAAGGTAAACGACTGCTCGCCGCCCTCGACTGCCACCTCTACCGAAGTAGCATTAACCGTCAGCACAGGAGCATCGCCCTCGGGCTGAGGATCGGGAGCAACGACATCGTCGTCATCGCTACAACCAACAGCTGCCACCGAGAATGCGACCAGTGCCAACAAGCTCCACAAATAAGATTTTAATTTCATATCAACAATTTTTATTAGTTATTAGGTTTCTAATCTTCGTAGCCTCGCGACTACAAACTACAAAAGTAGCAGTTTTTTTAGAACATCAACAAAAATCCGCAAAAAAAATAACACTTCATCACAAAAAAATCATTTTACAGAAAAGTTCGCAACAAATTGAGCGACAAAGCGTATAATTAAGTTGCCCCCATGGAACGGAAAAAATCGATTTGTAAATAAGTTTAAAAACTATTCTCCCGCAACCTTCCTCCGCCAACTCCGCCCATCAACCCCAAAAACAAGCCGCCGAGACGCTCTCTACTCCGATCGACCCGGTCTTTATCCCTCACAAAATTCGCAAACCAAGCCCCATCCGTCCAAACAAAAAAACCCGACGGGTCTCACGACAGGTCGGGTTCTCACAATTATCAATTATCAATCTTACAAAATCTAAAAAGTTTTAGGTTTGTGGTTTTTCACTTTATCATTCCTCATCGGTGTCGGTGTAAGCCTTCAAGAGCTTCTCTTGGACATCCGAAGGAACTTGTTCGTAACTTGCGAACTTCATCGAATAAGTCGCAGCACCCGAGGTGAGCGAAGACAACGAAGTCGAGTAACGATACAACTCTGCCAAAGGCACGGTGGCGTTCAGCTTGTCGAAGCCCTTGTCGGACTCCATACCGAGGATCATCGCGCGGCGGTTCTGCAAGTCGGACATCACAGCACCCATATACTCGGTCGGAACAAGCACCTCAACATTGTAGATCGGCTCCATGATCTTGGGTCCCGCATTGCGGAACGCCTCCTTGAATGCGTTGCGGGCAGCCAGCTTGAACGAGATCTCGTTCGAATCTACGGGGTGCATCTTACCATCGTAGATTACCACGCGGATGTCGCGGGCATAGGAACCCGTCAGCGGGCCTTGATCCATCTTCTCCATGATACCCTTCAAGATGGCAGGCATGAAGCGTGCATCGATCGCACCGCCCACGATTGCCGAGTAGAACTGGAGCTTACCACCCCACGGCAGATCGTATTCCTCCTTATTCTTGATGTTCACCACCATATCGCCCTTTCCGGGAACCTTGTAGTTCTTCGGTTCGGGCATGCCCTCGTAGTAAGGCTCGATGATCATGTGAACCTCACCGAACTGACCGGCACCACCCGACTGCTTCTTGTGGCGGTAGTCGGCTTGAGCCACCTTGGTGATGGTCTCACGGTAGGGAATCTTCGGTGCGATGTATTCGTATTCGATCTTCGACTCGTTCTGAATCTTGGTGCGGATGATGTTCAGATGGTGCTCACCCTGACCTTGAACGATCGTTTGCTTCAACTCCTTGGAGTACTCCACGAGGATCGTGGGATCTTCGTAGCGGATGTCCAACAGCAACTTGCCGAGCTTCTCCTCATCGGCTTGATCCTTCACCTTGATGGCTGCGCGGTAGCGCGGTTCGGGGAATACGATCGGGTCGATGGTCAGCGGTGCGGTCGGTGCGGTCAAAGTATCGTTGGCGCGCGTACCCTTCAATTTGACGGTGCAACCGATGTCACCTGCCAACAGCTCGGTGACTTTAATACGGTTCTTGCCTGCCACGGCGAACAACTGCGAGATCTTTTCCTTGTTGCCCGTGCGCGAGTTCACGAGCTCCGAGCCCTCGGCGATCTTACCGCGGATCACGCGGAAGTAGGTGATCTCGCCGATATGCTGTTCCAACTGGCTCTTGAACACAAAGGCTACTGCGGGCTGATCCTCCTCGGGAGCAACCTCCTCGCCTTCGGTGGTGATGAAGTTAGGTGCCTTGATGGGACCCGGGGCAACATTGATGATGAACTCCATCAATCGCTTCGTGCCGACATCGTTCTTACCCGATACGCAGAGGATAGGCATCACCTCACGCTTCGAGATACCGAACTTCAAGCCTTGACGAATATCGTCCTCGCTGAGCGTACCCTTGTCGAAGTACATCTCCATCAGACCCTCATCGTTCTCGGCAGCGATCTCGACCAATTCGCGGTTCAGCTCCTTGGCTTTCTCCATCTCCTCGGCGGGAATCTCCAACTCCTCGCGCGTGCCGTCCATATCCTTGAAGCGGTACATCTTCATCAACAGCACATCAATAAATGCGTTGTAGCCGGGGCCGGGGTTGATGGGATACTGCACCAAGACGGGTTTCAGACCCGCATTGGCTTTGATCGACTCAAAAGCCGACTCGAACGAAGCCTTATCGGCATCCAACTGGCTGATTACGCCGATCACAGGCTTCTTCCACAGACGGGCATAGCGGGCTTGAATCTCCGATCCGACCTCCCATCCGTTGATGGCGCTGTAAAGGAACACACCGACATCGGCTACCTTGAAGGCAGAAAAAAGACTACCGCAGAAATCATCCGATCCCGGGCAGTCAATAATATTCAATTTACGGTTCATGAACTCCGTAAAAAGAGGTGTGGAGAAAATCGAACGCTTGTATTCGTGTTCGAGATCCGTATTGTCAGAAAGCGTGTTGTTCGCTTCGATACTACCCCTGCGGTCAATGACTTTACCCTCAAAAGCCATGGCTTCGGCAAGGGTAGTTTTCCCCGTGCCGGG
>SAMEA104404097__coassemble_1090_pt1 | contig 23872 bp, 18 predicted proteins | sample SAMEA104404097__metabat2_high_PE_016 | metagenome-assembled genome bin SAMEA104404097 (sample SAMEA104404097) | Balaenoptera acutorostrata | reverse complement strand
CTCTTTCTATAACTGGATAATGTTTAACACGTCCAACTTTTTGGGGTCACTTCACCGTAGTGGATGGGCTGTTTGTTTGTGGGGATCTTTACGCTATCGGATGCGGTCCAACGAGCGTACTAATACCTCATCTTTGAAGGTGGCGCGCGCCGCCAACAGCACAAACACCAACGCCACAAGCGGCAGGGCGATGGCAGGTTTCAGACCCGCATCAGCCGATGCACCCGCCAAGCGGATGTAGGTGTAGCCCAACATGATCAGTGAGCCGATCAGAAGCACCACCTCCACGATCGAAAGGCGCACTTGGAGCATGCGATTCTTGAACAAAAAGATCGTGACGGCAGGCAGTAATGTGCAGACCGTGAGCAGGATACCCGTCCACACGGGCATTTGCTCCGATGTGCCGTCAGCACCCTCCATCGCAAACGCATAGAGGGTCGTCATCTCTCCCTCCGTGCCGAACCATGCCACGGGCGCAAACAGCGTGATGCCCGTCAAAACGGCGGCAATCAGCCAAAATAAGGATTGGATTCTTTGTATCATTTCTTTTTCGGTTTTAGTAGTCAATTAATTGCTTGTCAGTCGATTCTGCGGTCGATCAGGTATTTGTTCCGGTCGGTCGAATTGCGGTTGATCATCTCGCCCAAGAAACCCGCCAAGAACAACTGCACGCCCAAGATGATGGCGGTGAGTGCCAAGTAAAACAGCGGTTGATCCGTCACGGCGCGAAGGGGCAGGGCGTGGGTCTGCTTCCAGATCTTGAGGGCGATGAGCCACACCGTAGTACCCCCGCCGAACAAGAACATCAGCGTGCCGAGCGAGCCGAAAAGATACATCGGCGACCGCCCGAAATGCGACATGAACAGCACCGAAATGAGGTCGAGGTAGCCCTTCACCATACGCTCCAACCCGAACTTCGAGTGTCCGTATTTGCGCGCGTGGTGCTCCACGACCTTCTCGCCGATGCGCCGGAAGCCCGCCTTCTTCGCCAAGATCGGGATGAAGCGGTGCATCTCGCCGTAGACCTCGATCGCCTTGACGACCTTGCGGCGGTACGCCTTGAGCCCGCAGTTGAAATCGTGGAGGCGGATGCCCGATGCCGTGCGTGCCGTCCAGTTGAAAAATTTCGAGGGCCAACGCTTGCCGATCGGGTCGTAACGCTTTTTCTTCCAGCCCGATACGAGGTCGTAGCCGTCCTCCAAAATCATCCTCCGCAGTTCGGGGATCTCATCGGGCGAATCCTGCAAATCGGCATCCATGGTGATCACCACATCGCCCTCCGCGGCGGCAAATCCGCAGTAGAGGGCTGCCGATTTTCCGTAGTTGCGCCCGAAGCTGATGGCGCGAATGGCAGGGTACTTCGGTTTCAGACCCTCGATCACCTCCCACGAGCGGTCGGTCGATCCGTCGTCGATGAAAATCACCTCGTAGGAGAGCTTCTCGCCGAGCATCACGCGGTCGATCCACGCGATCAATTCGGGCAGCGATTCCTCCTCGTTGTAGAGCGGTACAACCACCGAAATATCGAGCTTACTCATTGTCTTTGTGCGTGTTAAACAACTGCGGACGGCGGCGTGCAAAGCCTGCGATCACCAATCCGTACAGCGCGCCGAACAACCATTGCATGAACGAGAACGAGAAGATGATCACAAGGGGCGAGGGTTCGGGCATCTCGTCCAACATCTTGATCATCATGTTGCCCGTAGCCACATCGCCGCTCACGCGCGCAGCCTCGGCGAAGGTCTGCTTGTAGAACTCGATGAACACATCGTAGCCCAAAATCGTGTGGAGGTAGATGAAAAAGCCCGCGCCGAGGATCACGCCCGACAACAGCGACATCATCTGTACATAGGCCCAAGCCTGACCGAACGAATAGCCCTCCTCCACCGTGTAGAGCATCGAGCGGCGGCGCGTGAAGTAGTGCAACAAGAAGTAATGACCTGCGAAAAACAGCAGCGAAAGGATCTGCAACAGCGCAGCTCCCGATGCCTTCACGGTCAGGGTGGTTTCGATGGCGTAAGTTACCGCCAAGAACAGACCCACTACGGCTCCGTTGCTTGCGGCACTTGTCCAGAAGTTTTTGTTATTCATAGTCTTATCGTTTTGTTTCTTAAATCAGTTCGCCCCGTCCTTCGCGCAGGATCTCCGCCTCGGCGCCCGTCAGATCGACCACGGTCGAGGGGGTAATGCTGCCCGTGCCGCCATCGATCACGCAGTCCACCTCGTTGCGGTATCTTTCCTCGATGAGCGACGGGTCGGTCATGTATTCTTCTTCCTCATCTTCGCGCACCGAAACCGATGCTATTGGACAGCCCAAGCGATCCACCAAAGCGCGGAAAATGGCATTGTCGGGCATTCGCACGCCCAAGGTTTTGCGCTTGCCGAGGGTCTTTGACGGCACGCGCGACGATGCGTTCAAGATGAAGGTGAACGCCCCCGGAAGGTTGGCTTTCAGCGTGCGGAAGGTCTGATTATCCACACGGCAATACTCGGCAATCTGCTTGAGACTGCCGAACGATACCGAATGTTCCGCCGATCCCTTGATGCGACCGAGGCGGGCGATGGCTTTGGCGGAATCCAACGCACAGCCGATGGCATAAACGCCGTCGGTGGGGTAGACGACCACCCCGTCGTGGCGCAGGAGGTCTGCCACGCGGTCCAACTCCTTTTCGGAGGGATTGTCTGCATAAATTTTCGTGAGCATAACGACAAATATAGCGTTTTTATTTGATTTTCCTGCGATTCAGTTCACGAACATACGCCCGTGCGTTTTTCAGATGCTCCGAATAGGTGCGCGCAAAGTTGTGGTGTCCGTCAAAAGTGGGGCGGGCGCAGAAGTACAAATAGGCGTGGTGTTCGTAGTTCAGCACGGCATCGATCGCGGGGATGCCCGCCAAGCAGATCGGCGAGGGCGGAAGTCCGCGATTGAGGTAGGTGTTGTAGGGCGATGGGGTTTTGAGGTGCTTGTTCAAGATGCGGCGTAAGCCGAAATCCTGCAAGGCGAATTTCACCGTGGGGTCGGCTTGGAGGGGCATGCCGATGCGCAGGCGGTTCATATACACGCCCGCGATGCGCGCCATCTCATCCACCGCCCGCGTTTCCTCAAATACGATCGAGGCCAAGGTCATGGCTTCCAACCGAGTAAGTCCCGTTCGGCGGAGTTTTTCCTTGCGCCTCTCCGTCCAAAAGCGGTCGTTCTCCTGCTTCATGCGGCGCACGAATTGTTCGGGCGTGATGGTCCAATATACCTCGTAGGTGTTCGGGAGGAAGATCGAGAAAAGGGTTACGCTGTCCAAACCAAATTCCTTTGCTAAATTCTTGTCGGTGAACGCCTTAACCAATTCTGCGGAGTCGGCATCGATCTGCGGGGCGAGTTTTGCTGCCAAGTGGGGCGGGATCTTGGCGTACTGGAACGAGACCTTCACGGGGGTCTCGATGCCGAGTTTGAGCATGCGCGCCACCTCCATGACATTCATGCCGGGTTTCAAGACATAGTGTCCGGGTTTGAACGAACGCTCCAAATCGATGTGGCGGGCGTAATATCCAAATGCCGTATGGTGGTTGATCGAGGGCATCAGCGAATCCAATACTGCGCTGTAAGTCAGTCGCTTGCTGAGGAATAACTCGCGCTCCTCATCGACCGCGCTGCCCTTGAACTGCACATAGCCCGTGATCCCCACGGCTGCCGCCACAACCAACACCGCAACGGCTGTAATCGCTAAAGTTTTTTTCATCGTTCGTAAAGTTATTTTCGGGGGATGATCAGATCGTCTGCCGTGATTTTCGGCACATAATGCGTGCCGTTTTCGCGCCAATACTTCGTGGATTCCGTGGCGCGGATCGGCTTCAGCTCGATCTTCTCCGCACCCTTGCCGAATGCCACGATCAAAAGAGGTTCAAGGTCGATGTTCAACTCCTCGCGCACCTTCGCGCGGTCGAATGCCGCAATCGTGATGCCGTTGAGCCCCATTTCGACCGCTTGAAGCAACATCGTTTGCGCTGAAAAACCGAGGTCGATATCCACATAGCGACCCTCCTCCTTGGTGGAGCAGATCACCACAAAAGCCCGCGGTTCGGTGCCGGGGTAGGGCAGATTCAGCTCGGCGAGTGTTGCGCCTAACTTGATGTGGGGCAGGACTTTATCTGCCTCATCATCCAACACTGCACGGAAGCGCAATACCTGCTGATTGCACGCCGATGCGATGCGCGTATTCACCTCGATGATGCGGCGCAGCTGATCCGCGCGCACCTTGAACGAGGTGTCGTAGCCCCGATAACTGCGGTTCTTGAGTAGAAGGCGACCCAATGCGCCGCCCCGATGGTGGGGTTTCTCGGCGGGACGCGCGAAATATTCCTCCATCTTGCGCCCCAAATAGTTGTCTGCCATAGCAATAAAATAGGATACTAAGTGTGCAAATTTACGAATTTTCGGGGAATATTTCGTCTTTTTCGTATCTTTGTTTCCTATTCGCACCAAAATGAAAACTCGCCCGATCTATTCCTTCGCCGATGCCGTACGCGACACCTCCGCCCCCGCTTTCCAAACGATGGTCAAGCCGGCGGGATCGGCGTGCAACCTTAGGTGCATCTATTGCTACTACCTCGACAAAGCCGCGCAATATGCTTATCGTGAGCCGGTTATGTCGGATGAGGTGCTCGAAGAATACATCCGCCAATACATCACCCTCAATGCCGCCCGTCCCGTGGTTTTCGCGTGGCACGGGGGCGAACCCCTCCTCTTGGGGCGCGCATTCTATGAGCGGGCTGTGGCTTTGCAACGCCGCTACGGCGCGGGCATTCCCATCGAAAACACCCTCCAGACCAACGGTATCCTCCTCGATGAGGATTGGTGTCGCTTCTTCGCTGACAACGACTTCCTGATCGGCATCTCCCTCGATGGCGATCGACCGCAACACGATGAATACCGCCTTACGCCCTCGGGTGCGGGGTCGTGGCAGCGGGTGATGCGCGGGGTGGCTCTCCTGCATCGTTTCGGCGTGAAATTCAATACCTTGAGTGTCGTAAACCGATCTTCCGAGGGGCGCGGACTTTCGCTCTACCGATTCCTCCGCAATGAGGTCGGATCGCGCTACATGCAGTTCCTGCCCGCCGTGGAGCACATCGCGTCCCCCGCCGATCCCCGCATTGTGCCGCCCGAGCACTCCGCAGCCGTCCTTGCGCCGTGGTCGGTGTCCGCCGAAGGCTACGGGCAGTTTATGATCGACATCTTCGATGAGTGGGTCGTCCGTGATGTCGGCTCTGTCTTCGTGCAGATGTTCGATGCCGTCCTCGCCCGCTGGTGCGGTGTAGCCCCCGGGGTCTGCGCCCTCGCCGATGTCTGCGGTCAAAACCTCGTCGTCGAACACAACGGCGATGTCTACTCCTGCGACCACTTCGTCTATCCCCAATATCGTTTGGGCAACCTGCTTGAGTCTGATCTCGCAACCCTCTACCGCTCCGCCTTTCAACGCCAATTCGGACTCGCCAAGCGCAACGCCCTCCCCGTCGAATGCCTCGCCTGCGAGTACCGCTTCGCCTGCACCGGCGGCTGTCCCAAGCACCGTTTCACCCCAACCCCCTCCGGCAATCTCCAAAACACCCTCTGCCCCGGCATCAAACACTTCCTCTCCCACACTGACCCCTTCATGTCCTACATGCAGTCGTTGCTCGCCCGCTCCCTATCGCCTTCGCTCGTGATGCCTTATGCGCTTGATTTACTGGGTCGCCAGTAGGGTACTGTGCTCGTCGAGGCAGGTGCTCCAATTTCCCTTTGGAAAATTGGAGAAATTATATTTATTCCTTCCCAAGCCCCTCCTTTTCCAAAGGAGGGGCTGTGAGAATCTCGTTCCGAAAGGGTGTGCGAGATTTTGCTACGCGCGAATAATTAGGCTAATAGGAGAATGAGTTAGATGGAGTAGGTTAGACGGCAGAACGGATAGGCGGTAGAATGATCCCAAGGGTGGAAAGCAGTATAGCTGAGGGGTGCGTTTTATTCCCGCAGGGAATAAACAAAAATAGGAATCACACACAGACCAAGCTCGCTTGAGGCTGTGTGTGATTCCTATTTTTATTAGTTTTTTCGCAGAAAAAAACGCGCCCCGTAAACACAAAGTAAAGCATCCCGCCCATGGTATGCTCCGGGAACGCCCGTGTGGCAAGGGGGCGGAGCACCGCCCCCTGCTGGCGACATGGCGTATCAATCACTCCGCGGAACGGGCTGCTTTTCGCGCATCGGCAGCGAATTTGCGGCAGAAGGCGGAGATTCCGCATGAGGCGCATTTGGGGGCGCGAGCGGTGCAGGTGTATCGACCGTGGAGGATGAGCCAGTGGTGGGCAATGGGGAGCAGGTGGGAGGGGATGTTCTTCTCCAAAACCAATTCGGTTTGGAGCGGGGTCTTGGAGTTTGTGGTGAGCCCGATGCGGTTGCTCACGCGGAATACATGGGTATCTACGGGCATGACCTCGCGTTGCCAGAGTACTGCGCCGAGGACATTTGCGGTCTTGCGACCGACACCGGGCAGACGCTGAAGCTCGTTGAGGTCGGACGGCACTTCACCGCCGAATTCGGAGCAGAGCATTTTTGCCATGCCCAAGAGGTTTTTCGCCTTGTTGTTGGGATAGGAGATGCTTCGGATGTAGGAGAAGATCTCGTCCTGCGTGGCACGAGCCATATCTTGGGGCGTGGGGTATGCGGCGAAAAGCGCGGGCGTAGTGAGGTTTACGCGCTTATCGGTGCATTGCGCCGAGAGGGCAACGGCTACGAGGAGCTGATAGGGGTTCTCGTAGTTCAGTTCGCTTTGTGCCGAGGGCATCTCGTGCGAGAAGTATTCGATGATGCCGGCGTATCGTTCTTTGAGTGTCATTTTAGAGGATGGTGAGGAATTTGCGGGCGAATGCCATGAGGAGTTTCTTGCGCCCCTGCGCCCCGAAGTCGATTTCGAGCATCTGATCGGTTGAGATGGTTGATATAGAAATAATTACACCCTTTCCGAACTTGGCATGAGCCACCTTCTGCCCCACCTCGAAACTGCCCGATGTGGGGGTGGAAACCGATGCGGACGGCTCACCTACGCGCACAGCCACACGGCGCATGCCCGCGACATTCACGGGCTTGGGCGCAGGTTGCGATGCTTGCGGACGATTGTACGAAGAACAGCCCTCGCGCTTGGGGGACGAACCCCGTGCGGACGAGGGGAATCGCTGCGCACGCCCCGACTCGCCATCGGACGGCATACCGAATCGCGAGGACCCGCCACCGTAGTCGCGACCTCCGTATGACCCGCTGTGATGCCCGTATGCTTCGCCCGACTTCTCGCTGCGCTTCTTCTGGAAACGATAGTCGTAGTTGCGGCGCAGCTGCTCCACGGCGGTCTCGCCCTCGGCACCTTCACGGCGGAATCCGTCCTCTTCATCGACTTGATAATCGACATATTGCGGGTCGATCTCCTTGAGGAAGCAACTCGGATGCGAGAACTCCATATTTCCCCACTTGTAGCGCATCTCGGCATAGGAGATAGTCGCGGCGACCTTGGCGCGGGTGAGGGCGACATAGAACAGACGGCGCTCCTCCTCCATGCCGTCGGCGGTCTCCGAGGCGCGTTGCGAGGGGAAGAGGTTCTGCTCCATACCTACTATATATACATACTTATACTCCAACCCTTTGGCGGAGTGAACGGTCATCAGCGTGACTTTGTTGTCATCTTCGGGGTTGTCCTTGTCCATGTCGGTGGTGAGCATCACGCTCTGCAACCACTCCTCGATGGTCGCCTGCTCCTCCTCGCTGCGCTCGCCGTTGCGGATCTCGGCATCGCGCTGTTCCTTAAAGAGTTGCATGGAGTTCAACAGCTCTTCGATGTTCGACACCGCCGATGCCGCTTCGGGCGTTTGCTCGGTGCGGTATTGGTCGAGGATGCCCGAACGGGTGGCAATCGCCATACCGAAGTCGTAAAGCCCCATGGTGGTCTGCGCCAACGACAAATCGCGGATCATCCCTACGAACTCGCGTACCTTGCGGATGATGGCTTTCTGCACGGTGTCGGTTGCAGGTTCTTCGACCAACGCATCGATCGCCTCCCACATCGATACCTTGCGCTCCTCGGCTAAAGCGGCAATGCGCTCCACGGTGGTGTTGCCGATGCCACGCACGGGGTAGTTGATGATGCGCTGAAACGCCTCGTCATCGCGCGGGTTGATCACCAAACGGATGTAACCCAACATATCGCGGATCTCCTTGTGGTCGTAGAACGATGATCCCTTGTAGATGCGGTAGGGTACGCCCCGGCGGCGCAGGTTGTCTTCTAACACAGCCGATTGGTTGTTGGTGCGGTAGAGGATCGCCACCTCCGCCCATCGGTCGCCCGTCTCGCGGATGCGGTCGCGCAGGTCGCCCACCACCAAGTCGGCTTCCTCGCGGTCGGTGTAGGCACGCAGGATGCGGATCTTCTCGCCCTCATCGCCTTTGGAGAAGCACTGCTTGTCCATGCGCTTGGCGTTGTGGGTGATCACCGAGTTGGCGGCATCGACAATGGTGCGGGTCGAGCGGTAGTTCTGCTCCAACTTAAACACCATGGCGGTGGGGTAGTCCTTCTTGAACGAAAGGATGTTCTCGATCTTCGCCCCGCGGAACGAGTAGATCGACTGCGCATCATCGCCCACCACGCACACCTTTGAGTGGTGTTGCGACAGACGGCGGATAATGACATACTGCGCATAGTTGGTATCTTGGTACTCATCGACCAAGATGTATCGGAACTGCTCCTGATACTTCGCCAACACCTCGGGACAATCCCTCAGAAGGATGTTGGTCTGCAACAACAGATCGTCGAAATCCATCGCGCCGTTGTGCTTGCATCGCTGGCAGTAGATGTTGTAGATGTTGCCAAATTCGGGAATCTTCGCCTGCCGGTCCTCCGTGGCGCAGACATCGTTGGCAAGGTACGCTCCGGGCGTCACCAAGCAGTTCTTGGCAAATGAGATGCGCGAGGCGATCACATTGGGCTTGTATTGGTCGGGGTTGAGGTGCAGTTCGCCGATGATGGTCTTCAGGAGGTGCTTCACATCGTTGGGTTCGTAGATGGTGAAGGTCTTCGGGAAGCCGATTGCCTCGGCATTTTCGTGCAGGATGCGCGAAAAAATCGAGTGGAAAGTACCCATGCGGATGTAGCGACATTGCCCGTCGGGGAGCATCTGTGCGATGCGTTCGCGCATCTGCTCGGCAGCCTTGTTCGTAAAGGTCAGCGCGAGGATGTTCCACGGCTTGATGCCCTGCTCGATCATGTAGGCGATGCGCGAGGTCAGAACGCGGGTTTTGCCCGATCCTGCACCTGCAATAATGAGTGACGGCGCATCGTAGTTGATGACTGCGTCGCGTTGGGCGGGATTTAATCCCTCGAGAATGGGAGAAGAAATAGGTTGTGATGACATGGGTGCAAAGGTACGAATTTTTTCGGATGCGTGTGAGTTTTCAGTTTTATTCTTATGATTCGTTTTATTTTATTAGAACTGATTTTGAATCATCTTTGAGAAGGAGAAATATTTGTTTTGCAGATGTGTGTATTTCTGAAAATACAAACTGAAAGAGGATAAAACCGAGTTTTATATATTTTAAATATAATACTTGGCTAAAAATTTGGAAGTGTTTTTTTTTTTTTATACTTTTACAAAAGTTTGATGATTTGAAAGGAAAAACAGATAATCTTGCATAAGATTAAAATCAGATATTAAAATAATTAATAATTGAGAAGCTGTGAACTAACCATTCTTTCTCAGTAAGATAGAAACCTAACCAACAGGTTTATCATACTATTAATTTTTTAACCTTTAATTTTTTTCTCTATGAGAAAATTGTCAAATTTTTTAGTTGCATTTTTATGCATTGGACTTGTCATCGGTTGTAGTAGTGATAAGTCAGAAGAAATTCAACCCACACCAGATCCTGTTGAGATTGTTATTGGGGAGGGACAAGATGTAAATCCTCGTGTAGGTGATGCCGAGAGTGTTCATTCTGTTGCTTTTAGGGCAAGTCATGATTGGCGTATTGAAATTTCGAAAGAAGCTCAAAGTTGGCTGACTGTTGATCCAATGGCTGGGAGTGCAGGTGAGGCCAACATATCTATTACTATTTATAAAAATGAAACATCCGAACGCCGTGTAGGTTATGTTTACATCCATTCCGGTGATGAAGAGGAAGAAATTGAGACAATTACAATCAGTCAGGCACCTGCCGGTTCGGTTGTTATTTCCGAAAAGGAGTTTAAGTTCGGTGTAGAAGGAGGCGAATTTTGTATTGAAGTTACTTCAAATGTGAATTTTGAAATGGAAGAACCTAATGTACCTTGGATTCATAGTAAAGGTTCGCGTACTATCAGTCGATTTAACTTTGTAGTTGATGTTAATGAACAAGAGCAGGAGCGTGTTGCAGAATTTAAGTTTGTTGTTCCTTCGTTAGGAAAAACTGAAGTTGTAACAGTTATGCAGGAGGCTGCAGTTATAAAGAGTGATTTTGTAGATGCACAAATGTATCGTGATGAAAGTGGAAATCTTCAAATTAGGATTTTTTGTTTAACTAAAGATGCTAATTATGGTTCGATTTTGATGGATGATAATACAAAACTAAAAGATGCAGAATCATCTTTAGGTAGTCTTGAAGCTGTATTTCAATCTTTAGAACCTCAAGCTTTTACTAAGTCGTGGATTGATCAGATGAACTCTTTGGAGGGGCTTCCTTTATCTTACGATGCAGCTGTTACGGCTATGGTGCAATGTTGGGGCGGATTGTTGGATATTCGCTCTGAGGAGCAACGATTGTTGGTCTATTTTGATGAGAATGGCGTTTTTGAATTTGAGAATGCTGTTTTGCCCGAAGAAGAAGCTCCCGATACAACTCCGATTGAAGTTGAATTGAGTGCATATCTCGATGAAGATAATTTTTCGCAATACACTTCATGGTGTACAACGCATAACGCTCAAAGTGCCGAATGCTTTGCTATAAAGCGAAGCGAAGTGGACGGTTTGATGAAAACCTATAATGTAATTAATGAAGGTGAGTTAATTCAAACCTTGAAGGGACAAGGACAAGGATGTCCCAATGATTGGATGGCGTTGCTGAATGATAAGGGTGGTATAAAATTGGCTATTCAAGATAATTCAGAGCCTTATTTATGTGCAATGATTGTTTATACTCAAAAAGCATTTAAAGGCAACTATGCAATTGCATGGAGTTATGCTGAGAAGCAAGAACATGAAAACGAAAAGATTGAAGCAACAATTAGTGCATTTTATGATGTTGAAACTGATTTGGTGCATTTAACAGCACAATGTACAACTCATAATGCTAAAAGTGCTGAATATAACTTTTGGTATTATGATAATATTATCAAACCTGATCTTACTTTAGAAGAGAAGCTCGAGGAGATGGAAGGATTAGGGTATCAACTTAATTCTGAAAATCTTGAATTGTTAAATTCTGAAGTTGGAATAAAAGCTGAGGATGGTGACGCCCCCGGATGGGAAAAATTGATTCTATGTGTTGTTTCTGTTTACACAGGAGAAGGGTTGCAAGGAAATTGTTATCGAGCAATGCAGTTGATCGATAAAAATTGTGAGAATGGTATTATCCCATCAGACAAAATTGAGGCTCAAATTAATACATCTTTACGCGATGATGGTATTACTCAATTTGAAATATGGTGTCCTACTCATAATGCAAAGAGTGCCGAATTGTTTGTTTTGTTTGAGGATCAAGTCGATTCTTGGATGAAAGAAAACAATTTCCCAGATATGGAAACAGCTTTAGCTTCTTTGAAAGGATCAGGGCAAAAATTGACAGAGGGTCAGCTTTTAGTAGTTGATTCGCAGTGGCCAATTGAAATGGGATCTAAATATGAAAAGCCGGTATTGGCTGGTCTTGCTCTTTATACAGAGCCTAATTTTGAGGGGTTGTGTGCTTATGCGTGGTCTTCGGCTGAGAAACCTGCATCTGTTGCTAATGCAAAATCTTATGACTCTGTATATGGTTTGTTAGCCCCGAAGAATATGAAAGTGAAGGAGATGTCTTTGAATGATATTATTGACTCTTCGGTAGGTGCGAGATATTGCAATGAGTGCTATGTAACTCCGACGAAAATTCAAGGACTCCGTAATTTTGTAAAATTTAATTAGGTTAATTGTTAAAGTTTGTGGTTTTGTTTGCTGCTGGGAAATTTCCCAGCAGCATTTTTTTTGGGGGGGGGAAGTTGTGATGTTGTTTCTATAAATGGAACTTTCGCGATTTAGGTAAGGAATCGATGGTAGGAATGCGGGAAAGTTCTTCACAAATAAAACCGCCCCATTTCTTAATCCTAAGAGGGCGATTAGCACGACTTAAACAACGCAAGGCATATCGGGATGCACCTCTCACATCCCCCGCCAAGGCGGGGACTTGGGGGGGGGCAATATTGCAAACGCGGGCAACGCCCGCGAGCAACAGCGGTCAAAAGCGGGAAGGCGATAAATAACCCCCGTTTCTCATTAACACTTCCCAAACAACGCAAGGCATATCGGGATGCACCTCTCACATCCCCCGCCAAGGCGGGGGCTTGGGGGTGGGTCAAAATTGTAAACGCGGGCAACGCCCGCGAGTAACAGCGGTCAAAAGCGAGAAAGCGACAAATTACTTACTAATAATAAGAAGCGCCCCATTTCTCACCGAGAAATGGGGCGCTTGAACATTCTACCTTACTAATTCATATTCGGCAGATAACTATACTCGCGCGAGTATTTCATCATCTGCTCCACATAATTCGCAGGGTACGATACGCGGACATCGACCACCTTGTCGCTGTCCTTGACCAATTCAAATTCGGGATTCACGAAACCGCCATAGGGGGCAATGTTCAACGCCTTGTAACGCTCCAAAACCTCCTTGTGTAGTTCGGGATCGACCTTCACGGCGTAGGTCTCGACCAAGGCGCGACCTGCCTCATAATCGCCCTCCGACTTGATGCGCTGAATCTCGTGCAACAGCTCGCCGAACAACTCGCGCAGGCGCTTGAAGTTGTTTACCACGACATAAGTCTTACCGTCTTTCTTGACCCACTCGATCACCTTGCCTTCCTTGCCCTTTTCGTAGCACCATGCAGCCACCAACTGGCGGTTACGCATGTGCGCCTCCTCGACATTCTTGCCGTACTCAATGCGGCAGAGCTGGGTCATGAGTCCGTTCATGATGTAGCGTGCATAGCCTGCCTTCGCCACATCGAACGAAGGTACAAGACCCAACTCGGTCATGTGGGGATCGCCCAAGTAGTAAAGACCGAACAGGTCGGCGCGTGCCTCCTCCAAGGTCGAGCCGTAACTGCGCAGTTCATCGCCCTTGGTGCCGGGTGCCAACTGACCCGATCCGTGACCCAAGCATTCGTGGAGGTCGGTGTGGAGATCATCTGCCAATTTGCCGTATTTTTCGATCAGGTTGCGATCCTCCAAACGCAGGATGAACTCCTCGTTGAAACCGCCACCTTTGGCTGCCTTGTCGTAGGCGTAGGTGATGTTGTCGATCGTCACAGACTTCGATCCGTACTCCTTGCGGATCCAGTCGGCGTTGGGCAAGTTGATGCCGATCGGGGTCGAGGGGTAGCAGTCGCCACCGAGCATTGCCACGGTGATGACCTTCGCCGAAACACCCTTGACATGCTCCTTGCGGTACTTGGGATCGACGGGCGAATGGTCCTCAAACCATTGCGCATTCTCCGAGATCACATTGGTGCGGTGGCAGGCGGTCGAGTCGATGAAATTGACCTGCGCCTCCCATGATGCCTTGTAGCCGAGCGGATCGCCGTAGGTCTCGATGAACCCGTTGGTGAAATCCACGCGCGAAAGCGTGTCGCGTACCCAGCCGATGTTGTAGCGGTCGAACTCCTTCAAATCGCCCGTGGTGTAGTAGGCGATCAGATGCTGCAAGTTCTCCTTCTGTTGTCCCACAGCGATCTGCTCCGCCTTCTTGAGCCAATAAACGATCTTCTCGATGGCGGGCGAATACATGCCGCCGACCTTCCACACGCGCTCCGTGAGGCGACCGTTAACTTTGGTGAGTTGCGAGTTCAGACCATAGGAGATAGGTTCGGGATTGTCCTTGTCCTGCGCTGCCATGCCGGCGTAGAACGCCTCGCCCTCGGCTTGGGTCACGCCTTGGTAGTAGTTTGAAGCCGATGCTTCCAACATGTCGATGCCTGCGGTTTGATTCAGACGGGTGGGGTAGATGTCCTTGTCGAAGATCACCTTCCGAACGCATTCGCGTTTGGAGAGCAAGTCTTCGCCCCAGTCTGCATCGGCGATCGAAGAGCAAACCTCGTTAAAGTATTCCTCGGAAAACTCGGGCTGGAATTTGTCGTTTGCATAATGGTGGTGAATGCCGTTGGCGAACCATACCTTTTTGAGGTATTTCTCCAAAGCCTTCCACTCCTCGGTGGTGCGGTCGCCCGCATATTTTTCATAGATCTTCTCCAAGGTGCGGCGCACCGAGAGGTTCATCGGGCAATTCTGGTCGAACAAGATGTCGCGGCCGCACTTGGCAGCCTCGCCCAAGTAGTAGACCAATTGTTTTTCTTGTAAGGTAAGATCTTCGAAGTGAGGTACTTCGTAGCGGATCACCTTGATGTCGTCGAAGCGGTCCACGATCCAAGGCTGCTCGACTTCGGGGGTGCTGCACGACGAAAGTGCAGTCGTTGCTAATGCCATAATAAGTAATTTTTTCATGCGAATTAAGGGTTTGAACTCCGGGTATGATGACACGAAGGTACGATTTTTTTCGGGACGATGTTCTTTTATCGGGCGGAAAAACCCGCCGAAACGGCTTAAAATGGTTTGTTTCAATTGCTTGGAGGCTGTCCGAGGTTGTGGTTTTGTGCTTTTTTGCGTTTTTTACTTCATTATGTCTTGAGAAATTTTTAACTTTGCTGCGCAATTCGTTGCGAACATGAAAGTACTGACAAGTGTAAAAGAGCTCCGCGCAGAATTAGATCAATTGGAGCAGAAAGGAATCGGTTTTGTACCGACTATGGGTGCCCTCCACGCAGGACACCGCTCGCTGGTGGAACGCGCCCGCCGCGAAAATGAGACCGTGGTGGTGAGCGTTTTCGTCAATCCCACCCAATTTAACGACAAGAACGACTTGCGAAGCTACCCCCGCACTCCCGAGGCTGATGCCAAATTGTTGGAGGCGGCAGGTGCCGATTTTGTGCTGATGCCATCGGTCGAGGAGATCTATCCCGAGCAGGACAAGCGTCAGTTTGACTTCGGCATGGTCGATAAGGTGATGGAAGGTGCTACGCGCCCCGGTCACTTCAACGGCGTGGCTCAGGTCGTGAGCCGTCTGTTCGACATCGTGAAGCCCGCCCGCGCTTACTTCGGCGAGAAGGACTTCCAGCAGATCGCCATCATCAAGGCGATGGTCGCACAGCAGAAGCTCCCCGTTGAGATCGTGGAGTGCGCGATCGTGCGCGGTGAGGACGGATTGGCACTTTCGTCGCGCAACACCCTGCTCGACAAGGAGCACCGTGCTGCCGCTCCCCATATCTACGCATCGCTCAAGGCAGGTGTCGAGATGTCGCACAGACTCACGCCCGAGGAACTCAAGAAGTGGGTCGTTGCCGAGGTTGAGCAGAATCCCTTGTTGAAGGTGATCTACTATCAGTCGGTCGATGCCCTCTCGATGCAGGAGGTCAAGTCGTGGGACGAGTCGAACCGTATTCAAGGATGTATCGCCGTGCAGTGTGGCGATGTCCGCTTAATCGATAACATTCTGATCCGCTAAAAATGAAGTTTCAAGTAGAAGTTTTGAAGTCGAAGATCCACCGTGTGCATGTCACCGAGTCGAATCTGAATTATGTAGGCAGCATCACCATCGATGAAGATCTGATGGACGCCGCCAACATGATCGCGGGCGAGAAGGTGCAGATCTTGGATAACAACAACGGCGAACGATTCGAGACCTACATCATCAAGGGCGAGCGCGGCACGGGCTGCGTGTGCCTCAATGGTGCGGCTGCCCGCAAGGTGGCTGTGGGTGATGTGGTGATCATCGTGTCGTATGCCACGATGGACTTCGAGGATGCCAAGACCTTCAAACCGTGGGTCATCTTCCCCGATACCGAAACCAACAAGTTGGTGAAATAAGGGGCGAGGGGGCTGTATAAAGCCGTTCGCTTTGGCAAAGGGGCTGTAAAGCCGTTTGTGTCGGCGAGGGGCTGCTGTGCTCCGTCTGATCGTTGCGGGGCGGTGATGCCTATGTGATGGTTACGGGCGGCGATCTCCGCCCGATCGTTGATGAGACTGTTGGAAGCACCTGCACCAAGAATCCGGACAATAGAAAAAATCTCTCTGAAAATGAGAGATTTTTTTTTATTATATCTATATTTGTATGTTCATGGGCGGGTGCGCTTTTTTTGGATGTGCATCTTAGGCTCGGGACTCAATAATGCTTATGGAACTGACTTTGGACATCATTTTGATCGTGATGGCTTTGCTGCTTGCTTTTGTGGGCTTCATTGGCGATATTCTGCCCGGACTGCCCGGCACGGCGTTCAGCTATTTGGCGCTTGTGGCGGGTGCCTGCACCTCTTATTCGACCATTTCGGGATGGACTCTCGGCGTGTGGTTTGTGGTGTCGGTGCTGGTTATCGTTGCCGACTTCGTGTTCCCCGCGCTGATGACCAAGGCGTTCGGCGGTACGAAATACGGCACTTGGGGTGCTACGATCGGCATCGTGGCGGGCTTCCTCATCGGCAATGTCTTCGGTTTGATCTTGGGCCCCTTCATCGGAGCGATGCTCGGCGAGTTGATTCACGACAAACAGGATGCCGCGCGGGCGTTGAAGGTCGGTTTCGGCTCGTTCATGGCTTTCATCTTCGGCACGGGGTTGAAATTGTTTACCTCGGTGTGGATGTTGGCCATCTTGATTGCCGACAGTTGGACGATGATCAGCAATGCGTGGAACGGGCTTTGGACATAACAGACTGTAAAACAAACTACTAAAATAATTGAATTTCTATGAGAAAATTTTTGCTGATGATGGCTGCCGCCCTGACGGCAGTCGTGATGACGGCTTGTAGCGGCTACAAGTACGAAACCATCCCCAACGATCCGCTCAATACGCGTATCTACACTTTGGACAATGGTCTGAAGGTCTATATGAGTGTGATAAAGAAGCAGCCGCGTATCCAGACCTACATCGCTGTGAAGGTCGGCGGCAAGAACGACCCCGCCGAGACCACGGGCTTGGCACACTACTTCGAACACCTGATGTTCAAGGGTACGCCTTCGTTCGGTACGGCAAACTACGAGGCCGAGAAGCCGCTGTTGGACGAGATCGAGCGTCTGTTCGAGGTGTACCGCAAGACGACCGACCCCAAGGAGCGCGAGCAGATCTACCACCAGATCGACTCGGTGAGCTACGAAGCATCGAAGTATGCCATTCCCAACGAGTACGATAAGCTGATGGCACTGATCGGTGCGCAGGGCACCAACGCCTACACCACGCAGGATGAGACGGTCTATGAGGAGGACATCCCCTCGAACCAAATCGAGAACTGGGCAAAGATCCAAGCCGACCGTTTCCGCCACCCCGTGATCCGCGGCTTCCACACCGAGTTGGAGACCATCTACGAGGAGAAGAATATGTCGCTGACCAAAGATAACCGCAAGGTGATTGCCGCTTTGGACGAGGCGTTGTTCCCCCACCACCCCTACGGCACGCAGACCGTGTTGGGTACGCAGGAGCATCTGAAGAACCCCTCGATCACGAATGTGAAGAAATACCACGAGACTTACTATGTGCCCAACAACATGGCAATCAGCGTTTCGGGCGATTTCGATCCCGAGCAGATGATCGCCATCATCAAGAAATACTTCGGCGACATGAAGCCCAACAACGAACTGCCGAAATTGAACTTCCCCGAGGAAGCACCCATCACCACGCCCGTTGTGAAGGATGTCTATGGCCCCGAGGCTGCCAATGTGATGTTGGCATGGCGCTTGCCCAAGAGCTCCGACCGCTCGAACGATGTGGCAGAGATCGCTTCATCGATCCTGCATAACGATCAGGCCGGTTTGTTGGACTTGGATCTGAACCAACAGCAGAAGGTGCTTTACTCTTACGCATCGACCTACAATCAGTCGGACTACGGCCGTTTCATCTTGGGTGCGGCTCCGATGGAGGGTCAGTCGCTCGAAGAGGTGCGCGAATTGTTGTTGGCCGAGGTTGCCAAACTTCGTTCGGGCGACTTCGACGAGAGCTTGATCAAGGCTACGGTCAATCAGTACAAGTTGGCGCGTATGCGTATGTTCGACGACTACCGCACCCGTGCCGATTTCTATGTCCACATCTTCATCAACGGCGCAGATCTTACGGACGACATCAATCAAATCGAGCGTATGTCTACCCTCACGAAGCAGGATGTGATGGCTTGGGCGAAGAAATACTTGGGTGAGGATAATTTCGCGGTGATCAATAAGCGTGAGGGCGCAGATCCCTACGAGCAGAAGATCGCTGCTCCGAAGATCACCCCCATCGTGATGAACCGCGACTTGGAGAGCCCCTTCTTGGTCGAGATGAAGAACACTCCGGTGAAGCCCATCGAGCCGCAGTTTGTGGACTACAAGAAGGAGTTCAAGCAGTTTGAGCTCCGCAAGGGCATCAATGTCCTCTACAAGCAGAACACCGAGAACGATATGTTCCGTTGCGACTTCCTGTTCAATGTGGGTCGTATGGATTGCCCCGAATATAATCTTGCATTCAAGTATGTCGATTACTTGGACACTCCCTCGTTGTCGGCTGAGGAGCGCGCACACAAGATGTACGGTTTGGCGTGCGAGTATTCGACTTGGGCAAGTGCCTACACCGCAACAATCGAGTTGAGGGGCTTGTCGGAGAATATGGGTGCAACACTCGATGTGTTCGAGGATCTGCGCTCCAATGCTGTGGGCAATGAGCAGGTGCTGCAAGGAGTGAAAGCTATGGAACTCAAGCAGCGTGCCGATGCGAAACTCAACCAAGACAAGGCTTTCGGCCAACTCCGCACCTACATGACCTTCGGTCGCGACTTCATCCACAAGCAGACTTTGAAGAACGAGGAGTTGCTCGCTTTGACCTCGGAGCAGCTGCTCGAGGCTGTCAAGACCTTCTTTGACTGCGAGCATGAGATCGTTTACTATGGTCCGATGACCGAAGAGGAGCTGAAGACGGTGCTGAACGAGCATTACAAGACTGCGCCCGAGTTGAAGCCCTCCGAGGAACGCTACCCGCAGATGCTTCCCGCCGACCGCAGCCGGGTTTATCTGGCACAATACACCTCGAAGCAGTTGCAGTACTACCAGTCGAGCAACTACACCGAGAAATTCGCCGTGGAGAACGATCCCGAGATCATGCTCTACAACCAATACTTCGGTGGCGGTATGAACTCGATCGTGTTCCAAGAGATGCGCGAGTCGCGCGGTTTGGCTTATACGGCGCAGGCATTCCTCTCCCAGCCCGGCTTCAAGGACGATACTTATAGTTACGGCGCATACATCGCCACGCAGAACGACAAGATGAAGACCGCCATCGTGGAGTTTGACAAGATCATCAACACGATGCCCGAATCGGAGGCTGCGTTCCAGATCGCCAAGGAGGCACTCCTCATGCAGTTGCGCACCGACCGCACGGTCGATGATGATGCGATGTGGGACTACCGCTCGTTGCGCCGCATGGGTCTGGAGGAGAACCGCTATAAGGCAGTCTTCGACAAGGTACAGACCATGACTTTGGCAGATGTCAAGGCTACGCAGGAGAAATGGGTCAAGGGTCGCAACTACGATTATTGCATCTTGGGCGACATCAACGACTTGGATCTTAACTACCTGAAAACCTTGGGCGACATCCAAACCCTGTCGTTCGAGGACATCTTCGGCTACTAATCGGCAATGGATACCGAGCGAAAAACGCCCCAATGACAACATTGGGGCGTTTTTTGTGTGTCGGGCGATCCTTTGTTTTTTGCCTGCCTCCCTAAAAAAAGATCCGGATACAATGTTCGGATCTTTTGGGGATTTTGAAGTGATGATTGGGAATCTTTTTCCCTCTTTCGGTCGGACTGTGCGGGGTTGTTGAGGTGCGCATCGACTCCTCAAAAACCGCAGATCGTTCACTGATAATCGGGGGGGGGGCTATGCTCAGTGCATCGGCACATCCTCAATGGTACCCCAAGTGCCGGCGATAAACTTGAGCGGGGGCATCACCATCATCTGATTGCGTCCAATGGTGCAAGGCTTCGTCTTGTAGGTCGAGCTGTGCTCCCATCCCTCATCCGAGATTCGGATCTCGATGCCTTGGGGGTAGTCCGTCGGGGGCACAAGGATGTAGAAATCAGTCAGGATGTTGGGATCGGTGCTCGGCAAGACGGCGGGGATCATTTGCAGGGAGATGTTGTCCTTCTGGGGGTATCCGCCCTGATTCACTTCAAAACTCTTGACCGTGCCGTCTGCACCCACCACAGCGGTCGCCAAACCTGCCATCAAGCCTCCTCCGATTTTGGAGACTTTGATCTCGCGGATCTTTTGGATGGAGATTTCGTTGTAGATCTGCAATTTAATTACGCCACACAAGTTCTTGAATGCAAAACCATTGCCTGCGCTTACGCCGACCATCGGCATCAGCGAATTAGGCTCTTGATAGTATGCGGGCAGGTCGTTGCCGGCATAATATTGATTCTGCGGAATCACAAGGTTCTTGATGGTGTAGGTGTCTGCCTGCGTGCCGTTCTCAACTTCGTAGGTGTAGTTGTATTCGGGGTTATTGCCGTTGAAGGGATAGATCGCAATGTTGTGCGCGAGCGGCGTACCCGTCGGTTCGCCCGAATCGTAGGTGAATTTGGCTTTGGTCGTTCCGGCTCCTTCGCTCACGCGGTATTTCTTCGATATGGTGTTCTTCTCGAAGATGTTGATCTGATCGTTCGCCGTCCACAAGATATTGCGGTTCGCATCGAGGTTGGTGCGGGTCGTGTTGCCCGCCCCCTCGGTTTGTGCCGTGAAGGTCGCTTGTCGCTGAGCCGTTGCGGGTTGTGTCTGCTCGTCCTTGCTGCACGCTGTGAGGAGCATGCCGAGGCATGCTGTTGCTATTAATTTTTTCATCGTTCTTCTGTTTTTTAGATTATGACCACTGACCTTCGGTTTCCTCCATCTGCTCCGTGCCCGATGCGGCGAAACCTGCTTCGACATTGATCTCCAAAATCTCCATCGCAGGAGTTTCATACATGTTTTTTTCCATAGTTTCTCAGAAATTAAATTGTTAAATGTTTTTTTGCGAGGTGTGCATCATTGGGGATGAAAACGCACCTGCGTTTACTAAATTTGAATCACGCAAAGGTCATTTTTTTTTTTTTTATCCAAGCGTTTCACTATTAATTATTTATAAAACAGACTAAAACCTGATTTATTTGTGAGTTTTGCTTCTTCCCGAGGACTTTCTCCCGACTTTTTGAACAATCAGTCGGTTGCGCTTCGCTTTGTTATTTATTAATAGGTGTGGGGTGGATTTTAGAGAAGGGTACAAAAAATCCCCGAACCGCATAGGCAGTTCGGGGATTCGTTCCCTGACTTGTGCAGGGCGTATCGTGGGGCGGCAGTTCGCCCTGAATCGGGATTACTCGGGAAGAATCACCGTGAGGATCATCTCGCCACGGGTCTTGCTCTTCAAGATGAATTTGGCTTCGCCCTTCACCTTTGCGCCATTGATCTCAAAGCCCGTCGAGCTCTTCGTGACGCAGTACTTTGTGACATCGTTGCCCGTGGCATTCTCAACCGTGAGCTCCACAGCATCGGCTTCCTCGGTGAAGACCGTAACCACATTGCGCTCCGCATCGTATGCCATCTTGACATGCTCGTCGAGGTCGTTCGTGACGGGTGTTTCGGGTTCGGGTTCGGGCTCGCCGCCTTCCTTCAGAATCAACTCCGCGATGCAACCCTCCTCGGGACCTGCGCCGATCGGCGTCCACTCCGAAGGATTCTGATACTTGAACATACCCATCAGGCGGTCGCCTGCCTCGATCGGCTCGGTGATCGTACATTTCAAATTACCCGTCTCGGTGAAGCCGTAGATCTCCATCGGGTAGTATTCGTAGTTGATCGTGCGTGCCGAAACAACGCCCTTCAGTTTGCCGTTTACATCGAAATGACCGATTGCCAACTGACCCGCAAAGTCGCGCGAACCCACATTGCGGAACTCTTGGAGGTTCACCTCAAATTGCTTGCCCGCCGCAAACTGCGTTTCCTTGGTGATCATACCGTAGGGCTTGCCCTTGTAGCATTGCTTATACTCGATCTGATCGAACTGCTGTCCGCCGGGGTTCGACGGATCGGGCTGAATACCGATGATCGCATCCTGCTTATTGACAAAGCCGTCAGACGACGAAGAACCGCCTGCACCCTGCACCGGAGGATTCATGTCCGTAAGGAGGTAGTAGCCGTTCGACACACCGCTCCAACCCCAGTTCACATGGTAGTAGTTGCCCTCGGCGTAGCCGTCCAACACGAATTGGTGACCGCCACCCGAAGAATAACCGCCGTACAACACGGGGCGCTTCTCGTCCAACTCGCGCTGGAGGATCAGGTGCCACTCGCTCTCCGAGTAGTTCTTCTTGAACAAACTCTTGATGGTCTGTGCGTTGTAGCGCATCATGATCGGCATCAACTGCGGCAGGGTCTGCTCGGGATTGGCTCCTGCCGAACCCGAACCATACTGCGTGCGGATCATGTAGCCCACATCGCGCATCAGGATACCGACTTGGTCCTTCTGATACTGCGTGGGCATATCGTTGTACGAAAGGGGCATCTGATCCCAGTCGTATTTGTGGTCGGCAAGGTTGATGGTGGGGATCTCATCGCGGTAGGAGGGGATCGTACCCACGCCCTGCTCGGGCCACTTATGGTAGCGCATGATGATCGAGATCGCCGTAGCGGGGCAGCCCGTCACCCAGCCTTGGGGCAATTTCGAGTTGTAGGGCGCGCGCTGGTCCCAAAGAGCCGTCTGAAGCTCAACGATGGGCTGTGCCGAAGGATTCGGGCCCGTGAGTGCCTCCTGCCATGCGGCAGCCGTTTCGCTCGTTTGTGTTCCGTGAGCCTTCACCGAGTTGATGTGACCGCGAAGACCGCGCATCCACTCGCGCAAGTTGTCGGGCATGAGGTGGGCATCGAAACTGCCCTCGAACGAATAAGCCAACACGGGGCGGGTCTTTTCGGTCGAAGATACGATCACGAAACCTTCACCCGAAGCAGGCGTAAAGACATAGAATGCAGGCTCTTGAGTCGATCGGGTCGAGCCGTTCTCGCCGTTCCAGACAAGGCGGACACCCGTGGAGCGGGTCATGGAACCCGATGCGGCAAAAAATTGCTCGGCAACTTTTTGCGCTCTCTGCTCCTCGGCGTCTTGGGCGAACACCGCCGCGGGAAGCAGAGCGAGCAGCAATAAAAATAATCGCTTCATCATAGTGGTTATCTGTACAAATTTAAGTTTAGTCTTGGAAATTTGGCTCAAAAATAGGTGGAAATTTGTTGATTTTCAAATTATCAGTCCCTTTTATTTAAATAAGGTGTGCCGAAATTTGCGACTTATTGGGGCTAAACTTCTGAAATTTAAAATATTAAGCCTTGTTTTCGGGGCGTTTTCGCCTAAGGCGTTGGGTTTGGGCGTTGGGGGGGGAGCGGAGCGTTGGGGGTGGAGTGAAAACCGATTGCGGAATGCGGTTGTCGGTTGAAGGGGGGGGCGGAAGGGGCTGAGGGAGGACGATTCTCGGGTTTGGGGACAGGGGCTTCGGATTGTCTTTGAATTTGGCGTTTTTCGTTCGCTGTTTATAGGGATGGGTAGTTG
>SAMEA104404097__coassemble_1010_pt1 | contig 25062 bp, 18 predicted proteins | sample SAMEA104404097__metabat2_high_PE_016 | metagenome-assembled genome bin SAMEA104404097 (sample SAMEA104404097) | Balaenoptera acutorostrata | reverse complement strand
CCTTGACATAGAGCGTGCCTTTGATGTTGTCGGCATCCTCCTCATAGACGGGGATACGCGAGAAGCCCGACTCGATGATCGTGCGTTTCACGGTGTCGTAGTCCGAAGTGGTGTCCAATGCGGTCATATCCACGCGCGGTTTCATGATTTCCTCGACCTCGGTGTTCACAAAATTGACGATTCCCGACAGCATGACATGCTCCTCGGGGCTTGAGCTTTCAGTCATATCCACAGCATCCGCCAACTCATCGAGCGAGATTTCGTTCTTGTGCGAAGCCTTGCGGCTGATGTGCGAACTCATGCCGACCAACACGCGCGACACGGGTGTGAAGACCCATTTCAACACAGCCAAAGGGCGCGACACGAAGGTGGCAAACTTCATGGGGATGGTCTGTGCCGTAACCTTCGGCAGGATCTCGCCGAACAGGAGCAAGAGGAAGGTTACAAAGACGGTCTTGATCAGAAAATCGACCGCATCGGACTGAATCTCCACGAAGCGACCGATCAAAATCGCCAAAATAATCGAGATGCAGATATTGACCAAATTATTGATTTCCAATATAGTAGCCAACAGCATATCGACATCGCCCAAGAGGTTGATGACCGCCTGCCCTGCCGAAGTGTTGCGCGCTTTCAATTCGCGGATGTCGGAGGGGGTAAGCGAAAAAAACGAGGTTTCGGCACCTGAAACAAGCGCCGAAATCATCAAAAGCAACAGCGTCACACCCGACATCACGAAAAATGAGACATCAAGCGCGTCGTAGTTGAAGGCAATCAAAGGAATGTTATCTTCCAAATTATCAGTATATTAGTGATACAATCAAATACTACGGCGAGCCTTCGGCAAAAACCGCGCGCCCGCCCTGCAATTTACTATTCATCCGCCTTATCCTGCTCGGCAGCCACCTCCTTACGCGGGGCGTTGATCGTGCGCACGAAACGCACCTTACGGCGCTGATAGGCAGGTTGTTCGATCTTCTTATCAATGTCGGCATAGCGCGATGAGCGGTTGTCCAAAGTGATCAACTCATCGTGTTCGGGCTGCTCCACCACGGGCGCATTGCCCTTGACGGGTTGCAGGTCATCGCCCGCCGAAGGGATCTCCTCCGCCTTCGCGGCGGGCTTTTCGGGGATCAGCGGTTTTGTCTCGGCATCATCGTCAAATCCCGTGGCAACCAACACCAGCTCGATGGCATCCTCCAACTCGGGCTTGTCGCTCGTACCCCATATAATGTTGGCATCGCTCACCTCGCCCATGCCGTTCTGCACGCTCGCGTGCTGTTGGATGTAGCTCAAGATGGTGATGACCTCGTCGTAGATCAGCTCCTCGGCATTTGCCACCGAGATATTCAGCAAGATGTTCTTCGCACCCGAGATCAGGTTGTGATCCAACAGAGGCGAATGCAACGAAGCCTCGGCAGCCTCCACGGCGCGGTTTTCGCCACGACCGACAGCCACCGCCATGTGGGCACGACCCGAATCGCGCATCACGCGCTCGACATCGGCGAAATCGACATTGACCAAGTCGCTCGGCACGGTGATGATCTCGGCAATACCTTTGGTAGCCGCCGCCAAGATGTCATCCGCCTTGCCGAATGCCTGCTTGAGCGACAAACGACCATAGATCGCAACGATGTTTTCGTTGTCGATCAACAGCAATGAATCGACATTTTGGCGCAGTTCCTCGATACCGCGCTGTGCCTGCTCGTAGCGGATTTTGCCCTCAACGATCAAGGGCGAAGTCACGATTGCAACGGTCAAAAGTCCCATCTCGCGCGCCAATTTGGCGATCACGGGCGAAGCACCCGTACCCGTACCGCCGCCCATTCCGGCGGTGATAAAGATCATACGCGTACCGGTCTCCTCCAACTTTTGGCGGATCTGATCGAGGGTTTCCATCGCCGAACGGCGCCCCACCTCGGGGTCGTTACCCGCGCCCAAGCCCTCGCCCAAGCAGATTTTGTTCTCCACGGGGCTTTTGTCCAGCGCCTGACGATCGGTGTTGCAGATCATAAAAGTCACATCGCGGATACCCAAGTTCCACATGTGATTGACGGCATTACCGCCTGCACCACCCACACCGACCACCGTGATGATCGCTCCTCGATCCGACTCTGCGCGGATCTCCGAGATTAAATCTTCATTCATATCTTTTGTTTTTTCTTTCTTCGTTGGTTTGTCCGGAGCATATCGTCATATATTCCTATGATTGAGCTCCCTATCATTTATTATCCGTCCCGCGATCAGAGTTCATCGTCATCATCATCGGTTGCCGACGAGAACATACCGTTGAACTTGTCGAGCATCTTCTTCAGACGGCTGCCCTTCTTCTTGGGCTCTTCATCGATGAGTTCCTCATCCTCGGGATTGCGCTCGGGCACGGCTGATTTTTCTTCCTCCGCAGGCTTTTCCTCCTCCTTCACAGCGGGCTCTTCAGGCTCGACAGGTGCTTGAGGCACAACGGGCTCGGCGGGTTGCTCGGCGGTTTTTTCCTCCTCGGCGAGCTTCACCTCCTCCTTTACGGGCTCGGGCTCGGGTTCCGGCTCGGGAGCGGGTCGGTCGACCAAAACGCTCGACACGCCCAACTGCGCACCGCGCAACAAAAGTCCCGTGACGGTAACATACGAAGGATCATCCAAGAACTGCGCGGTCTCCTCGCTGAAGCCGACCTCGGGCAGGGCAACACGCACCTCCATGCCCGTCACACGGCGGAACAACTCGTCGAGGTTGCGCAACTGCGCCGAACCGCCCGTAAGAACGATGCCGTAGCTCAAGCAGTCGAAATAGCCCGAATCCTTGATCTCTTGCAGGACATATTCGGCGATGTCCGTGGCGCGTGCCTCGATCGCCGCCGCCAAGTTGCGCACAACGATCTCCTTGGGTTCGCGCGTGGTATGCCCCTTCAGACGCAGGAGCTTATCCTCGGGTGCGAGGTCAGCCACAGCCGATCCCGCCTTAATCTTCAGATCCTCAACGACTTTCTCGGGCACGCCCATCGAGCGGATGTCGCGGTTGATCGCCGAAGCACCCATCGGGATGGTCGCCACATAGCGCACCACATTGCGGTAGTAAACCGCCACATCCGTCAGTTCCGCGCCGATGTTCACCACCGCAACGCCCTCCTCCTTTTCATCGGCGACCAACACCGATTCGCCCATATAGAGCGAGTTGGGAAGGACATTGAGGATCGAGATCTTCATACGCTTCAGAGCCAATTCCAATCGTTTCATGGGAGTCTCTTGGCAGAGGATGAAATTGAAGGTGGATTGGAGTTTGCGGGTAAACGAACCCACGGGATTCTCCACCTCCTGATTGTCATCGACAATGTAGTTCTGCGGCACACGCTCCATAATCACCTCGCCCTCGGGCGCTTGAACATTGCGCATACGATCGAACAGTCCCGCAACATCGGCATCATTCACGCCATTGTTGGGGTCGGAAGCAAAGACATGATCGGTGTGGCGGGCACAGCGGACAAATTCGCCCGAGATACCGGCATAAGCCTCGGTAAGGTGGATTCCGAGTTCGTTTTCGATTTCATTGACCACCTCGCGGATGGACTGACCGACCAATTCGATGTTTTCGATCTGACCTGCGCGCATACCCTTGGCGCGTTTTTGAACGATGCTCACGATGTTGAGCAACCCGCTGTCGGTTTTCTCAGCGATGGCTACCGTGACATACATGGAGCCCAGATCGATGGCTATAACATAATTCTTTCTTTCCACGACAAACTTATTTATTCCTCTTCGAGATCCTATTTTCTGTTACAAATCACTTGATTTTCATAGCGGACATCGATCGTCCGATATGTGTCCCATCCCGCGCGCGCGAGCCCCGAGTGGTAGAAACGCCTGAGTTTCAACAATTTATTTTCGATGCGTTCCAACTGTCCAAAGCGGATGATGAATCGTCCGCTGCGGGGGATGAGGTCTACCTCCAATGCACCGGCGGGGGTTGAATGTGCCACAATCTGCACCACTTCCGACCTCCAAAACGCATCTTTTTCGACCTTTCCTACAAAGGTAAGGAGATTAATGAAATCTTCGTAGTATTTCTCCAACTTTTTTTGTCCCTCGCGCCGACTTTGTTGTTCGCGCGAAATTTGGCGGATTGTGTCGCGGTAGCGGTCGCGCATATAGCGGAATCGGCGGAGGTTGAGTTTCTTCTCTTGGCGCAGGTCGTGGACACGCTCCAAAAATTCGGGATCATCGTCCGTTTCGAGCATCCACCACCGCGGTTTGATGAATCGGCGGCGCTCCGCCCGCATCGAATCGCCAAAGCGTTCGATGCCTTCGTAGCGGGGGCTTTTGGAGCGTTCCAACTGCCAGATTTCATCGGTCATCCGTGCCTGTTCTTGGTTGATCGACGAGCGCACCCTCCCGCTAAAATCGCGGGCAAAAGGCGGGCGGTAATCACCCGTCACCACGGGCACATAAACCGATGTACCTCGCGGTGCATCAAACACATAGCCGTCTTGCGTCACATAACAGTCGCGCCCATCGGCAAGCAGGCGGAACACGGGATTGCGCTGCTCGACCCTGATGTGCAGCACGCCTTCGGGGTCGATATACACCACCACCTTTTCGGCAAATCCATCGCGGGCAATGCGTTCCTCGATGCGGCTTATCGGCACGCGGTCGACCGGCTCGCCCACGGTCGGGATCTGCTCCTGATCGATCCACCTTAGGATGCGCTCGGCGGTGAGCAAATAACCCGTGGCGGAACTGTCGCGAAGGTCGATTTCGACCCTCTTAACGCGCAACTCTTGGCGCACCGAACGGCTGAGCATCGCGGCATAAACCACATAGCCCACCACAGCGCACCAAAGGAGTGTCCACAGCGTATATTTCAGCCCCGCATTCACCTCATTTATTTGGTTTTAAGCATCAGTTTCTCGGCTATATCCCGGCAATAGGCATCGATATTCCCCGCCCCGAAGGTGATCACCACATCGGTGGGCATCTTGGCGAGTTCCTCCGCCAAGTTCTCGCGCTCCACGACCTTCCACGGATTGGTCAAAAGTTCGCCGATCATCTCGGAGCGCACACCCTCGATCGGCTCCTCGCGCGCGGGGTAAATCGGCACCAGAACCACCTCATCGGCATGCGACAACGCCTCGGCAAATTCGCGGTAAAGGTCGCGTGTGCGGGTGTAGAGATGGGGTTGGAACACCGCCGTGATGCGGCGTCCGGGAAACATATTCCTTACCGAAGTCAGCGTAGCCGCCAACTCGTTGGGATGGTGGGCATAGTCGTCCATATAGACCTGCCCGGGGGTGTTGATCCAAAAGTCGAAACGGCGCTTCACGCCCGTGAACGAAGCGAGGGCTTCGCGCACCTTAGCGTGATCGAGCTGCACACCCTCGTGCTTTGCGGCGCACCATGCGGCAGCCACGGCAGCCACCGAATTTTCGATGTTCACCCAACCCGGAACGCCCAACCGACAGTCCCCGATCGTGCAGCACGGAGTTACTATATCGTATTGATAATAACCGCCTTCTAACAGTCTGACATTCTTGGCATAGAAGTCACAGGGCACATCGTACGAATAGCGGTAGGTGGTGCATTTCAGATCGTGCAACGGAAGCTGCACGCCGTCCTTCAGGATCAGCGCCCCCCCCTCCTTGATCTGCGCGGCAAACTGCGCAAACGCCTTTTTCACCTCCTCGTGCGTGCCGTAAATATCCAAATGGTCGGCATCTGCCGAAGTAATCACCGCGACATCGGGATAAAGGCGCAAGAACGAGCGGTCAAACTCATCTGCCTCAACCGCCAAGCGGTTGCCCCCGCCCAGAACCAAGTTGCCATCGAAGTTTTTAGAAAGACCGCCCAAGAATGCCGATCCTCCGCCCGTCAGCGTGCGATTGAGCCACGCCACAAGGGTCGAGGTCGAAGTCTTGCCGTGTGTGCCCGACACCGCCATAACATACTTACCTTCAGCCAAATGACCCAGCATCTGCGAGCGTTTCTCGATGTGGAAACCATTTTCGCGGAAGTAGCAAAACTCCTTATGATCGTGGGGCACGGCGGGGGTGAACACCACCAAAGTATCGTCCTTCGAACGCATGTCTTCGGGGATCAGATCCACGCCCTCCTCATAGTGGATCTCGGCACCCTCCCGCTCCAAACGGCGGGTCAGCGGGGTTGCCGTGCGGTCGTAGCCCGCCACGCGCCAGCCTTCGTGCAAGAAGTAACACGCAAGGGCACTCATTCCGATTCCTCCGATACCAAGAAAATATATTTTTCTCATCTCTATTTCAGCAATTTAAGTATCTCATCCACAATATCTTCAGCCGCACGGGGTCGCGCCAGCCGTTCCAAGTTCCGGCTCATCTCCGCCTTGGCTTCGGCATCGTCCGCCAATGCGATGGCGCGCTCCATAGCCTGCTCCTTGCAGTCGCGATCCGCCACCATCAGCGCCGCTTTTTGTCTGACCAACGCCTGCGCATTCTTGGTTTGGTGATCCTCCGCTACATTGGGCGAAGGCACGAAAACCACGGGTTTCGCCACAAGGCACAGCTCCGAAACGGTATTCGCACCGCTGCGCGACACAACCACATCGGCGGCAGCATAGGCATAGTCCATGCGATCGATAAACGCGCCCTGCCAAACATGAGCGGCGGGATGCTCCTTGAGGAATTGCTGCATCTCCTTTTGGTAGTATTTTCCCGTCTGCCAAATCACCTGCACGGGGGCTTTTCCCCCGGTGCGGATGATCCATGCCTTCATCATCTCATTCAGCGATCGCGTACCCAACGATCCGCCCACAACTAACACCACGGGCTTTTCGGCGGTAAATCCGTAATAGTTGAGTGCCTCCGCGCGATCTGCGCCCTCTTTGGAGAAGCGACCGCGCAGGGGGTTGCCCGTCAAAGTGATTTTCTCGGCGGGGAAGAAACGCTCCATGCCGTCATAAGCCGTGCAGATGCGGCGCGCGCCCTTCGCCAAGATCTTGTTCGTCAGTCCCGCGTAGGAGTTCTGTTCTTGGATCAAGGTGGGCACTTTCAAGCGTTGCGCCGCCCACAGCACGGGCGCACTCGCATAACCGCCGAAACCCACGCAGATGTCCGCCCCGAAGTCGCGGATGGTGCGCTTCGCCATACGGATGCTTTTCAGCACCTTGAACGGCACCTTGAGGTTATTGAAGTCCAAACGGCGTTGCAGACCCGCAATCGGCAGACCCACAATGCGATAGCCCAAGGCAGGGACTTTCTCCATCTCCATCTTGCCCTCGGCACCCACAAAAAGGATTTCGACCTCATCACCCATACGCTTTTTCAATGCTTCGGCAACTGCCACAGCGGGATAGATATGACCACCCGTTCCACCACCCGAAACGATTATTTTTTTCATATTATCGTTGCTTTAAATCTTCTTAGGCTTTGGTTTTAACTTACAATGTTTTTCGAGACCTTCCCCGAAAAAAATAATCGTTAAGTGCAGACAATCCCTCTAAATCTCCCTTTGAAAAGGGAGACTTTGGAACATTCTGACTTCCAAAGCCTTTTATTTATTTTTAATGCTCAAATTGTTGAGCCTCAGTATCTTTTTAAATTATCTTCCCCAAGTATCGCGATCCAGCGATCGGTAGTTGATCGCCTCGGCGATGTCCTGCGCGGCGATGTTTTCGCGCCCTGCCAAGTCGGCAATCGTGCGCGAGACCTTCAAGATGCGGTCGTAGGCTCGCGCCGACAGCGAAAGGCGGTCCATCGCCCGCTCCAACAACTGCGAAGAATCGGTATCCAGACGGCAATATTTGCGCAACATGGCGGAGTTCATCGCGGCATTGGTATGCACGCCCTCGGCATCGCTGAAGCGCTCGGCTTGAATCTCGCGCGCACGCACGACCCTCGCCCTGACCTCGGCACTCGTTTCCACGGGGCGCTGATCCGACAACAACGAGGGATCGACGGGCGTAACCTCGATATGAAGGTCGATTCGGTCCATCAAAGGCCCCGAAATACGGCTCATATAACGGTGCACCGCACCCGACGAGCAGGTACATTCCTTGGTCGGATGGTTGTAATAACCGCACGGGCAGGGATTCATCGCCGCCACCAACATGAAGTTAGCGGGATATTCCACGCTGTATTTCGCCCTCGATACGGTGATGCGCCGATCCTCCAACGGCTGTCGCAGCACCTCCAACACATTGCGCCCGAATTCGGGCAGTTCATCGAGGAACAGCACGCCGTTGTGCGCCAACGACACCTCGCCCGGGCGGGGCGACTGACCTCCGCCGATGATCGCCACCTGCGAAGCCAGATGGTGGGGCGAACGGAACGGACGGCGTGTCATCAGACCGCCCTCCACGCCCGTCTTGCCCGCCACCGAGTGGATCTTGGTGGTTTCCAACGCCTCCTCACGGCTCAGCGGAGGAAGAATCGTGGGCAGTCGGCGCGCAAGCATCGTTTTGCCCGAACCGGGCGAGCCGATCAAAATGATGTTGTGTCCGCCCGCAGCGGCAACCTCCATCGCGCGTTTGACATGTTCCTGTCCCTTGACATCGGCAAAATCCTCATCGTAGATGCCCGTTTGCTCATAAAATGTCTCGAAATCCTTTGCCACAGCGGGGAGGATCTCTGTTTCATCATTCAGGAAATCAATGGTTTGGCGCAGGGTCTCCACGCCGATCACCTCAACGCCGTCCACGACCGATGCCTCGGTGACATTATCCCTCGCCACGACCAAACGCTTCAACCCCGTCTTTCGGGCGCAAAGGGCAATGGGCAGCACGCCATGCACGGGGCGCACCGATCCGTCCAACGACAGCTCGCCCGCAAACATCGTATCGGGCAGTTTGTCGAGGTTCACGCGTTGCATCGCCGCCAAGATTCCTACGGCGATCGGCAGGTCAAACGAAGCGCCCTCCTTGCGCAAATCGGCAGGAGCCAAATTCACCACGACCTTGCGCCCCGACATCTTCTCGCCCGAATTTTCAAACGCCGCACGAATGCGTTGTTCGCTTTCTTTCACGGCGTTATCGGGCAGTCCGACCAAGTACATACCCAATCCGCCACCCGTGATATTGACCTCAACGGTCACCGCCACAGCATCGATCCCGACGATCGATCCGGCGTAAGTTGCTACAAACATGGCTTTCGGTTTTGAGGTTTAGAACGGAGCTTCCTCATCGAGGTTCTTCGATTGGTTGATGTCAAATTCGCTCGACATCGCCGAGCCCAAGCCGCCCGTCATGCCGCCTGCGGGTGCGCCCATCGCCGCACCGCCTGCACCGCCTCCGATCGAAGAACTGGCGTAGTCATCGTAGGCTTGTTGCTCGTCGGCAGCAGTCGCGGGAGGCAGCATCGACTCGTCCATATCGACGAATCGCGCCTGCTCCTTCAGGAAGCGCAGATTGACATCGCACACCGCGCCGTTACGGTGCTTGGCGATGATGATCTCCGCCAAACCTGCCGTGGGCATTCCGTTTTCATCGGTCGTGATGCCGTAGTATTCGGGGCGGTGGATGAATGCCACGATGTCGGCATCCTGCTCAATGGCACCCGACTCACGAAGGTCGGAAAGTTGGGGGCGTTTCGATCCGCCACGCATCTCCGTAGCACGGCTCAACTGCGAAAGGGCGATGATCGGCACATTCAGTTCCTTGGCGATCGCCTTCAGCGTTCGCGAGATGAATGCCACCTCCTGCTCGCGGTTGCCCTTCGAGTCTTGGTTGCCCGTCATCAGCTGGAGGTAGTCGATCACAATGATTTTGATGTCGTTATGGATTTTCAGACGGCGCGCCTTCGAGCGGAACTCAAAGACCGACAGCGCCGGGGTATCATCGATAAACAGCGGAGCCTGTCCCAAAGGCTTGGTGGCGGTCTCCAAGTGTCGCCATTGCTCGGGGGTCAGACGACCCGACTTGACCTCGTTACCCTGCAAACCCGTCTCGGCGATGATGAGTCGCATCATCAGCTGCACGGCGGACATCTCCAAGGAGAAGAACGCCACACCCTGCTCGTGATCGACCGCCATATTGCGCGCCATCGACAACACAAATGCCGTCTTACCCATTGACGGGCGGGCGGCGATGATGATCAGGTCGGACAGCTGCCAACCCAAAGTGATGCGGTCGATCGACATAAATCCCGAAGGCACGCCGTTGAATGCGCTCGCATTCTTCGATGCCTCCTCGATCTGCTCCAAAGCGCGCGCCAAGATGTCCTTCGACGACTGCACCGAACGCTTCACATGACCCTCCGACACCTTGAAGATCTCGCCCTCGGCGAATCCGATCAGATCCGTGACATCGGTCGATTCATCGTACGATCGGCGTTGGATCTCCGTAGCGGAGCGGATCAGCTCGCGCTGCACATATTTCTGCGCGATGATCTTGGCGTGAAACTCCACATTGGCAGCCGAACCGACTTTCTGGGTCAGCTGCGCAAGGTAGGTGGCACCGCCCACCTTCTTCAGCTCCTTTTTCGATTTGAGCTGTTCGGTGACGGTGAACAGGTCGATCGGCTTCAACGCCATCGACAATTCCAAGATTGCCTTATAGATCAGACGATGTTCTTCGGTGTAGAATGTTTCGGGGGTAACGAACTCTTGCACAGCGATGATGCTGTCCTTTTCGAGCATCAGCGCGCCGAGTACCGCCTCCTCCAATTCGACCGCCTGAGGGGGCACATTGCCCGCCGTTTCGGTCAATTCGGCGAAGGCTTCCCGATTACGGGACGAAGGGGTATATTCTTTTGCCATGGGTACGGTATAATTCAAAGTCCAAAAATAACAATTTTTGGCGGGATTTCCAATGTCACCCTTCGGAAAACTTTAGTTTACATCCGTGGTTTTCTATTCTTCCACGCCCAATTCCCGGCGCGAGACGGCAAGTGCGGCGATGCTGATGCGGCAGTCGGGGACGGCTTTCAGCACGGCATCGGCGCAGGAAAGGAGGGTCGATCCCGTGGTCATGACATCGTCTACGATCAAGATGTGTTTTCGCGCGAGGCATTCGGGACGGCGCACCGAGAAGGCATTTTCGACATTCGATAGGCGGTCACGGCGCGATTTAAGTGCCTGACTTTGTGTATTTTTGCTTCTAAATACGGATCGGGTGTCCAACTCCACCCCCAACTCGCGGGCAATGCCCCGCGCAATGTATTCCGATTGGTTGTATCCGCGCTTCAAGCGTTTGAAGGGGTGCAACGGGAGGGGCACAACGCAGTCGATGGTATCGTACAATCCGCTCTGTTTCAGACAGCGCCCGTACCACCGCCCCATGGCTTCGGCAACAGCCCACCGTCCGCGGTATTTGAAGCTGTGGATCAGCTGCCGCCACCCGCTTTCATGCACAAAAAACATGAAGCCCGAAGCACGCTCCACGGGCAGGAATTTACGGCAATGTTGCACCACGGGGTTATCCTCCGCCAACCAATAGCCCGTCAGCGGAGCGGTGGTTCGGCAGATGGTGCAGAGCGAGTATTCGCCCTCGATGATGCGCTCGCCACACACGGGGCATCGGCGCGGATTCAGCAGCCCGCAGATGCCCCTCCAAAGATTACTGAGGATCGACATCGGGGATGATGGTTACAGATTTAAAATCAGGCTGTTGCAGGAGATTCTGAATCTCGCGCCACAACAGTTTTCGGGCGCGGGCAGTCGATGCACCGTGCTCGATTTTGAGCAAAATATCAACCAAAAATTCGCCACGGATTCGGTCTACGGGAGGAGCCATCGGTCCCAGTACGCGCCGACCGAACGCACGGCGCAGGGCATCCGCCAAAGCCATCGCCGCACGGCGCACCACATCGCCCGAGCGGTGGCGGAGCGTAAGGCGCGTAAGACGCGCGTATGGCGGATAGAAAAACGCCTCGCGTTCAGAGAGTTGCGCCATCGCCATCGCCTCGTAATTGCCCTCAACGACTTGGCGAAGCAGGGGGTTGGCGGGTTCGGAAGTTTGGATCACAACCTCGCCCCCGTCCGAGCGCCTGCCCGCGCGACCCGCCACCTGCATCAAGAGCTGGAAGGCGCGTTCCGAAGCGCGGAAATCGGGATTGTGGAGGAGGTTGTCGGCGTTCAAAACACCCACCAACGACACCCCCTCAAAGTCAAAGCCTTTGGAGATCATCTGCGTGCCGACCAAAATGTCGATCTCGCGCTCTTCAAAGTCGGTAATGATCGCATTATAAGCGCGTTCCGAGGTCGCGGTATCGCGATCCAACCGCGCCACACGGGCTTCGGGGAACAGCGTTTGGATATCCTCGGCGACCTTCTCCGTGCCGAATCCCATCGTGGTTAAGTCGGCAACTTTGCATGCAGGGCAATGCGGCGGAACGGGGATCGTGTAACCGCAATAGTGGCACACGAGTTTCTCGCCCGCCTTGTGGTAAGTGAGCGTCACATTGCAATGCGGACAGCGCGCCGTCCAACCGCAGTCGGTACACTCGATGTAGGGCGAGAAACCGCGCCGGTTTTGGAACAGCATGGTCTGCTGGCGGCGGTCGAGACGGTCGCCGATTTTGTCCAAAAGGGTCTTATTGAAGTGCGCCTTGCGTTCGCCACGGCGGGCGGCACGCAGGGTGTCGGAAATGATGATTTCGGGGAGTTTACCCGAGCCGTAACGCTCGGTAAGTGAGGCATATCCGTAACGATTGGCGCGGGCATTGAGCCACGATTCGAGCGAGGGAGTTGCGCTCCCCAACACCGTATGTGCGGCGAAAATTTCCGCCATCACCACCGCCACATCGCGGGCATTATAGCGCGGCGCGGGATCCGTCTGTTTGTAGCCCGAATCGTGCTCCTCATCGACCACAACGAGCTGAAGTTTTCTCAGAGGAAGGAACAGTGCCGAGCGCGCCCCGACCACAAATTCGCCCCCTTCGGATCGGTTCAGCGCGAGGTAGGTTTCCGTGCGTCTACGCGCTGTAAGTTTTGAGTGATAGGCAGTTACGCGGCTGCCGAAAATGCGTTCCATACGCTCGATGAGTTGCGCCGTGAGGGCGATCTCGGGCACAAGCATCAGCACATCACCCCCCGCCGACAAGACCTCGGCGATGAGGTGGATGTAGATCTCGGTTTTGCCCGAGCCCGTCACGCCGTGCAGGAGTGCCGTGCGTTTGCCCGCCGCGAAATCGGCGCGGAGTTTCGCCAACGCAAGGCATTGATGCTCCGTGAGTTGCGGAAGTAGAAACCGGCTGTTTCCCTTTTCGACGGTGCGCTCGCGGTCGATGCTCCTCACGAAGCCTTTCTGCTCCAAATTCCGAAGGATCGTACTTTCGGCTGTGATCAGTCGGCGCGGAAGTTCGCCCGCCTCGTTGCGCCCCTGCTCATCGGGCGATGCGATCTGAAGCAAGGCTTCGTATTGGCGCGGGGCGCGGCGTTGGAGTTTGTCGAAGATCTCGTCCAAGCGGTCGGCATCTTCAGCAAGTGCCTGATCCAAAGCATAGTATCGTTCGGTACGCGGGCGATATTCATCGCGCGAAAATTCCTCCTCGGTGCGCCCCGAAGCCTTCATCAGTTGCGGAAGTGCCACGCGCATCACCTCGCCCAACGAAGACATATAGTAATCCGCCATCCATGTCCACAGGCGCTGCTGCGCGGGCATAAGGAGCGGAGTTTCATACACGATGTGGTGTACCTTCTTGATGCGCGAGAAGTCGGGCTCATCATCGTGCAGACGCCACACAATGCCCGTGTAGTAGCCCCTCTGCCCGAATTGCACCGCCACAGCCTGCCCCACCTCGAGATGCATTTCCTCGGGGACGGCGTAGGTGTAGGTGGGTTGCGCCAAGGGCAACAAAATATCGGCAAAACGGCTCATAGCAACAGCGAAGGTACAAAAAAAACTGCGTTCGGCAATCGAACGCAGTTATATATATATTAAGGGAAGGATCACGCTCCTCTCCCTCACACGGGATCAGACTTTGCTCAACGCATCGAAGCCCTTACCATAGGCACCCATCACCGAACCCACGGTAATGAACGCATCGGGATCGACCGTCTTGACGAAGCGCAGGATCACGGGCGCCTCGAACTTACGGCAAACGACCATCACGATCTTGCCGCTCTTCTTGGTGTACCAGCCTTGAGCATCGACCAAGGTTACGCCGCGCTGCATCTCGTTCGAGATTGCCTCAGCCATCTTCTCGTAGTCGGGCGTAACGATCATAATCTGACGCGATTGCTTGTTACCCGACATCAGAGCATCAGCCGTATAACCAACGACAACCGTCATGATGAAACCATAGATAATTACGCTCACATCGTAACCCACGAACAACGCCGAACCGATGATGCACGCATCGGTGCAGATCAAGATGCGACCATAGTTCACATTGCGGAACTTTTGGATGATGAGCGCCACGATATCCGTACCGCCCGTAGTACCGCCCTGCGAGAAGCAGATCGCGATACCCGCACCCGCGAAGATACCGCCCAATACCATCGGCAGCAAAGGATCTTGACCAGCGGGGAAGATATGGAAGTCGTGGATGATGTGCGAATCATAGAGCAACCATTGCCAAAAGTTCATGCCCAAACCAATCATGGCAACCGAAAAAATCGTCTTGGGACCGAAGTTCCAACCAACGACCAAACCGCCGATAATCATCAAGATACCATTGACGATAAAGACCATCGTACCGACTTGGACATCCAAGCCGAAGAGCATGTAGAGCGCCTTGGTCGTCACCAATGCGAAACCGCCCGCACCACCACTCGTACAATCGTAGGGAATCACGCACGCAATCCAGCCGAACGAGTAAAGCATCATCGCGAAGAACATAACAATGTACTCCTTGATGAGGATCAATACTGACTTAACTGTTACCTTTTTCATATTAAAAACTATTAGATTTTTACATTTTGCCCGCAAAGGTATAAAAAAATTTGCCTTGATGTACCTCTAACTCCTCCAATCTTTTCTCCAAAAGCAATAATAGTTGGTCTTTGGAGCGCAAATTCCACCCCGGACGCGCTTGGAAGCGCCTCGGGACGGAGGAAACGAAGCGTTCGACCACCAAATCGGGGCGAAGCCTGAGGAGGATCTCCACCGCCAAATCGACATATTCTTCGGGCGACCAGAAGCTGAAGGCTTCGGGATTTTGGGCATACTCCTCTGCCATCGGGGTGTCGCGGAAAATTTGCAATTGGTGGAACTTCACACTCGTGAGTTTCAGCGCATTGATCTTTTGGCAACCCGCGAGGATCTGCTCGCGGCTCTCGCCCGGAAGTCCCAAGATGAAGTGCCCCGCCGTGGGGATCCCCCGCTCCGCCGTCATTGCGACCGCCTTTTCTGCCGCCGAGAAGTCGTGTCCGCGATTGACCCTACGGAGGGTTTCATCCTCGGTGGATTCGATGCCGTACTCCACCGTAATATGGGTTGTCTCAGCCAATTGCGCCAAGTAGTCCAACTTCCGCTCATCGACCGCATCGGGTCGCGTACCGATCACCAAGCCCTCAACGCCCTCAACCTCAAGTGCCTGCTCATATCTTCGTTTCAAAGTTTCAAGGTCGGCGTAGGTATTGGAAAAAGGCTGAAAATAAACCAAATAGCGTTTGCGGTCGGGGAATCGTTGGGCGTAGAATCGTTTGCCCTCCTCGACCTGCTCGCGGATTGATTTTTGCCGGGAACAATAGGAGGGTGTAAACGCTCCGTTATTGCAGAACGCACACCCTCCCGTAGAGATCCGTCCGTCGCGATTGGGGCAGGTAAAGCCCCCATCGACGGATATTTTTTGCATTGCTTCCCCGAAGAGTTCCCGAAAATAACGCGACGAAGAATTATAGCGTCGCCCGTCACCCCACGGATAGAGCATTGAATCAGAGCCGATTAGAAATTCCAGTCTTTGGTATTATACGATGCCTTAGGCGCATTGGGCACATTGGTAAAGAACTTATGACCCGTCAATTTCTCAATCTCAGCCACCGACTTGAACATACCCTTTGCATCGAAGTTATTGGGTTTCACAACCTCCCCCTTCGAATAATTCTTGTGGCGCACCCAGATACAGATGGTCTGCAACTCATCGGCAGAGCAGTCGCCCACCCATTTCTTCACACCCTTCTTGGCCTTGAGCAACACCGTGTAGAAGTGTGTCGGGATCTTCGTTCCGCGCACATCCTTCGAGGTATTCTCCCAGTAGCAACCGACCACTTGATAGCAAGTATCGTTCGAATTACGCCATTGCTTATCGACCCAATCCTCGGCAGTGTTCCACTGACCGCCACCCGTGTTGAAGTAACCGCTCGAACCCAACTGCGGAGCGATGTTCGAGTAGTAGAACACTTGATGGTTGGTAGCTACCGTGCGGTTGCGCTCAGCCGAGCCCAACATGTGTCCGCGGGTGTAGCCGTCCCACTTGCCGTTCTGCTGGCACTTGATGTCGGGGTCGGGTTTGTAGGCATCGTGGCGACCGCCGCCTGCATACGAAACATGGAGCGGAGCTGCCACCCACACGGGGCAGATCTTCGACTTGGAGTAGCAAGTCGTGAAGTTACGCGCATTGGTGTTGCCCGCATAGATGTCGGGGCAAAGGTGATAGGCGTAGAAATACTCCGAATTTTTCTTCGACAGATCCTCATTCGGGAGCTCTGCCCAACCCTTATATTTGGTGTTCGATGCGACCGAACTGCCGCCTTCACCCTCCTTCTGCTTGGTGGTGAACTTGGCGATTCCGCTCTTGTAGATCTTACCGTTGAACGAGCAACGCAGGTCAAATTCGTAGACTGTGCCGGGGATCAGACCGCCTGCATAGCCCTTCATCACATTACCCGCGCGGTTGGCTTTCACTTCGCGCTCGTCCGTGCCGTCGATTTTGCGAATGAGGAAATAAGGCTCCACACCATCCACGGCAAATTCGAAGGCGCACGAGATCTCAGCCGAAGCCTCGGTAACATTTGTAAACTGCGGCGTGCCAAATTTCGGTTCGTTCGACGGCTGGGGATCAACCTCACCGCCTTCGCCCAGCTCAACTCGGGTAGCCATCACATTGAAGAACTGACCGTCCTTACCCGAACAACCCACCGTATAGCCCGTCACGGTGATGAGTTTCCCGCTCCAAGCCGCATCGACCATACCCTCTGCGGGGTTCACGATGCTGCCTGTGGCGGTTGCACCATTGACCTTGACATTGTAGTAGAACTGACCGGGGTTCTTCTGATTCTCGGTCATCGACAATTCGCCCTTATATTTAATATAGGTAATCGCAAGGGGCGCTGTGCCCTGAACATAGGCATCGATGTCCGCACCCGTCCACTCGGCGGGAAGGGGTTGGGTGAACGATCCCTCCTTCACGAGGGCGATAGTCGTACCCTTGCCCAACTGGATCAGCTTGCCGTATTCGGTCGTTGCGCCCGCAACCTTCACAAAGTCGCCGATCTTCTGATCGCAGACCTCATAGATGTAGAGGATGCCCGTGGTATCTTGGATCAAGAAACCGCGCTCATGCTTGGCAACGATCTGACCCTCAACCTCTACCGACTGACCGGCACCGCCTGCAATGACATCGGCAATCGTGATGCCTTGGGGTTGCGGTTCGGGGTCTACTGATCCCTCGCCCTCCTCAACTTTCGATGCCATCATGTTGAAGAACTGACCTTCCTTACCCGAACAGCCGATGGTGTAACCCGTGACGGTTACTTTCTTGCCGTTCCACTCGGGCTTGACCATACCCTCTGCGGGGTTCACGATGCTGCCCGTTGCCTTTGCGCCCTCGATCTTGAGGTTGTAGTAATATTGACCCGGATATTTCTGATTCTCGGTCATTGACAACTCGCCCGAAACCTTAACGAACGAAATCGACAACGGCGCATTGCCTGCGGTGTAGGCATCGACATCGGCACCCGTCCATACAGCGGGTTTGGGAAGAGTGAACTGCCCCTCCTTTACAAGGCTTGTCGAAGTGCCTTTGCCCAGCTGAATCAGCTTGCCGTATTCGGTCGTAACGCCCGAAACCTTAACGAAGTCGCCGATCTTCTGATCGCAAACCTCATAGATATAGAGGATACCCGTTGCATCTTGGATCAAGAAACCGCGCTCATGCTTGGCAACGATCTGACCCTCGACCTCTACCGACTGATCGGCACCGCCCGCGATCACCTCGGCGATCGTGGTGCCTTGGGGCTGGGGAGCGGGTGCTTCGCCGTCAAACGAGATGAGCGAGCCGCCCTCGCCCTCCTCCAAAACGACATCGTCGATGGCATAAACCACCGCTTCTTTTGCCTCGAACTTCAAGGTAAGGTTCTGCACATTGTTCGGCAGGGTGAAATCCACGGCGAAGCGCACCCAGTAGGGAGCGACATCATCGTCACCGCCGATCTTCGAGTAAGCCACTTCGCCCGACCAACCCGAGCCGTTGCTCATCGTGAGGATGAACTTATCGGGGTTGAACTCGCGCACCCCCGAATTGAGGTTGTTGTAGGTTGCGCCGAAAGTCAAACGCAGTTTCTGCTTGCCGCCCAACGCGATGTTTTTGATTTGCAGGACAGCGGGGCTCTTGCCGAAGAACAATTTGTTCACACCCGAAGCACCTGCATAGTTTGCGCTCGAATACTCCGTGTCGCGCACCGAAACGCTCTGCGACTCGTACTCAACGCCCGCCGCGCCCTGACCTTCGTGGTTCTTCCACGCATCGGTCTGGTCGAGATAGGGCCAACCCTTTGCACCCTTGATCGCGGGCGACTTATCGAAGTTGTTGCGGTAGATCACCTCCTCTGCCGAAGGAAGATCGATCGGAGCACCCTCCTGCTCGACCTCAATCACCTGAGGCTCAAACCACTGATACTTGATTGCCACCTCTGCGGTGCGTTTGATCGACTTATTCTCCGCAGCACGGAGCGTGATCTTGCCTTCTTCGGCAGCTGCCACCGAGATCCAATCGGCATCCGCCACCGCCTCGACCTTTGCGCCCTCCACGGGGTTCTCCAAGGTGTAGGTTACGGCGAACTCCTCGCCCGCAGCCTTCAACTTAAACTCCTTCGCAGAAGTGATCGCAAGCACGGGATCAGCCGCAGCATCAGCCGAGGTAGTAACCTCAAAATCAAGACCATTCATCTGCTTTCCGCCCACCACAACATAGGGGAATACACGGTAGGTCGTAGCGGGTTGCAGATCTCTGAGGTAGCCCTTGATAAGCTGCCCCTCGATCGTAGAAGCCTCGCTTTTCATCAGCTCCTCGCTCGAATCGGTCGTGTAGTAAAAACCGGCTTCGGCATCAGCCAAAACGCCTTCGGCGAAGGTCGTCCGGCAAACGACATAAGCGGTCGTGCCACTTACATGCTCGATTTCAGCCGCCTCGAACCAACCTGCATTCGATACGGTTTCATCGTCGTTGCACGCTGTGAACATCACGGCAAACGCCGCAAGACACATCAAAATAAAACGCTTCATAATTAGAGTAATTTTATAAGTTATTCCTTATTTTTCGAGTCCATCCAAATCGTCACAGGACCATCGTTCACCAACTCCACCTTCATGTCCGCGCCAAAGACACCCATACGGGTCTCGCTTCCAAGAAGTTCCGTAACCCGTTGGCAAAAAGCCTCATAGAGCGGTTTCGACACGGGTTCGGGTGCTGCGTGGATGTACGAAGGGCGGTTGCCCTTCTTGGTCGATGCCATCAGCGTGAACTGGCTCACCGCCAACACCTCACCGCCGACCTGCCGGACATCGAGGTTCATCACCCCCTGATCATCATCGAACACACGCAGGCGGCTCAACTTACCTGCCAAATATTCGATGTCGTCCGCTCCGTCTTCCGCGCCAACGCCGACCAAAACCAACAAGCCCTTTCCGATCTCGGAATGGATCTTACCCTCGATCTCGACCGAGGCACGGCGCACTCTTTGGATCAATAATCGCATAACATTCAGCCCTTTAGAAATTCTCGAAACAAGCCCACAAGTTGTCGTGTGCCGGCACAGGCGCCGTGACGACCACGGGTTCTTTGCGCACGGGATGTTCAAATTCGACCCTGCGCGAGTGGAGCGAAATGCCCCCGTCGGGATTCGACCGCTTCGCGCCGTATTTCAGATCGCCCTTTATGGGGCAGCCGATCTTCGACAGCTGGGCGCGGATCTGATGGTGGCGACCCGTCAGGAGTTCCACCTCGACCAGCGTATAGCGTTTGCCCGCCCCCGCAATGCGGTAGCGCAACTTCGCCAACTTGGCATCACCCTTCGGCGCATCGTAGGCTCTCGATCGGTTTGCCTTGGAATCGCGCCAGATGTAGTGCACAAGTTCGCCCTGCTGCGGATCGGGCGCAGCTTCGGTCAATGCCCAATAGATCTTGTGGATCTTGCCCTCGCGAATCATCTCGTTCAAGCGGGTCAGCGCTTTGGAGGTTTTGGCGAAGATCACCGCCCCGCTCACGGGTCGGTCGATGCGGTGCACCACACCGAGGAACACCGCCCCCGGCTTCTGATCGCGCACCTTGATGTAGGCCTTGATCTCATCCTCCATAGCCGACGAACCCGACGGATCGGGTTGCACCAAATCGCCCGCGTGCTTATTCACCACCAGCAAGTGGTTGTCTTCGAAAAGTATGTCTTCGGGTTGAAACATGGCTGGTAAATTACAGAATAAATGTGAACGGAAGCAGGGTCTCTGCCGATTCGACCATCGTGGCGGTCTTTCCGCCCGTCATATAGATGCGGTAGGGCGCACCTTGGCGGCGTTCCACATCGACCAATACCTGACGGCATTGCCCGCAGGGATAACACTCCCGCTCGTTGGGATTCGAAGCAATGGCGAAACACACGATGGGATCATCGGCAAAATTCGTCTCGAGATAGAACAGCAGCGAACGCTCGGCACATAGACCCGCAGGATAAACCTCGCTCTCGAAATTGCTTGCGGAAAGGATCTTTCCACTCTTGAGTCGTGCTGCTGCGCCCACATGGAAATGGGAGTAGGGAGCATGCGCCTTTTCGGTTGCTTTGCGTGCAGCATCGATCACTTCGAGATCGTCTTTTGCGATTTCGGCGAAAGACTCGAAGTGGGCATAATTGAGTTTTAATTCCTTTTTCATAATTCAAGCACCTTATTTATAGGGGTGAATTACAAAGATAGTGTTTTTTTTGGGACATGCCCTTTTCTTCCCTCGGTTTTTTCTCCCAATCCGACCATATCGGCACAAAAAAAGCATCAGAACACAATCCGATGCTTCACATAGGTATAAACGAACAAAGCCGACCCCTCTAAGAGGTCGACTATATTCTTTAATCCGCGGGGTCTAATTAAGCGTACTTAAAGGTAGACTCACACGAAACGGTCAGCTTCTTGCGACCTTTTGCACGACGCGCAGCCAACACTTTGCGGCCTTCTGCCGTCGACATGCGCTGACGGAAACCATGCTTGTTGATTCTCTTGCGGCGCGAGGGCTGGTAAGTTCTTTTCATTGCCATAGCTGTATAGTTTTATTTGTTTTATACATTTTTACGGATTGCAAAAGTACAATAAAAAAAGTCATCCACAAAAATTTTCGCAAAAATAATTTAAAAAGATCGGTAAAAGAGCGAAATCTTCCTATCTTTGTAGACAGTCGAATGACACATCACCCTAAAATTTCAGAAAATGGCTATCTTCAAAGTTGAAGGAGGTCACCGCCTCCACGGAGAAATCACTCCGCAAGGTGCTAAGAACGAAGCACTCCAGATCATCTGCGCCACGCTCCTCACACCCGAAAAGGTTACGGTGCACAACATTCCCCAGATTTTGGATGTCATGCAGCTCATCGAGCTGTTGAAACGCATGGGTGTCGAGGTCGAGCGCCTCGCGGACGATACCTATTCATTCGCTGCGCGCGAGATCGATTTCGACTATATGCGCTCCGACGATTACCGCCAACGCTGCACCAAACTCCGCGGATCGGTCATGCTCATCGGACCGATGCTCACCCGCTTCGGTGTGGGATTCGTGCCCAAGCCCGGAGGCGACAAGATCGGTCGCCGCAGATTGGACACCCACTTTATCGGACTCAAGAAATTGGGCGCAGAGTTCGACTTCGAGGGCGGCGATTCGGTCTTCATGCTCAAATCGAAGGAGCGCCTGCAAGGCACCTACATGCTCTTGGACGAGGCTTCGGTGACGGGTACTGCCAACATCGTGATGGCTGCCGTTTTGGCAAAGGGCACCACCACTATATATAATGCCGCGTGCGAACCCTACCTGCAACAGCTCTGCAAGATGCTCAACCGCATGGGCGCGCGCATCTCGGGCATCGCATCGAACCTCCTCACCATCGAGGGCGTGGATGCACTCGGCGGCACGGAGCACACGATGCTCCCCGACATGATCGAGATCGGCTCGTTCATCGGCATGGCTGCCATGAACCAGTCAGAGCTCACGATCCGCAATGTGTCGTTTGAAAACTTGGGCATCATTCCCCAACAATTCTCACGCATGGGCATCCACTTTGAACAGCGCGGCGACGACATCTATATCCCGCAGCAGGATCACTATTCGATCGAGACTTTTATGGACGGTTCGATCATGACCATTGCCGATGCACCGTGGCCCGGTTTGACCCCCGATTTGCTTTCGATCCTGCTCGTTGTCGCCACCCAAGCCGAGGGCGCAGTCCTGATCCATCAGAAGATGTTCGAGAGCCGTTTGTTCTTCGTGGATAAACTCATCGACATGGGTGCGCAGGTCATTCTATGCGACCCGCACCGCGCTACGGTGATCGGTCACGACCATCGTATCCGTCTGAGAGCCACCAAGATGACATCGCCCGACATTCGTGCGGGTGTCGCTTTGTTGATCGCCGCCATGTCTGCCGAAGGCACATCGATCATCCAAAATATCGACCAGATCGACCGCGGTTACAAGAACATCGATGGTCGTCTGAATGCCCTCGGAGCACACATCGAACGCGTGGATGAATGCGCCTTAAAAAGATAATTAACCCAATTGAAAACGAGGCGTTTTGCGCGCCCCAAACCCCATAGAAAACCCGCCATGTTTTTAGAAAATGCCAGCAAAAAAGGTTGGATCGAAGTGATCTGCGGATCGATGTTTTCGGGCAAAACCGAAGAGCTGATCCGCCGCTTGAAACGCGCACAATTTGCGCACCTCAATGTCGAAATTTTTAAACCGCGCATCGATGTGCGCTACTCGGAGCAGGATGTCGTGTCGCACGACTCAAACGCCATCCGCTCGACCCCGGTCGAAAATTCGCAGAACATCCTCCTGCTCGCATCCGATGTCGATGTGGTCGGAATCGATGAGGCTCAGTTCTTCGACGAGGGCATCATCGAGGTATGTAAACACTTGGCAAACAGCGGAGTGCGCGTGATCGTCGCCGGCTTGGATATGGACTATACGGGTAAGCCCTTCGGACCGATGCCCGCCTTGATGGCAACGGCGGAGTATGTTACGAAGGTGCACGCCATCTGCGTGCGCTGCGGCAACATCGCCCACCACAGCCACCGCCTTATCGCCGATGAAAAACAAGTCATGCTCGGCGCGCAGGACAGCTACGAACCCATCTGCCGCCACTGCTTCAACGCCCTTAGAAAAAAGGAGACAGAAGGGAAATAAATCGTTTTATATATCGGAGTTGCACCACTAAACCGCACAATATTAAACGAGCCCCCATTCAAAACGATTTCAAACACAAATAAATGAGGTAATCCTTACTCGGGATTACCTCATTTATTTTCACCTATATCTGCGTAAAATACCCCTCAAAGCAAGGCATAAGACGCCCCAACCCAAGGCAGAGAAAAAGGGTTAAGACAGAAAATATAATTTATGCAAGCAATACATATAGGACAACTCCCGCTAATTTTCCTTTGGAAAATTAGCGGCATCAGTTGCCCTATCCATAAAGGCGATGTGCAAAACAAAGCGAATCTCACCACCGCGCACCCCAACCGCACAGCAAACCAAACTCCACTCCCCCAATCGCCCTTTTAACGGCGTCAGCAAAGCCTCCCCTATCAAGGGGAGGTTTGGAGGGGTTGCCTGCATGGCAAGGTGGCGCTCTGCCACCGCGCCGCCTCTTTAAGATCAGACTTTTTGCCTCAATGCCTCGACAGCTCCTCGAGATTTGGTTCACCCCAAAGCAAAAAAAAGTCAAACCCAAAGTCTCACTTTTATAGGATATGAACTAAGGCGAAAAACGGAAAACTAAAGAATTATTCCCGCGTGAGCCCTCCAATCGCGTCAGCAAAGCCTCCCCTATCAAGGGGAGGTTTGGAGGGGTTGTCTGCATGGCAAGGTGGCGCTCTGCCGTCGCGCCGCCTCTTTAAGATCAGACTTTTGCCACTTCGCTTCGGAAGCTCCTCTGAGTTTGGTTCGCCCCAAAGCAAAAAAAAGGTCAGACCCAAAAGTCTGACCTTAAAGAGGCGGCTGCCTACTCTCCCACGGGAAGACCGCAGTACCATCGGCGTAAGTGAGCTTAACTTCTCTGTTCGGAATGGGAAGAGGTGAAACCTCACTGCTATAACCACCTAAATTATAAGTTTCGTATTCAAATGATGCAAAGTTAAGGAAATCCCACGAACCCACCAAGCAATTCTCGAAAATCTTGCAAATAAATTACAATCCGCCATGGCATTGACCCGAACTTACTCCCTGCAAACACCCAACCCCGACTATATATATCATAGGGTATAACGCGGAAATCCCCAATGAGGGAAAGTTCCCCACACCGCAACGGACACAAGAGATAGATAATTAAACGAAAGAAGAAGGCAGGAATCCACATTAGGAACCTGCCCCAATCGCCAAACGAAACAAAATTTAAAGGGAAAGATCGATCCGTAAGGGAAGAACATTATAACGCAAACGATCCACCGACTACGAAGAGGAGGGATATGCCGAATCGTAGCAAAATAGCAAACCTCATCTGCCCGCTGTGCGCGTGCAAATAGCCAAACACTGAAGTAAAAAGAATGCTGCAATGTCAATTGGAAAAGGCACGCAGCCACCGAATGAAAACAGAAAATACATGTCCAATCAAAGCGGAAAAACAAACCGCGTGAGCCTCTAATCGCGTAAGCAAAGCCTCCCCTATAAAGGGGAGGTTTGGTGGGGTTGTCTAAATGGATTTCGCGGCTTCTCACTCCGCCTCTTCAAGGGCAAACATTTGCCACTTCGCTTCGGGAG
>SAMEA104404097__coassemble_884_pt1 | contig 26891 bp, 19 predicted proteins | sample SAMEA104404097__metabat2_high_PE_016 | metagenome-assembled genome bin SAMEA104404097 (sample SAMEA104404097) | Balaenoptera acutorostrata | reverse complement strand
AACTGGTCGATGAAGGTGCGCACGGGGCGCGTGATCTGCGAGAAGATTGCCACAAAGGCGATGAACCCTCCCGCCTCCAAATGACCGTTAGCCACCAATGTACCGCCGAAAACGAGGATCACGCCCACAGCCGAGATGCCCAAAAATTCGCTCATGGGCGATGCCAACTGCTGACGGCGTGCCATCGAAAGCGTGAGGCGCGAGAAATCGGCGTTGATGTCGAAGAATTTGCGTTTGATGTAACCCGTGGCGTTGTAGCTTTTAATGACCTTGATGCCTGACAGCGACTCATCGAGTGTGGAAACCATTTCACCCAAGCGCTTCTGGCTTGTGCGCGCAGGGTGGCGCAGTCGCTTCACGATCGAACCGATCAGAAGTGCCACGATCGGCAGGAACAACGCCGAGAACAGCGCCAATTCCCACGAAATGATGATCATCATTGCCAAATAGCCGATGATCAAGAACGGCTCGCGGAACGCCACCTGCAAGGTGTTGGTGATGCAGAACTGCACCACATTCACATCCGATGTGATCTTCGAAATGATGTCGCCCTTCTGCTGATCGCTGAAATAGCCCGCGTGCATATCGGTCACATGAGCGAACATCTCGTTGCGCATGCGTTGCAGGGTGCGGGTTCTCATATTCTCCATCGTCCATGCGCCCAAGTAGCGGAACAAGTTGCTCAAGAAACTGATCACGATGGTGATTAACGCCAACAGCAACAGCACTTTACTGCGGTCGTAGTAGGGTGTGAACACAATCGAATAGAGGTAGTAGAACAAATTAGCCAGCGATTCTTGATTGAACTCAAGCGTGGGCATGGTCTCGGGGATCTGCACCGAATCAACCGTGTCGAACATCGTGTTGAGGATCGGGATGATCAATACGAAGGTCAGCGAGTTGAACAGCGCATAAAACAGCGAGTAGAAAAAGTACGGGATCGCGTATTTTTTTACGGGACGGGCAAAGCCGATAAGCCGCATGTAGGTCTTGAACATTCCGTTGTGGTTATTTTATGCCAAATATTGCGCCAAAGATAGGTAAATAAAGCGGAAAAATAAAATTATCGTCCGAAGTCTCACTTAGAATCGTCTCCTTTTTTATTCAAATTGAGCCAAATAGACCAAATTTCGAGAGAAAACCGATCTGTTTTTCCGGGGCGGGATCATCCCTCCGTCGTGTTATTAGGGTTGATAGCCCACATCTTCCAAAAGTGCCGCCTTGTTTTCGGCTGCTGCCACCGCCAACGCATCGCAGCGGTTGTTTTCCACGGTGTCGGCATGACCCTTGACCCACACGAATTGCACCTTGTGATGGGGGTAAATCTTCAGAAAACGCATCCAAAGATCGGCGTTTTTCTTACCAGCGAATCGCTTCTTCACCCAGCCCCACACCCAGCCTTTGGTGACGGACTCCACGACATACTTTGAATCGGAGTAAATCGTGACATCCGACCCCTCGATCTTGAGCTGTTCCAACGCCACGATCACCCCCATAAGTTCCATGCGGTTGTTGGTCGTAAGGCGGTAGCCCTGTGAGAGTTCCTTGCGGTATTTGCCCGACAGCAACACCACGCCGTAGCCACCCGGTCCGGGGTTGCCGCGCGATGATCCGTCGGTGTATATCGTGATTTGAGGCATCGTTTTTAGAAAAAATATCCCACCCGAAGTTCCCCATCGGGGCATCTTCGGGCGGGATAAATCGTTGATTATCTTTTATTTCAAAGCATCCAACTGCTCCTTGATGGCAGCAATCTTCGCCTCGGCATCAGCCTGCTTGGCGCGCTCGTTGGCAACCACCTTCTCGGGAGCCGAAGTTACGAAGCGCTCGTTCGAGAGTTTCTTCATCACGCTCTTCAAGAATCCTTCTTGATACTCCAATTCCTTCTGAAGTTTCTCCTTCTCGGCTTCCATGTCGATCATGCCTGCCATCGGGACGAAGTATTGTGTGGTCTTCACGATAAATGCCGCATCGGTCGCATCCTTTTCCTTCACGACAGCGATCTCCTTCAAGTTCGCCATCTTCGTGATCACGGGCGCATATTCTTTGGGATAGTTCTCATCCTCAACAACTTTGAGGGTCAAAGCATCCTTCTGCGGCAAGTTCTTCTGATTGCGCACATTACGGATCTTCGAGATCACCTCGGCAGCCAATTCGAAGCGTGTCAAAACGCTCGTTTTTTCCTCGGCGGGAGCGGGCATCTGAGCCAAGCAGATCGTTTCGCCCTCCTTGCGGGGTTCCAAGTCCTGCCAAATCTCCTCCGTAACGAACGGCATGAAGGGGTGCAAGAGGCGCATCATCTTATCGAAGAATGTGCGCGTTGCCTCCATCGTTGCGCCGTCAATGGGCTGTTCATAAGCGGGTTTCACCATTTCGAGGTACATACCGCTGAAGTCGTCCCAGAACAACTTGTAGGCGCTCATCGCAGCCTCCGAGATGCGGTACGAGGTGAAGTCGGCATCGATCTCGCGCAGTACTTGGCTGAAGCGCTGTTCGAACCACTCGACCGAAAGGCGGTTGTTCTCGCTCTGTGCCAATGCCTTGTCAACCGACCATCCGTTCAGAAGGCGGTAAGCATTCCAAATCTTGTTGCCGAAGTTGCGACCCTGCTCGCAGAGCGCTTCATCGAACATCACATCGTTACCTGCCGACGACGACATCAGCATCGCCATACGCATACCGTCTGCACCATATTCGGCGATCAGATCTAACGGATCGGGCGAGTTGCCCAACTGCTTCGACATCTTGCGACCGATCTTGTCGCGCACGATACCCGTGAAGTACACATTCTTAAACGGCTTCTCTCCGCGGTATTCGTAACCCGCCATAATCATGCGGGCAACCCAGAAGAAAATGATGTCGGGACCCGTCACCAAGTCGTTGGTGGGGTAGTAGTATTCGATCTCCTCGTTGTGGGGATTGCGGATGCCGTCGAACACCGAAATGGGCCACAACCACGATGAGAACCAAGTATCCAACACATCCTCGTCTTGGCGAAGATCGCTCATCTGCAACGAGCTGTCGCCTGCCTTTGCGCGTGCCTTCTCCAAAGCCTCCTCGGCTGTCAGGGCAACTACATAACCGCCCTTCGGCAGGTAGTAAGCCGGGATGCGCTGACCCCACCACAGCTGACGCGAGATGCACCAGTCCTTGATGTTGTCCATCCAGTGGCGATAGGTGTTCTTGTATTTTTCGGGAACGAAACGGATCTCGTCCTCCATCACGGCGCGGGTTGCGGGTTTTGCCAAATCCTCCATCGACAAGAACCATTGCATCGACAGCTTCGGCTCGATGGCTACGCCCGTGCGCTCCGAATAGCCCACATTGTTGGTGTAGTCCTCGACCTTCTCCATCAGACCGGCATCGGTCAAATCCTTCTCGATCTTTTTGCGGACATCGAAACGATCCTCGCCCACATACATACCCACCTTGTCGTTGATCGTACCGTCATCGTTGAAGATGTCGATCGACTCCAAACCGTATTTCTCGCCCAACATATAGTCATTGACATCGTGGGCGGGCGTAACCTTCAGCGCACCCGTACCGAACTCAATATCGACATACTCGTCGCGAATGACGGGGATCGAGCGACCGACCAGAGGAACGATCACGCGGGCATCTTCGGGGATGTCCTTGTAACGCGGGTCGTTGGGATTGACACACAGCGCCGAGTCGCCCAAGATGGTCTCGGGACGGGTCGTAGCCACGATCAGATTGCGATCGGTGCCTTCCAACTTATAACGCAGGTAATAGAGCTTACCGTGTGATTCTTTGAAGATTACCTCCTCGTCCGACAGCGCCGTCTTGGCTGCGGGATCCCAATTGACCATGCGTACACCGCGGTAGATTTTGCCCTTTTCGTAAAGGTCGCAGAACACCTTGATGACACCCTCCGTGCGCTTGTCGTCCATCGTGAAGCAGGTGCGCTCCCAGTCGCACGAAGCACCCAGTTGGCGCAGCTGCTTGAGGATCACACCGCCATACTGCTCTTTCCATTCCCAAGCATATTTCAGGAACTCCTCGCGCGTAAGCGATGATTTCTCGATGCCCTTCTTTTGGAGCATCGCAACGACCTTCGCCTCCGTTGCGATCGAGGCGTGGTCCATGCCGGGAACCCAGCATGCGTTCTTACCCATCATACGGGCACGGCGCACCAACACATCTTGCAGCGTGTTGTTGAGCATGTGACCCATGTGGAGCATACCTGTCACATTGGGCGGGGGAATCACGATGGTGTAGGCTTCGCGTTTATCGGGTTCCGAATGGAAGATTCGGTGATTGATCCAATAGTCGTACCATTTGGTCTCGATCTGTCGGGGGGAGTATTTGTCCGCTATTTGCATATTACTTAGCTTTTATTTTGTTCAATTCCATTTTTGAGCTACAAAGTTATGAACATTCTGTAAAAGATAAAATAAATTAGCCGAAATTTAGTTATCTTTGCAAAGATTAATATATATGTATATCTTTACACCTTAAATTTGGTGTAGAAGGTCGCTCCGTTTTGTCGGGACTTGCCGTTTTTTTTGAGGCAAACCCCATCTTCCCGATTGTGTGGATCGGGGCTTGAGACAGATGCCCGAACAGGGGCTGTTGTCGCAGCGGGAGACCTTCGGTTATAACCTTTTCGATGTCGCGTGTGGCTTGTACCCCGACATCATGCTATGAGAAAACTATGAGTAAGAAAGAGAAAATTGAGACCGTCGAGGTGGACGATGTGAGTATGTTGCCCGATTTGCTCGACGGCAAACATCGTGTAATTCCTATTGTTACGGGGGCTGACGAGGTGGTCGAGCATGTCGATATCCCCGAAGTTGTTCCCATCCTTACGCTGCGTTCGTCGGTGTTGTTCCCCGGCGCCATCACCCCCATCACCGTGGGGCGCGACAAGAGCATCAGCTTGGTGCGTGCCGTCAATCAGAAGGGCGGTATCTTGGGTGCGGTGCTGCAACGCGAGAGCGAGGTGGAGGATCCCACCCCCGAAGATATGTACAAAGTGGGCACGGCTGCCCGCATCATCAAGATTCTGGAGATGCCCAACGGCAATCTGACGGTGATCTTGAACGGATTGGAGAAAATCGAGGTGGAGGAATACATCTCGACCGAGCCTTATTTCGAGGCGCGTGTCGTGGCTCTGCGCGATTCGAACCCCGAAACCAACAATGTGGAGTTTGAGGCGCTCATCGACTCGATCCGCGATGTCGCGTTGAGCATCATCAAGGATTCGCCCTCCATCCCCAAGGAGGCGGCGTTTGCCATCAAGAACATCGACTCGAACCGCGGAATGATCAACTTCATCTGTTCCAACTTGGAACTCTCGGATGATGATCGCCAAACGCTGTTGGAAGCACCGGGGCTGTTGGCGCGTTCGCGTAAGTTGCTCGAGATCCTGATCCGCGAACAGCAGTTGGTCGAGCTCAAGAATGAACTTCAGGAGAAGGTCAAGACCGAGATCGACAAACAGCAGCGCGACTACTACCTGCAACAGCAGATGCGTACCATCCAAGACGAGTTGGGCGAGGGTGCCGACGACGAGATCGAGAAGATGCGCGAGGATGCCAAGAAGAAGAATTGGCCCAAGGAGGTCGGCGAGACCTTCGAAAAGGAATTGCAGAAGGTTGAGCGGTTGAATCCCGCCGTGGCGGAGTATTCGGTGCAGATGACCTACTTGCAACTCTTGTTGGAATTGCCGTGGAACGATGTTACGACCGATAACCTCGATCTGAAATGCGCCCACGAGCAGTTGGACCACGACCACTTCGGATTGGACGAGGTCAAGGAACGCATCTTGGAGCACTTGGCTGTCATCAAGCTCAAGGGCGATCTCAAGTCGCCGATCCTTTGTTTGTATGGACCTCCGGGAGTAGGTAAGACCTCGCTCGGAAAGTCGGTTGCTGCGGCTTTGGGGCGTAAGTTCGGTCGTATTTCGTTGGGCGGTCTTCACGATGAGTCGGAGATCCGCGGACACCGCCGCACCTATATCGGCGCGATGCCGGGTCGAATCATTCAGACCATCCGCCGCTGCGGTTCTTCAAACCCGGTGATCATCCTCGATGAGGTCGATAAGGTCACGGTGTCGAACCACGGCGATCCGTCGAGTGCGCTGTTGGAGGTGCTCGATCCCGAACAGAACACTACTTTCCACGATAACTACATCGATATGGAGTACGACCTTTCGAAGGTGCTCTTTATCGCTACGGCAAACAATATCGGCAACATTGCCCCCGCCCTGCGCGATCGTATGGAGATGATCAACATCCCCGGCTATTTGTTGGAGGAGAAAATTCAAATCGCGCAGAAGCACCTTGTGCCCAAGCAGCGCGAGGCACACGGCATCAAGGACGATCAGATGTCGTTTACCGACGCTTCGATCGAGAAGATCATTGCGGGCTATACGCGCGAAGCGGGTGTACGCCTTTTGGATAAGAACATCGCGAAGATCTCGCGTAACCGCGCCAAGCAGATCGCCTTTGAGGAGGAGTTTGCTCCCGAAATCCACAACGGGCAGATCGAGAAGGTGTTGGGTATGCCCAAATTCCTCGATGAGCAGTACGAGGTGGGCGATATGACGGGTGTCGTGACGGGCTTGGCTTGGACGGAGGTCGGCGGCGACATCCTCTACATCGAATCGTGCCTCACGCCCGGTAAGGGTGCGTTGAATCTCACGGGTAACTTGGGTCAGGTCATGAAAGAGTCGGCTACCATCGCTCACGAATGGGTCAAGGCTCATTATAAAGAGTTGGGTATCGACCCCGATGTGTTTGAGAAGAACGATCTGAACATCCATGTGCCGGAGGGTGCGATTCCGAAGGATGGTCCTTCGGCGGGCATCACGATGGTTACTTCGATCGTTTCGACCTACACGGGTTGCAAGGTTGAGGATCGTATTGCCATGACGGGCGAGACCACCCTGCGCGGCAGAGTGACTCCCGTGGGCGGTGTGCGCGAGAAGATCTTGGCAGCCAAGCGTGCGGGCATCACCCGCATCATCCTTTCGGAGGAGAACCGCAAGGACATCTCCGAGATCAAGGAGGAGTACATCCGCGGTTTGGAATTTAACTATGTGCGCACCAACGAAGATGTGCTTCGTTTAGCATTGAAAAAATAAATTGAGCAACAAGGCTTGACCCTCACGAAGGCTCAAGCCTTGTTGCAAACAACCCATATTATGAAATTTATTGCGATTATTCCTGCGCGTTACGCATCAACGCGCTTCCCCGCCAAACCTCTGGCGATGTTGGGCGGGAAACCCGTCATCCAGCGTGTCTATGAGCAGGTCTCCGAGGTGTTGGATGATGCGGTGGTGGCTACCGATGACGAGCGTATCTACGATGCCGTCAAAGCCTTCGGCGGTAAGGTCGAAATGACCTCTACGGCGCATCGCAGCGGTACGGATCGCTGTTGGGAGGCGTACCAAAAGCAGGGCGTGAAGTTCGATGTCGTGATCAATGTGCAGGGCGATGAACCCTTCGTGCAGCGCAGTCAGTTAGAGGCGCTCAAGGCGTGCTTTGAAAACCCCGAGATCGACATCGCGACCTTGGTTCACCCCTTCAAGGCGGGCGATGATTACGCGGCATTGGAGAATCCCAACAGCCCCAAAGTGGTGTTGGACAAGGATCGTCGTGCCTTGTATTTCTCGCGTTCGGTGATTCCCTACCTGCGCGGTAAGGAGCGCGAGGAGTGGCTCAAAGCCCACACTTATTACAAGCACATCGGTCTTTATGCGTTCCGCTCGGAGATCTTGGGCAAGGTGACGGCTCTTCCGCAGTCCTCGTTGGAGAAAGCCGAGTCGTTGGAGCAGCTGCGTTGGCTGGAGAACGGCTACCGCATCGGCGTTGCCGAGAGCACGGTCGAGACTGTGGGCATCGATACCCCGCAGGACTTGGAACGCGCCGAAGAATTTTTGAAACAACATCCCGAATTTAACAGATAAACCATGATCAAACTTATAGCAGGCCCTTGTGTCATTGAGTCGGCGGAACTTTTGGACCGCGTGGCTGAGCGACTTGTTGCGATTAACCGCACATTGGGCACCGATATTATCTTCAAAGCATCGTTCGACAAGGCGAACCGCACCTCGATCCATTCTTTTAGAGGTCCCGGCATGGAGCGCGGTTTGCAAATGCTCTCGGATGTGCGCTCGAAGTGGGGCTTGAAACTCCTCACCGACATCCACGAAGCATGGCAGGCTGCTCCCGTGGGCGAAGTGGTCGATGTGTTGCAGATCCCCGCATTCCTTTGCCGTCAGACCGACCTTTTGGTCGCTGCCGCCAAGACGGGCAAAATCGTGAATATCAAGAAGGCGCAGTTCCTTTCGGGCGCCGATATGCTCTATCCCTATCAGAAGGCTCAAGAGTCGGGCGCGAAAGAGATTTGGCTCACCGAGCGCGGAAGTATGTTCGGCTACAATAATTTGGTGGTCGATTTCCGCAACATCCCCGATATGCTCAAGATCGCTCCCACGGTCGTGATGGACTGCACCCACTCCGTACAACGCCCCGGTGCTGCGGGCGGTAAGACGGGCGGCAACCGCGAATTTGTGCCCGCGATGGCACAAGCCGCTAAGGCATTCGGTGCCAACGGCTTTTTCTTCGAGGTGCATCCCGATCCCGACAATGCCAAGAGCGACGGTCCCAACATGCTCGTGTTGGATGAATTAGAAAACCTTGTAAAATTCCTTTTGTAAGATGAACGAAATTAACGATAAAGAAATCTTGGAATTGGCGCGCAAGACCTTCCGCACCGAGCAGGAGGCTTTGGGCGACATCGCCGACCGCTTGGGCGCAGAATTTGTCGAGGCGGTCAAGATCATCCTCAATTGCCACGGCAAATGCGTGGTGACGGGTATGGGCAAGTCGGGTCTGATCGGTCGCAAGATCGCCGCTACTTTGGCATCGACCGGCACACCGAGCTTCTTCCTCCACCCCGGCGAGGCATTTCACGGCGACTTGGGTATGATTTCCAAGGAAGATGTGGTGCTCGCGCTTTCCTATTCGGGAGAGACGGACGAGATCCTCAAGATCGTGCCTTTCATCCACACCAACGGCAACCCGCTGATTTCGATGACGGGCAAGGCGGAATCGACCTTGGCGAAGAACTCCAATGTCCATCTTTCGGTGGGCGTGAAGGAGGAGGCGTGCATCCTGCACTTGGCTCCCACGACCTCGACCACGGCGCAGATTGCTATGGGCGATGCGTTGGCTGTGGCGCTGATGAAACAACGCGAATTTACCTCGATCGACTTTGCGCGCCTGCATCCGGGCGGTTCGTTGGGTCGCCGACTGCTTATGACCGTTGGCAATGTGATGCGTTCGCACGACCTTCCCGTGGTCGATGAGGACTGCAACGCCACGGAGATGATCCACACCATCTCGAAGGGTGGTTTGGGGCTGATCGTGATCTGCAAGGAGGGCAAGATCGAGGGCATCGTCACCGATGGTGATGTGCGCCGTGCGATGGAACGCCTCAAAGCCGATTTCTTCAACATCCGCGCTATCGACATCGCATCGATGCACCCCAAGACCATTTCTCCGGAGGAGAAGCTGATTGAGGCCGAGAAGATGATGACCAAGAACAAGGTTACATCGCTACTCGTTGCCGAGGAAGGCGAGCATTTGGTCGGCGTGATCCAGATCTACGACATCAAGTTGTAAACACCTTAAAACAATGCTGATATGAGAAAATTATTCTTTTTGGTTGCTGCCGTATGTTGCTTCGCGGCGTGCGGTGACGACGACAATGTTTGGACAGGAAGTTCGGGCGGCGGTAACCAGCCCGTCCATGCTTCAAAACTTATTTCGCAGATCCTTGTGTCGGGCGATACCGCCTATGAGGAGCCTGTGCCCATCCTCTTCTCCTACGACAAGGACAACCGTTTGGTGAGGATCTATGCCGAGATGTTGCGCCAAGACAAGGAGGGCGTGAGGGAGTACACAGCCACCGTGAACATCAACCACGGCAAGAGCACCGCTGTATGCGAGATTGTCAAGACACGCGACGGGGAGGAATTTCCCGACAAAAGCCGCAAGGTGATCGTGTTGGATGAGTATGGGCGTGCCTTGTCGGGCGATTATGTGGATTACAAGTACGATCCTGCGGGCGCGTACACCAACACACAGGCGCAGTTTGAGTTGAGCTACGATCGTTCGGAGCGTCTTTACTGCGGGACGATAAACTATTTGGGTGAAGGTGGCAACCGTGAGGATTTAGCAACGCAATTCGTGTGGAAAGGCTCGAATCTGATGGAGGTCAAGCGCAATAACAGCGGCAAGGAACTTTCGGACAAGGCTTATTATTCCGATGTGCTCAACAAGTCGAACCTCGATCTGAACTGGCTGTGTTATGCCCACAATGCGGGTTTCTCGGCTATTTCGGGTGATTGCGACAATCTGTTCGTGCTGCTCGGCTACTGCGGCAAGCGTTCTCGCAATATGCCCGAGATGATCGTGGGGCAGGAGGCTGCGAACAACTACCGCTGCTTCTTCACCTACAACTTGGACGATGAGGATTATGTGACCGAGGTGCGTGTCGAGAAGGGCAACGACCTGATCACCTACAAGATCCAGTACAAGCAATAGACTTTAACGGGATCGCAGAAAAATGCGTTACGGCTCATTTAAAGAACCGTAACGCATTTTTTTTATACTGCCCCGCTAATAAAAACGGGACTGCTCCTTTGGTGGAGCAGTCCCGTCAAAACAGCCTAAAGGCTTTGGTCTACCAACCTTTGGGTGCGCGATGCTCGTGGCTCTCGGGTTCGCCGGGGAACCAAAGACCATAAGGTTCGGAGGTTACCTCCACTCTTTGCTTACCCTCGGAATCGGTGTAATGCTTGTATTTGTATTTTGGGGTGTACTGGTCTAAGTGGTGCGCCAACTTGTAAAACTCCTTGGTGAACATCTGATTTATGTGCGAATTTTTGCAGAAAACCGAAGTCAGCTTCGCGCATCCCGTGTAGGTAAATGACGAAATGGTGCTATTGCTAAAATAGACCCTTTCTACATTCACAAACGGACTTACATCGAGCGATGAAAGTAATGCGCCGGTAAAGCCCAGCGATTTTACCTTCGGAAATTCACCTCGTGTCTCAAACTCGCTGACTGAGGAATCATCCAAGTCCATATCGTTCAGTTGGAGACAGTCGAGCAGACGAACCGTTGAGATACGAGTACTCATATCGGCCTTCACGATTTGGAGTTGAGGGCAATTCTCCAGATGAAGTACATCGAATTGGTTGTCCTGCGGTATGGAGTTGATGAAGTCCTGCAAACGCACCTCTTTCAAAAGAGGAAGTGAACAGCACTTGACCGTCGAGATGTGGCAATCGCGCAACTCCAAACGCTCGAGTTGCTTGAGCGGCGACAAGTTCAATTCCGAGGCATGATACCCCTTTAAGAATATCACCTCAAGTTTGGGATGTTGGCTCAGATCAAGTCCTGTGTGGGCTCCGTTGAGGCGCAACTCACGCAATTCGCCACACCCGTCGGCGTTGATGTGGGTGAGGTTGTAAAGTCCCCACATTCCATAATCTACGCCGTTGTAGCCATCCATGTGTCCCACTTGAATGTGGCGAAGAGCGGTACATCCCGACACATTGAGGCGCACATCTTCAATATGATAGTCCGTTTTGAAGGTGTTCCTGCCGCCGAAACTGATCCCTTGTAAATTGGGAACATTCATCGCTTCGATTTCAAGCAGGGGCAATGTGGCTTCGATCCCGATTGAACGCAGATTCTGCGCACCGGTTGCTATGACTTTCTTCAGACGGGTGTTGTTCCTTACGCTTATGCCTGTGAGCATAGTCTTCGAAACATCCAATTCTTCAAGTGGGGCGGCTTCAAAATCTAAAGATTGCAGTCCTTCGTTGGTCGAGAGGTCTATTTGCGTGATCGCAGTGTGCTGGATGCGCAGGTCCGATAATGATTTCAAGCCCGACACATTGACCGATTTTAAGGAGGCGCATCCGTCAAAATAAGCAATCCACAAATTCTTGCCCAAAGTGAGATCAACATCGGAGAGCAAGGGGCAATATTCAGCCCACAGTCGGGTTATCGAGCCGAAAACCTGATTTAAGCCCGACAAGTTCCGAATGTCGGTATGTCGGAGCGACACAGAGGTCAGCGCGGGTAGTTGCTCAAGTGTAAGTTCCTCAAGGTGGGTACTCGAGAAATTAAGATTAAACAACTTCGGACAATTCCGAACCTCTGCGTGTTGCAATGCAATCTGCGGGGCATCGAGTGTGTAGGCTGCTTTTCCCAACAAAGACAATTCCGTCAAAGAACTACAGTTCTCGACCGTAATGCGTTTCACGGAAGCATTCGTGTCGTTCAGATAGAGAAATCCCAAGAAATCGCAATCGCGAATCTCGATGTTTCCGTTAAGTCCCGTCGTGTAGAGTGTCAGACCTAAGACCTCATTCCCTTCGGAATTTCGATAGATGGAAACTCCGTGCCAGTCTTCGAACGGAGCATCTGTGAGCCAATTGGTGTTTTGCGACCAGTTGTCGCCATCCGTCTGGAGGTAGAAGGCTTCGAGGAAATCATAAATTTTCTGTTCCTCGGCATCCAATCCCTTTTCCTGTTCCACGATAATCTCCGTAACTTGCGATCCGTCGTTGTCCAACGGCATTAACGAGAACGAACCCTTGCGCGGGCGGGGGGTGTCGTTGGGCTTGATGCGCACCACGACCATGTCTTGAATCATACCCCGCGAAGGTTTCACCCATTCGATCCAATCGTTGTAGGCGACAACCTTGTAAGCCGAATTGTGCTGAATTGGCAGACGGATCTCACCGCCCCGGCGCGACATCGTATAGTGGGTGTCGCCCCCCACAACCAGTTTCCCCTCGACATCCTGCACAATCTTCAACTGTCGCGGAAATTCCTTGTGATGCACCTTGATGATGGTCTCGCGGCTTTCGTCTGTGGTGTTTTCGTCCAATGAATAATGAATACGCTTGGTCGAAACCCCGTGATTGAGCGCGGCTTCCTCCATCGATTCGCTGTTGATGTGCAACCAATCCACCGCAGGCGGATCAATCGTATAATCCTCGCCCGCAGACGAATAAACTGCGAAATAGAAATCAGATTCAGCTCGGTGTGTGAAATAAACGCTGTCTGCCGAAAGACGGATGTCGCGTTTGCCTTTTTGAGTGAGCGCAAACCGTTTTGCCGCTTCGGGATCTTTCTTCATACGCACTTCAACAGACGCTTGACGCGTATAGATGTCGGGATTTATATCCACCTCAAGTTTCAAGGTCGCTGTTTGCATTGCACCGCGCGTTTTTTGAGCCGGCAACCAGCGCACCCAGTCGCAGTCGATAATCCGCACTTCAAATTCCTCGGGCGAAGAACTGTTGTTTTGGAACGGTACTTCGACCACTCCTCCTTCGGAAGATACTTCAACCGGAGCTGTCGGATCGAAACGAACCGTTACTGCCGATGCCTGTTTCACATAAAGAGTACGGGTCAAAGCCCCTGATTCGGAACTGAAACGAATGACCACATTGCGATCTACGGCTTCGTATTCGGCTCCGTTTCCTCCGTTGTAATCCATATAGAAAGCCTCGAATGATGTGTTGCCTTCAGACGGTTGGTCGTGCGTCTTGGCGTGTTCAAACCATTGATAATTGCCATCGGAGGCGTAAGGAGGCAGGTTCTCCAACGGTATGTCATCGCGCTCGATCTCGACCCGATAGTCGTTGTTGGCGGTTACTTCTACCTCGAAATACTGCTTTACATAATTGAATTTGAGGATCGGACTTCCGGTAGGATCCCGTTCGAGGATACCCGTGTCGGGATTAAATTCGTGTACCTTAATTTCGAGTGTCTCGTCTTTGGCTTCTTGACAGATCGTTACATTTTGGGTCAGGGGGGCTGTTCCCGTCACGGTATTCTTTTCGACAAACGAAATGGTGCAGAACCGCTCTCTTGATTCGTTGGGTGCAACCTCGAATCGAAGCGTTTCTGTAACGAATGCCCCTTTGGTTTGCGGGGAAAGCGTGACCCAATCGTCAGAGATATTTATGTCGAAATCGACATTATGACCCACTTCAATGCTGATCGAGCCACCCTCCGATGCAACCACATATTCCGATTGAGCCACCACCAACGCGCCGTGTTGCATTTGGCGGATCAGCACTTCTTCACGCATCGTGTTGTCTGTCGTCTTCAGACTTATCACAGCTTCTCTGGGTTCGCTATCTTCGTTGGCATCAATGTGGTAGTTGAGTCTATGCTGTTCCATCGCGCGGTTGCCGCTACGATGCAACCAATCCGCATCGGGATCGATAACCTCAAATTCCACATTGGAATTGACTATAATTTCAAAGTCATGAGCCCGATCGTCGAATTGCAGTTCCGTAGGCGACACAACCAACTGATCGGCACTCGCCTGATGGATCAGCACCTCTTCCGACAATAATCCGTCTTTTGAAACGAACGAAATCACCGCCTCGCGTTGCGCTCCCGATTCGTTGGGTGCAACCAAGAACTTGATCTGCGTTGTTTCCATCGAGCGGCTTTCCACCCGACGGATCCAATCTTGTTCGACACACACATCGAAGGCGATGTTGTGGTTCACGGGAATCGCAAGCTCACCTCCGGCATGATCGATCTGATATTCGTGGCAATCCAAGACAAGCGCATTTTGCTGTGCCTGAGTCACTGTAATGACATACTGATTCCGATCTGCGCGACTGGCACTTTGAGCCACCAAAGTGATCTGCCCGCTGCGTTGGTCGGGCGTGTCATTGGGATGGAGAAGGAGGGTGATTTCCTGCCGACCGGCATCACCCGATTGGGGTTCGAGCGACAACCACCCCCGACCGCTTTCAGAGATGTAACTCTCCCACGGGGTTTTGGCTTCGAACCGTACCTTGCAACTCTCTTGGTGAGACTCGACCGTCAATCGACCTTCAAAACCGTCTTCAAAGATAATTGCATTTTCAACGGGGGGGGGTAGTCAGCTCATCGGAGCCGTTGCTGCTGCACGATGATACTGAAAACAAGGGAATTACCCACAAAAGAATAGTCAGCATCTTTTTCATAAGCAATAAAGTTTAAGGGTTATTGTGTAAAAAACAGATTGCTAATTTGGGTTTTATTTGCTCAAAGTTATGGAAAATATTTAGAATTTCCTCAGATTCTGACTGTTTTTCAAACAAAATCTTGTTTTTTCTATTTTATCCGCTCGAAATAGCTCTTCGGAAATGTCGGATTATAGGAGGCTGTTGCGGATTCATTTGAAATTGCGGATTTGTTTCGGTCATGTCCGCTGTTCGGCTTTCTGTCGGTTGAAACCGCTTTTTAAGTCAGATGTTCTTCGATGCCACAAAAAAATCATGCAATCCCCCGTTGAAGAATTGCATGATTCTGTGTTTGTATTTTGCGGGGGGATCGCCCTCGTTTGCCCTCATACCTTTTATTTATATCGGGGCAGCCCGCGCTGAGGTCAGCTCCTCACATAGTGGGGCATCTGGTCGGGGATCTCCAACGAGAACTCCACCAATCCGCCCACAGCGCCGTCCTTGCGCCATACGGTTTGGTAGATCATCTTCTTGATGCCCTTCTTCGAGATCGTGTAGACATTCTTGCCCCCTTCGTTTATGAGGCGGTGGATGATGGCTTGCGAACGCTCGTTGTGGCAGGGGATCATCGATTCGCCCCTTACATCGCCGTTCACCTCCACCGAGTGGATATTCTGATAGAGCACCACACCCTCGCGATCGCACACCGTGACGGCGCAGTCCAACTCATCTGCCCATGTAAATTCTTGGCTCATATTGCTTGTGTTTTATTGCTGAATCTTCACTAATTGAGCACGATACGCCGTCAAAATCCGCGACTTGGAGATGAAGCCCAAGTAACGACCCTGCTTGTCCACCACGGGAAGCATCCATGTGTTCTTGTCCTCGAATTTCTCCATCACGCTTTGAATCGACTCATGCTCCAAAATCTTGTCGGGAGCGGGGATCATGTAACGCGAAATCTGATTGCCGTATTTCTCGTGCTTGAACATATCCTCGCGCAGATCATCCAACTGAACAATGCCCAACAAATAACCGAAATTGTCGATCACGGGGAAGATGTTGCGGTGGGTCGTGGAGATGATGTTCACGATGTCGCCCAAAGTGAAGTTCGACTTGATGCGCAGGAAATCGGTCTCCATCAACTCCTCCAACTTCAGGAATACGAACACCGACTGATCCTTGTTGTGGGTCAAAAGTTCGCCGCTCTTGCGCAATTTCTTGGTGTAGATCGAGTCGGGATCGAGGTAGTAATCGACCGTGAACGAGATGCACGCCGTGATCATCAGCGGGATGAACAGCTCATAGCCCTTCGACAATTCGGCGATGAGGAAGATCGAGGTCAGGGGGGCGTTCATCACGCCCGCCATCACGCCCGCCATGCCCACCAAAGTGAACGATGCGACCGAAACTTCCCAAGTGAATACCGTGGGGAAGTAGCTTGCCAGCATATTGCAGATGATCGCCAAGGTCGCGCCCGTAAATGCGCCCACGAACAGCGACGGCGCAAAAGTACCGCCGACACCGCCCGCCGCATTGGTCGAAGCCATCGTGATGACCTTGAAGAACATGGTGGCGACGATGAAGATCAGAACGACCCAATCTACCTCGCGGAACTCGTAGAACAGCGAATTGTTGAACAGCTGTTCGGGATGTCCCTTCATCAGCGACATGAAGCCTTCGTAACCCTCGCCATACAACGGCGGGAAGATGAACAGCAACACACCGAGGATCAGACCGCCTGCAACCCACTTTTCATACTGCGTCTTTATGGTGGAGAAGTAGCGCACAATGCGGCTGTTCATCGAGGTGAAGTACCACGACATCAAACCGCACGCGATGCCCAACACGATGAACAGCGGGATCTGCCACAGTTCAAACGAATCGGCTTCCGACAGGCTCACCGCGATGATCGGGTCGAATCCGCGCATCATGAACGCGATGGTCGTGGCGGTGATCGAGGCGATCAGCAACGGGATGACGGAACTGGTGGTGATGTCGAGCATCAAGATCTCCAACACGAACACCACGCCCGTGATCGGCGCCTTGAAGATCGCCGCCAACGCCGCACCTGCACCGCAGCACAACAAAAGGGTGGTATTGCGGTAGTTCAAGCGCGCCAACTGACCGACATTCGATCCGATGGCGGCACCCGTCAGCACGATCGGTGCCTCGGGACCCACCGACCCACCGAAGCCGATGGTCGTAGCACCGCCCACAATCGAGGTCCAAGTGTTGTGGCGTGCGATGCGCGAATCGCGGCGCGACATGGCGTACAGCACGCGCGTAACACCCTCCGAGATGTTGTCGCGCACGATGTACTTCACAAAAAGTGTCGCCAAGATGATACCCACGGCGGGGTAGAACAGCAAGAGAAAATGTGCCGTATCCACCGGAAACCAATGGGTCAAAGCCGACTTGATGCCGTAGAGCAGCAACTCGAAAAAGTAGGTGCCGAAGCCCGCAAGCAAACCGACCAAACCTGCCAAAATCATCATGGTCTGGTTGTTGCTCAACTTGCGGGTGGCGCGCAGAAAGAGCTTGTAGATGTAGTCTGTAAACGGTAGTTGCATGTCGTTGAGGGGTTTATGCCGTTCGGTTTACTCTGTTTTTCGTTGGCTATTTGGCTTGTGCCTTTTCTGCGAAGTGGCGTGCCTGCTCGTCGATCAGCTTTTGATCGGCAAAGTAGTTGATCTGCATCGCCTCGCGCACCTCGTCGAGGGTCTTGGCTGCCGTGCGGCGAGCCTCCTCCGATCCGTGCTTCAAGATGTCATAAACCTCTTGGATGCGACCTTCGTAGAATTTGCGGCGTTCGCGAATGGGTTCCAAAGTCTCGTTCAACACATTGATCAGGAGTTTTTTAACCTTCACATCGCCCAGACCGCCGCGCTTGTAATGTTCCTTCATCTCGTCCAAAGTCTTGTAGTCGGGTGCATATTTCTCCATGTGCTCGGGACGGCAGAACGCATCGAGGTAGGTAAATACGGTGTTGCCCTCGACCTTGCCGGGATCTTCCACGCGCAAGTGGTCGGGATCGGTGTACATGCCCATCACCTTCTTCTTGACCTCGGCAGCCGTGTCCGAAAGGTAGATGCAGTTGCCCAAAGACTTCGACATCTTCGCCTTGCCATCGGTTCCCGGCAGACGCAGACAAGCCGCATTGGTCGGCAACAGAATTTCGGGCTCGACCAACACCTTGTCGTAAGTGGTGTTGAACTTATGCACGATCTCGCGTGTCTGCTCGATCATCGGCTCTTGATCCTCGCCTGCGGGTACGGTCGTTGCCTTGAATGCCGTGATGTCGGCAGCTTGGCTGATGGGGTAGGTGAAGAATCCCGTGGGGATGCCCTGCTTCTGCTGGGTGTCGCCCTCGATGGCCTGCTCTGAGAAACCGCGCAGGGTGATCTCTGCCTTGACGGTCGGGTTGCGCTGCAAGCGCTGTACCGTTACCAAGTTCATATAGTAGAATGCCAACTCGCACAATTCGGGGATCTGCGACTGGATGAACAGCACCGACTTCTGCGGATCGAGCCCTGCCGAAAGATAGTCCAAAGCCACCTCGATGATGTTTTGGCGCACCTTTTCGGGGTTGTCGGCGTTGTCGGTCAATGCCTGTGCATCGGCGATCATGATGTATATGCGTTCAAATTCGCCCGACTCTTGCAGTTCGACACGACGGCGCAAAGAGCCTACATAATGACCCAAATGAAGTCTGCCTGTCGGACGGTCGCCGGTAAGAATGATTTTTCCCATTGTATCTGTGTTTTAAATTTAATTTTAAACTGAATTGACAAAGATAAGATTTATTTGCCAAAGTTGGGCATATTATCTTGTTTTTATCGGCGTTTCCATGTGCGGATCTCGTTTTTCGTGGCGCGATCGATCCGAAGCGATTCGCAGATCTTCTGCAACGATTTGTTGAAAGTCCAATCTTCCAACGGGCAATCGTTTGAAAGCCATTGTTTTAGGCGGTCGGGATAGCGAATGAAAGCCACCGACACCGCCCACGCGATGCCCATGCGCACATAATAATGATCGGTGCGGATGGCGGAGTAGAGTTCCAAGAGCTGTTCTAAATGCTCCCCATCGGTGAAATTGCGCAACGCCATCACCACCGCAAAGCGCACCGCCCACGGATTCTCGTGGTGGGACATCGGACGGATGAACGCCCAAAAAGCCGGGCGCTCCGAGGGTTTGAGGGTTGGCGCGCACGAATCGCACACCGACCAATTGTCGATGTGGGGAACGAATCGCTCGAAACGGCGGATGCGCTCCTCGGCTGTGGATTTCGCGCCCCCGATCGCCATTCCCCACAGCATCACCTCCTCCATATACCTCTCGTCGGTGCGCTCCTCCTGCTCCGCGATCCACTCGGCGGAAGCGACCTCCCGTGCCAATTTGCGCAAAATGGGAAGCCGCACCCCGATATACCGCTCTATATGGGGGATCAGAGGCAGGGTAAACGCCCGATAATCTGTGTCTTGCAGGGCTTTTAGGCGTTCGCGAAGAGTATGTTGTGTGGGAGTGACCATCATTCAAAGATAGGAAAAATTCGACAAAATTGGGAGAATCCTCAAAGAATTTGTATTTTTGTAGTAATCAGATCAAATTTGCGCTTATGACACCATTTGTTCATCAAATCACCGCCTACTCGCCTGCATTGGAGGAGGCTTTTGCGCGGCTCATGCCCCAACTCTCGCCCCGTTTGGGCGGGGTCGACCGACTGCGGATCGAACAGATCCTTTCCTCGGAACACACCGCGTTGTTTTCGGCGGAGGACGGCGGGCGGATCGTGGGGCTTTTGACCTTGGTGTGGTACGATGTGCCCTCGGGGCGCAAGGCTTGGGTCGAGGATGTCGTGGTCGATGCCGAGGCGCGCGGATGCGGAGCGGGACGCGCTTTGGTGGCGGCAGCCGAGGAGCGGTCGGCTCAGATCGGCGCTGCGAAATTGATGCTCACCTCTTCGGCGCATCGCACGGCGGCGCGGGCACTCTACCGCAAGATGGGCTTTGAGGAAGCGCCCACCACAGTTTTTGCATACAACAACAAACAATAAAACATGAAAAAGTTACTGAAAATCACGGCTTGGGTCGTGGGTATTATTTTGGCGGTGGCTTTGGTGCTGCCGCTTGCGTTCCGCGGTAAGATTGCGGGAATCGTCAAGGTTCAGGCTAATGAAATGTTGGCGGCGAAGCTCGATTTCGAGGACCTCGATTTGAGCCTTTTGCGCCACTTTCCCCATGCTTCGGTCGAACTCACGGGCTTGACACTCACAGGTGCCGAACCTTTCGGGCAGGATACCGTTGTGGCGGCTGACCGCATTTCGGTGGTGGTGAACCTCATGTCGCTGTTTGGTGATTCGGGCTTCGAGATCACCAAGGTGTTCCTCGACCGTCCTTCGATCTACGGACACAAACTCGCCGACGGCAAGGTCAGCTGGGATGTGATGAAACCCTCGGATGAACCCGCCGAGGAGCAAACGCCCGAGGATGAAGCTGCCGCAGAGACCGCCGAATCGTCGGCATTCCGTATGCAGGTGCGCGACTTCAACATCTTCGATGCCACTATCCGCTATGAGGATGATTCGGTCAAGATGCAGTTCCGCACTTCGCCCCTTTCACTCAGCTTGAAGGGCGATCTTTCGGCAGACAAGACCGATCTGAAGTTGAATCTTAAAGCCAAGGAGATGACTTTCCTGTCGGGTGGCGTGCGCCTTTTGAACCGCACCGAGGCGGAGATCGATGCCGACATCGAAGCCGATCTGAAGAACCTCAAATTTACGCTTTCCGACAATAAATTCCGTCTGAACTCCATCGTGATGGCTTTAGACGGCTGGGTCGAAATGGCAGACAATGCCGTGAAGATGGACCTCAAGGCAGGTTGCGACAAGGTGCTGTTCAAGGATGTGCTTTCGCTCGTTCCCGCTTTCTATACCCGTGATTTCAAACAACTCACGGCAGGTGGCGAACTGGCGATGAATCTTTGGGCAAAGGGCGAACTCACCGACAAGAACCTCCCCGCTTTTGAACTCAAGACGGCTGTCAAGAACGGCTCGTTCCGCTATTCTTCGCTCCCCAAAGCAGTCGAGGACATCACTATGGATCTGAAGGTCTCGAATGCCGGAGGCCCGATGGATCGCACGGTGGTCGATCTCAAGAATTTCGGCTTGCGCCTCGACCAAAATGCGCTCAAGGCATCGTTCTACGCCACGAATCTTTTGAGCGATCCCTTCCTCCGCGCCACTGTCAATGGCAAGATCGACTTGGGTGCGGTGAAGATGGTCTATCCGCTTGAGGAGGGCGAGAATTTCGAGGGCGTGATCACCGCCGACCTTAGGTTGGAGGGCAACCTTTCTTCGGTCGAGAAACAGCTCTACGAGAAGTTGGGTGCCGAGGGTACATTCGTGGTTGAGGGCGTGTCATTGGCGCTCAACGGACTTCCCGAGGTGAAACTCAACCGCGCCGCCGCAACCATCACCCCCGCCGCGATGACCTTGGGCGAGTTTAATGCCGAGGTGGGGCGCAGCGACATCGCCGCTCACGGACAATTGACGGGCTACTTGGGCTTTCTGATGCGCGATGAGATGCTGTCGGGTCGCTTGTATGTGTCTTCCAATATGCTCGATCTCAACGAGTTTATGGATCAAACGGCAGCCGAGGAGCAAACTTCAGCAGAAGAAGAGACCGAGGCGGCTCCTACTGAGCCGATTCAGGTGATCGAGGTGCCGAAGAATATGAACCTTTCGCTTTCGACCGATCTGAAGGAGATCAAGATGATGAAGATGAACATCTCGAACGCGGGCGGTGAGATGCGCGTGAAGGATGGTGCGCTGTCGCTCAATAACCTCCACCTCAATATCTTCGATGGCAAGGCAACGGCTTCGGGCAGTTACTCGACCGCCGACCCCGCCAATCCTTCGGTGAATATGTCGCTCAGTTTCGCAGATGCTTCGTTTAAGAAGACCTTCGAGGAGTTGGAGATGATCCGGCAGTTGGTGCCTGTTTTCGCCAAGACGGGCGGAAACTACACCATGAAACTCGACCTCAAAACCCGACTCGATCAGCAGATGACTCCCGTGATGCAGAGTGTCTCGGCACGCGGCGAGATCCGTTCGGCGAATGTCGAGGTGATGAATATCGAGGCGTTCAACAAGTTGGCAACCCTCCTCAATAACGAAAAATTGAACCGCATCGCTGCCAAGCATGTCGATATTAAATTTGTCGTTAAGGATGGTCGTATGACCACCCAACCGTTCGATCTGAAGATGGGCAACATCAACATCAACCTTTCGGGTTCTACGGGCTTGGACCAGACCATCGACTATGTGGCTAAGGTCGCTGTGGGTTCGTCGAAGGCAATCCCCGTTGAGATCGGCGGTACTTTCTCCGACCCGAAACTCAAACTCGGCGTAAAGGATATGGTCGAGGATGCCGTGAAGGATAAGGTACACGACAAACTCAACGATCTGACGGGCGGCAAACTTCCGTCGCGCGACCTCGAGACCCGCAAGCAACAGATCCGCGAGGGTGCAAAGACTGCGGGCGACAAGCTGATCGTTGCGGCGCAGAAGCAACGCCAGAAGATGATCGACAATGCCGCAGGCAAGAAACGCTACGAGCGCAAGATTGCCGAAAAGGCGGGCGACAAACTCGTTAAGGAAGCCGAGGCTCAAGCCGCTAAACTGATGAAGGACGCCGAGGAGAAAATCGCCAAACTCGAAGCCGACAATGCTGCCGAGTAATCTCGGTGCGTATTTTTCAGCACAAAAGAAGCACAGATCGTTGAGATTTGTGCTTCTTTTGATTTTTTCTTGGAGCAAAAATCAAAATGTATTATTTTTGCCCGCTCAAACAGATTATATTTAAATAATTTAAGAAAGATGAACGGAAAATTTTACGAACAACCTCAGATCGAGGTTCTTGCAATCGAAGTGGAACAGGGATTTGCCGCAAGCGGTTTGTCGGCATCGACCTCGGCAGGCGGAGATTATGTGCAAGACCAGTCTGACATACATTCATTCTAATTCGTTGCACCATGGAAAAATTAGCACGCTATTTTCTTCTTTGCTTTGGGGCGGTTGCCTTGGCTGCCTGCTCGGACGATGAGCCGCAAGTCGGCGCACACTACACCATGCGCATCAAGGCTGCAAACCCTGCGACCTCCGAATCGCGTACTGCATTGGATCAAAACGGATTGACCCCGCTGTGGACGGTGGACGAAAAACTCGGCGTAACTTTCGGCGAGGGCACTTTCCAACTTGCGGGCGATCACACCGCGCCGGTTGCCGAAACGGTCTTTGCCGGAGCGGTTACGGTGCCCGCCGGTGCCGATAAGTTCTATGCGTTCCATCCTGCCGATGCTGCGGTGAACGGCACCAATGTAACCTTTTCGATCCCGATGACCCAAGCCGGAGGAAATAATTTCCCCGATGATATTCTGATCAGCGAGGCTGCGCCCATGTCGCTCGATGGCTCGCCCGTTGCCCTTAGGCTCAAGCGTCAATCGGCTTTGATCCACATCAAGATGATTTTGAAGGATGTGACTAAGCTCGATCCCAAGAAAACCCAACCGGTCTATGCCGCATTCAGCAACAACGGCGAATTTGCCCATTTCACGGGGCAGGCATCGCTCGATCTGAAGCAGGGACAGCTCGTTGTCGATCGCTCAAAGAGCTACCGCAATGCGATGGTGAATTTTCAAGGCGAAAGCCTCGAGGAGCAGAACTCGTTCTATCTGAATTGCTTTCCCACGACCTTCCCCGCAGGATCGGAGTTGGTGTTCGGATGGGCGACGAACGGATACGAGATCAAAAAAACCGTGATCCTTCAAAACCCGATTGAGGTGCGCGCGGGTCATATCGTGCAATTCAACATCACGATTACCGATCAAGAGATTCATTAAGCGAAGTAGAATCAAAAAAAACGGGAGATGCACTTTCTGAAAGTGCATCTCCCGTTTTTTTTGTCTGAATCCGAAAACCTATTCCGCGCGTTTATATAAGGTGCGGAAATGTTTGGTAAGGATGAACTGAATGATGCCTCTCACCGACATGAACGACACGAACGCGAACCACAGCGCATCGTTGCCGATGAAGAAATGCAGCACGAAATACGAAGCGAAATACCACCCCGTAGACCACATCATCGAGCGGCGCATCACGCGGGTTTCGGTCGCGCCAACCATCATGCCGTCCATCACAAACGGCACAACGCCCGCAATCGGGATTAGGATCACCCAACCGACATAATGTCCCGCCGTCTCGATCACCACGCCCGCATCGGCTTGATCGCCCACGAACAGCTCCAAAATGTCGTGCCAAAATACGATGTAGACCCCCACGAAGCACACCGCCAACGCGATGCCCCACAGACAGCATTTCTTCATGCTGTCCTTCAGTCGCGGTAGATCCTTTGCCCCGATGAATCGGCCCGTGAGCGCCTCGGCGGCGTAGGCAAAGCCGTCGCTCATGTAGGAGAAGAGGGTGAATAATTGCAGGAGCAGGGTATTCACCGCCAAGATGGTCTTGTCCTCCATATTCGCCGACACGCCCGTGAAGAAGGTGTAAACCATCACGATGCAGAAGGTGCGCACGATGATGTCGCCGTTGATTTTGAAGTATTCTTTCAATGGTGTGAGGTCTAACACCTTCTTCCAATCCACCTTCGTGAGCATTTGGCGGTAGAACGAGAAAAGCAGGATGATCGACAGCGTGACACCCGTCCATTGGGCGATGATCGATGCATAGGCGATGCCCACGATGCCCAAGTCCAAACCGAAAGCGAACCACAGCGAACAGCACATGTGGATCAAATTGACCGTGATGGCGGTACACATCGGGATGTAGGCGTTCTGCATGCCCGTGTACCACCCGTTAAACGCAAACAAAAGAATGCCCGCAGGGATTGCCCATACACGGGCATAGAAATAGTCGCGGGTCATTTCCCCGCCGTTCATCGCCCACAACGCCAACTCGCCCACGGGGTATTGCATCAGGAGCATAATGACACCCATACACAGTGCCACGCACACCGCCCTGACCAACATATTGGTGCATTCGCCCATGTCGCCGCGCCCGAACGCCTGCGCCGTAAGCCCCGATGTCCCCATGCGGATGAACGAGGTGTTCCAGTAGATGAAATTGAAGATCTGAACGCCGATGGCGAGTGCGCCGATCGTGGCGGCCGTGTCGATGCCCCAATGCCCGGCGATGGCGGTGGAGACGATACCCATCAACGGCACCGTGATGTTCGACACGGTGTTGGGAATGGCCAAACGGATGATTTCGCGATTCATGCTCATAGCGGCGCAAAGATACACATTTTTTGCGGGTCGGAGGGCGTGCCGTGCTTTTTTTCGCCTCAGCGGGGGACGGGCGAAGAAAAGAGTGTCGAAAAATGTTGATTTATAGGGCAGAGTGTGTTTCAAATCCGAAAAATTGCCGTACATTTGCACCCACAATTTTAATCTTATTTAAGAAGATAGTATGAAAGATCAGAAAAACGACTCGAATTCGGCGCTTGCGCGTTTTGGACGCGACAAACGCACTCGTACCGTGACGGCAGAGGGTGAGCGCTTCGAGCGTCGCCCGCGTTCGCAGCGTGATGCTGCCGATTCGGAGCACAAATCCAATTTCAGAGGTGATGCGGCAAGACCCCGCCGTGCATCGTTCAACCCCAACTTTACGGAGGATAACCGTCCGAAGTTCGGTGGCGATCGCGAGGGTGGTCGTCCGGAGGGGCGTTCCTTCGGCGATCGAGGCCGTAAGTTCGGCGACCGCCGCTTTGGTGGCGACCGCGACCGCTCGTTTGGTGGCGACCGCGAGCGCAGATTCGGTGGTGATCGCGACCGCAAGGTAGGCGCAGATCGTGACCGCCGTTCTTCCTATGGTGATCGCCGTTCGGACGATCGCAAGCCTTTTGCAGGCAAAGGTTTCGGCCGCAAACAAGAAGAATATGCAACCTACGAAGAGTTTGACCGCGAGCGCAACGAGCGCGGCAGCCGTTCGTTCGAGCGCAAGTCGGGGGGCAGAAACGGAGCCCACGACCGCCGCTTCGCGGATCGTCAGTCGGACGATCGCCGTGGCTCACGCAACTACCGCAAGAACGATGAGCGCCCTTCGTACCCCAAATACAACCCCGAACGCCAGACGGGCGCTATGCGTCTGAATCGCTTCATCGCGCAGTCGGGCATCTGCTCGCGCCGTGAAGCCGATGATTTCATCTTGGCAGGCGTGGTCTCGGTCAATGGTCAGATCGTGTCGGAATTGGGCACGAAGGTCATGCCGACCGATGTCGTGAAGTTCAACGACAGCCGTGTTCAGGGCGAGAAACTCGTTTACTTGGTGCTCAACAAGCCCAAAGGCTATGTAACCTCGTTGGAGGATCCCCACGCCGACAAGACCGTGATGGACTTGGTGCGCGGGGCTTGCACCGAGCGCATCTATCCCGTAGGCCGTTTGGATAAGAACAGCTTGGGTCTGCTCCTTTTTACTAACGATGGCGATCTCACGAAGCAGCTGACCCACCCGTCTTATGCCAAGAAGAAGATCTATCAAGTGCTTTTGGATAAGCCCTTTACCCGCGCCGACATGGACCGCATGACCGAGGGGATGACCTTGGAGGATGGCGAGATCTATGCCGATGAGGTGTCGTATGTTTCGGAGGACAAGAAGGAGATCGGTATCGAGATCCACTCGGGTCGCAACCGTATCGTGCGCCGTATGTGCGAGTTCTTGGGCTATGAGGTGAAGAAGCTGGATCGCGTTTACTACGCAGGTCTCACGAAGAAAAACCTCAAGCGCGGACAGTGGCGTTTCTTGTCCGATGTTGAGGTGAACCGCCTCAAGTCGGGTCTCTACGAATAATTT
>SAMEA104404097__coassemble_845_pt1 | contig 27714 bp, 24 predicted proteins | sample SAMEA104404097__metabat2_high_PE_016 | metagenome-assembled genome bin SAMEA104404097 (sample SAMEA104404097) | Balaenoptera acutorostrata | reverse complement strand
CTTGGGAGGAGCCATGCGCAACGACTTCACGAAACGACCGGTTGCATTGCGGACATCGATAATCGTGTAGATCTCCTGATTTGCGTAAGCCGAAACGGGCATATAGGTAAAACCTGCGCCGTTCAAAGCAGCCAAATCCTCGATCTTGGTCTGCATCAAACCTTGATCCATAAGGCGTGTATCATCATTACCAAAGATAGGCAGAACCTCAGCCATATTAGCATAAGTCTCGCAAAGGTAAGCAGCTTGAGTAGCATCAGCCGAAGTACACTGAACCGTGAACTTCAACATACCCTCAACCTCATCGAATGCGCCGCTGAACTCAACCACGGGGTCTTTAGCAACGGGAGCACCCTCGAAGAATGCGCTGGTCTCATAAACCTTATAAGCCGTAGCATCAGTGTTAAAAACTGCGATACCGAAAGTATAGTCGGTGTTGGGCGACATACCCATGTCGGCACCCATCGAGAATACAACGCCCTCGGCATTCATCTGAGCAACTTGAGCCTCATCCAAAGGAATAGCCATGTTGTAAGGAACAGCCATGTTGATCATATAGAACTCCATGCTGGGAATATCGCCAGCCTCAAGAGCTGCGTTATAGTCGGCAGTAGAAATCGGAGCGACATAAACCATACCTGCATCTTTGGAAGCACATTTCATCGTGATGTCGATCTTCTGCGTCTCGGCATTGTAAGCTGCGGTGTACTCGGTCTGCAAAGGCTCAACAGCGGGAGCGCCGGCTGCGATCGACAGCGGCATAACCTTCTCGACAACCACCTCGCCACCAAACTCGGCGGTCTCGATGGTGATGCGAACACTTACATGGTTGATCTCCTCGGGGGTGTTGTTGGGTTTAGCCTCAAGAACCAAGAAACCGTTCGAACCGACAATGTTCCAATCGAAGAAAGGAGCAGCAAAATGCTCGTTGTTGTCGTCACCTACGAGGTAAGCCTTCAAGAAGTGACCCTCGACATAGTTCTCGATGGTCGTGAAGATATATCTCTTATTACCCTCGGCTTTGAACTGAGGAATGGTCTCAAACTCGACATTGATCACCTCGTTAGAGGTCTGACCACCGTCAGAAGATGCACCGAATGCGTTCTTCAGCCAGTTGCGCAGGGTGTCTGCATCAGCGGGAACAACGGTGTCCTGCATCTCGAGGTAGGGCCACATACCGCTGTCGGCAAAGAACAAGTTAGGCAACAATTGACCCAAACCGCAGTAACGGCGCGAGTCGATATTCTTATTGCCCGTAACATCCATCTTGAAGAAGTCTACCTTGCCGATATACTCGGGAGCAACAGCCTCCATCACAGCCAAGAAGTCCATGTTGCAACCCTCCTCATAGAAGAAGGTGATCGAAGGACGCTGACCGAGGAAGGTGTAGCTGTAATCGCCCTGCTCGAAAATCCACTGTGCGAACTTGTTGTCGTCAATCTCAAGTACCGTACCATCGGGCTCGGGCTGAATCTCCTTCTTGGGAGCAGCTACCTGCTTGATGACAACGACCTGAGTCAGATCACCATCCTTCGAAGTGAAGGTGATCGAACCCTCACGGGGCTGCTCAACCTCGTTGGGCAGGATGCGGAATGCTACATAAGACTCCTGCAATGCGCGGGTCTGAATCTCCTCGATCCACGAACCATCGACTGCATAGGTGAACTCAACATTGTGGTAAACTTGGATCCAAACCTCACCACCCGTATAATCGAGCTGATACTCGGGCTGTGCGATAACCATGGTGTTGGGAGCCATCTGTGCGATCTTAACGACCTGCGACAGTTTGCCGTCCTTCGAGGTGAAGGTGATCTTACCCTCGCGGGTCTCGAACTCCTGACCGTCGTTGGCAGCGATCGAGAACACGATCTTCGACTCGTTCATTGCGCGGGTCTCCTTTGCGGTGATCCACTCGCCCTCGATTGCGTAGTCGAACTCAACATTGTGCATCACGCTGATCTCCAAATCTTGAGCCTCAGCCGACAAAGCGTACTCGGTCTGACCGACAACAAGACCGTCACCTGCTGCCTGACGAACAACGATCTCCTGCTTCATCGTAGCGTCTTTCTTTGCAACGAAGGTGATCTTGCCCTCACGGACATCGAAAGTGTCGTTAGCCGCACCAACGAAAGTCAAGGTAGACTCCTGCATTGCGCGGGTCTCCTTCTGCGAAAGCCATGCGCCATCGATCACAACATCGAACTCAACATTGTGGTTGATCTTCACGGTGATCTCGCCACCCTCGGGAGCCAGCATATATTGCTTCTCGGCAACTACGATCTGAGCATCTTCGGGTTTAGCCTCCTGCTTCACCTTTACCTCCTGCTTCAAAGCACCATCCTTCGAGATGAACGAGATGACACCCTCACGAGCAGCACCCTCGTTGGCAGCGACTACAAAAGTCAGCTCCTCCTCGGTGTATGCGCGCGACTTCTCTGCCGAGATCCAGTTCTCCGAAATCTTCACATCGAAATCGACATTATGGCCGACCTTCACAACGATGGCACCGCCTTCGTGAGCCACCTCGTATGCGGGTTTGGCCACAACCAATGCATCTTTCTGAACCTGATTTACAACGATCGTTTCCTTGGCCTTGTTGTCCTTGGTTGCCAAAACGACCATAGCCTCACGACCCTCAACACCGGTATTGTCCGAAGCGCGGAGCGTGATCTGCATCTTACCTGCCTCACCTTCTTTGGGCTCAACGGTCAACCAAGCCTCCGAAGCCGAAGCCGTCCAAGCCTGATTGGCTGTAAATTTGACAATCTGCTCCGAAGCAGCAGCGTCAAACACAAGATCTTTCGATCCGTCGACGGTGATGATACCTTCCTCAACCGGGGGAACGGGGGGTTCCGGGGTCGGAGCAACCTCATCGTCATCGCTACAAGAAGCGATAAAGCCTACGCAAAGAAGCGAAAGCAGAAAATAGGTTAATTTTTTCATAGTTAATTAGTTTTGGTTGTTTGTATAGATTGTCTTATTAGGCTCTATAAAATTGACACGCTACCACAAATATACTCATTTTTTCGCAATTCCTATCTTAAAATGCTATTTTTTTACAAACCTCACACAATTCATTCGCAAATTCAATCGGGCGGTCTGTCGGGCAAAAGAAAATCGAGAAGAAATGTTGGCACAAAGGCGGGGAATGTGCATAAAAATTCGTACATTTGCGAGATATAGTATATATATGCTTGAGAAATTAGCCAAACAAACAGCCATCTACGGCATCAGTACCATCGTGGTGCGCTTCCTGAGCTACCTGCTCACGCCCTACTACACGCGCATTTTCGCGCAGGGCGAGTACGGAATCGTGACCGATGTCTATGCCTTGATACCCCTTGCCCTCACGCTTTTGACGATGGGCATGGAGTCGAGCTACTTCCGTTTTTCGGCAAAAGCCGAGGAGGCGGGAGACGATGTCGCGGGCGCGAAACGCCGTCTGTTCGCCACCACTTGGGGCGTAACTTCCTTGGCGGCGGCGGTGTTCACGGCAATGGTCATCCTGCTTCGGGGCGAGGTTTCGGCTTTGATGGGCGAAGCGTATGCGGCTCACCCGGCGTATGTCGCCTTGGTCGGCGGGATCATCCTGTTCGATGTGGCGGCGTGCATTCCGTTCTCGCGGCTCAGGGAGCAGGGGCGCGCCATGACCTTCGTGGGGCTCAAGGCGATCAATGTGCTGCTGAATGTGGGTTTGGCGTTGGTATTCGGCTTTGTGGGGATGTACTCCACGGAGTTCGGCGTGGGCTGGGTGTTCGTGGCGAACCTCATCGCGAGCATCGCGACCTTCTTGTTGATCTTGCTCACCACCGACCGCGTGGTGCCGACCATCAACCCCAAGTTGTTGCGCCGGATCTTCGTTTATTCGCTGCCGCTCCTGATCGGCGGATTGGCGGGTACGGCAAACGAGTTTTTGGACCGACAGCTCATCAAATACCTCCTGCCCGCGGGTGAAGATCCCATGGCGCAGTTGGGCATCTACGGCGCGATCACCAAGATCGCCGTGGTGATGATGCTCTTTTATCAGATGTACCGCCTGGCAGCCGAGCCGTTCTTCCTGTCGAACTTCAAGAAGAAGGACTTCGTGGAGATGAACGCCGCCGCCTTGAAATACTATGTGATGGCTTCGATGGTCATCTTCTTGGCTATTGCGTTGTTCCGCGATGTGTTTGCGCTGATCGTGGGTCGCGACTTCCGCGAGGGCATCTACATCCTGCCCGTGGTCTTGGGCGCGAACATCTTGGCGGGCGTGTGGTTGAACCTCTCGTTTTGGTACAAGCGCGAGGAGAAGACCCCGTTGGCGATTGTCGTGACGGGATGCGGTCTTGCGGCGATGTTCGGCGCGGGATGGTTGCTGATTCCCCGCTTGGGCTACTTCGGCGCGGCGTGGACGCGCTTGGCGAGCGAGATGATGATGGTTGCGGTGAGCTGGTGGCTCAACCGGCGTTACTTCCCCACGCCCTACGATTGGCGGAGGATGGGCGAATTTACAGCCGTGGCGCTCGTGCTGTTCTACGGATGCGAGGCGTTGGATGCGCGCATCGAAAATATAATAGTCAGCTATTCGTTTAATATAGTGGCATTTGGGGCATATCTTGCGTATCTTGTCCTGAGGGAGAAGATCGATCTGAGAGCGATGCTCCGCGCCGCACTCAAAAGAGGATAAGCCATGCAGTTTCGCGACATAACGGGACAAGAGGAACTCAAGGAACACCTGCGCCACTCGGTCGATACGGGTCGCGTGAGCCATGCACAGCTCTTCACGGGGAGCACGGGGCAGGGTTCGTTGGCGTTGGCTGTGGCATACACGCAGTATCTGTTCTGCCCCCACCGCCACGATGGCGATTCGTGCGGGGTGTGTCCTTCGTGCAAGCAGATCGCCGGGTTGGCGCATCCCGACCTGCATTTGGTCTTTCCCGTCAATAAGCAGGGCAAGAAGGCGGGCGAGAAGGTTCTGAGCGATGATTTCATCGACCGCTTCCGCCAGTTGTTCTTCGAGAAGCAGGGTTATTTCTCGCCCCACGAATGGTACGCCAAGCTCGACTTGGGCAAGACACTCAAGGGTGCGATCATGGCGAGCGAGGCGGACGAGATCATCCGCAAGTTGTCGTTCAAGAGCTTCGAATCGGACTATAAGGTGATGCTCGTGTGGTTGCCCGAGACAATGAACGAGCAGGCGGCGAACAAGCTGCTCAAGATCTTGGAAGAGCCGTGGGACAAGACGCTGTTCTTGTTGGTGGCGGAGCAACCCGATCTGTTGTTGCAGACCATCATCTCACGCACGCAGGAGGTTACGGTTCCGCGCATCTCGACCGAAGTTTTGGAGGACTACGCAATGAAGCACGGCGTTGCGGATCGCGCACAAGCGCACAACTTGGCACGCTTGGCAAGTGGCGACAAGATCCGTTTGGATCAGCTCATCGCGGGGACGGATGATGAGGAGCGGCGGGAGAATTTCGAGCTGTTCTGCACGCTTATGCGCCTGAGTTACAACGACCGCCACTTGGAGCTGATCTCATGGGCGGAAGATGCGGCGCGCCTTACGCGCGAACAGCAACGATCGCTCCTAAAAAATATGCTTCGCCTCCTGCGCGAGAGCTTCATGCTCCACGCGGGAATTCCGCAAGTGGGTTATCTGTGGGGCGAGGAAAAGAAGTTCTGCACCAATTTTGCGCCGTTTGTCGGAGGGCGCAACATCGAACCGCTGATCGATGAGGTGGAGCGCGCCATGATGCAGATTTCGCAAAATGGCAATCCGACCATTGTATTTACGCACTTCGCCTTGGCGGTGAGCAAAATGATCAAACACTTGTAAACTATGGCACGCGTCCTTCTTTTATTAGGTGGCAATTTGGGCAAGATGAAGCTGCGCCTGCACGCGGCACAACGGCTCATCAACGCCCGCATCGGCGCTGTAATGCGCTGTTCGCATCGCTACGAAAGCGATGCGTGGGGATTCGAGAGCGCAGATCGTTTCTCGAACCAAGCCGTGGAGGTGACGACCGATCTTACGCCCGAAGAGATCTTGGACGAGATCCATTCCATCGAGCATGAATTGGGTCGCGACCGCGAGGAGGAAGCCCGCATAAAAGCTACGACGGGAGCGCGTTACACCTCGCGCACGATCGACATCGACATCATGTTCTACGGCGATGAGGTGATCCATACCGACCGCCTCGACATCCCCCATCCGCGGATGGCGGAGCGCGAATTTGCCTTGGTACCTTTGGTCGAGATCGCCCGCGACAAACGCCACCCCGAGTCGGGGCGCACCCTCAAAGAGATGCTCAACGAGCTTAAAACGAAAAAATAAACGACTGTGAAACAGACTCTTATCACAATAGTGACCGCCTGTCTTTTTATGACGGGTTGCCTGAAGGACAACTCTTGTGCGACCACCTACATCCTCAAGCCGCTCCTTCAAGAGAAGCAGGTCGATTCGCCCGTGCCGATGGCAGAGGGTGTGCAACTCTACACCTACGAGGTCGATACGCTCAATTGGGAGGTAGCCTCCTACGAAGATGCCGTCAAGGGCATCCTCACCTCGAAGCACAACCCCGAGGAGCAACTCACCCAGCCGGCGGGCGTGGGCGAGCCCTACACTTACAGCACAACCCCCGACGACGGATCATCGCCCTACGAAAGCATCGGGTGGATGCAGATGCCCATCTCGAAGCATCAGCAGATGGTGGTGGCGGTCGATACCCAGCATCGGATCTTCGGCTACACGGCGCAGGAAAGTGTCATAAACATACCTTTTTATTATGTAACGGTTGTTTTCACGCCCTACAAGGAAGCCAAGCAATGGAAAAGCGGCAAGTGGCAGTTCCGCAACGACTACTATGCACCGCCCTTGAAGCTGAAGGCTTATGTCGATCCGAAATACGAAGCAGAGCAAGGCGGACAACCCACGGCATTTGAAAATTCCGAGGTGAAGGTCTATGCCTATGCCGCCGACACGCTCGACTGGTGCGTCAAGTCGTTCGAAGATGCCGCCGCGGGTCGCATCACCCTCAAACGCGATGAAAGCGAGAAGCGCGATCAGCCCAATTTCCAAGCCTACAAGGAGCAGAACGGCTTGTTCGGCATGACGATCAACTCCTCGCCCGTGATGATCGTGGTAGTCGATCGCGCCCACAAGATCTACGCCTACACCAAGCAGGAGCCCGATTTGGCGGGCGAATGTCCCACTTGGGATGTGCTGATCCAAGCATGGGGCGAGCAATGGATTTGGGCAGCGAACGGATGGACCTTGGTCAATGAAGCCTTCTCGCCCGAGAATCGCGAACCGGAACCCGAGCCCGAACCCGAGCCGGATCCCGATGTGCCCGACCCCAATCCGCAGCCCGAAAAACCGGAACCGCAACCCGAGAATCCCGAACAGTCCGAGACCCAGCCCGAGACCCAGAAGAATTAACGCAACAAACTGAAGAACAATAAGATGAAGCTCACAAAACGAAATATCACCCGCTGGATGCGCCTTGGTGTGGCGATGCTCTTTGCATCGGCATTCCTCACGCAATGCGCCCACATGATGAGTCCCACGGGAGGACCGCGCGACACCCTGCCCCCCGTGATTGTACAGATGACCCCCGACAATTTCTCCACCAACCGCTCCACGACCAAGCACGAACGCATCTACATCGAGTTCGATGAATTTGTGCAGATCAAGGATCAGCAGAAGGAGTTCTTCACCTCGCCCGCCATGAAGAAAAAACCGCTCATCTCGATGCGCGGTCGCGGAATCGTGGTACAACTGCGCGACACCTTGGAAGAGAACACCACCTACGCGCTGAACTTCGGCGGATCGATCCGCGACAACAACGAGGGCAACCCCCTCTTTTCGATGCGCTATGTGTTCTCGACGGGCGCGGAGATCGATTCGATGTATATGTCGGGCTACACCGCCGACAGTTACAAAGCCGACTCGGTGTCGAAAACCTTCATCTGGTTCTTCCCCGCCGATTCGGTGGAGGATGTGGCGGAGTACGACTCCACGCTCTTCAAGTACAAGCCCGCTGTGATCGCCCGCGCCGAGACCAACGGCATCTTCATCGCGCAGAATCTCAAGCCGATCGACTACCGCGTCTATGCCATCCAGGACAAAAACGACAATCAGATCTATGAGCCGGGCGCCGATCAGGTAGGCTTCATCGAGGGGCGTTACAACCCCGCGCGCATGCCCGATTTCGCTATATGGTACGACTCCCTGCGCCGTTATGTGTCGGCAGAACCGCAGATCTACATCCGTATGTTCACCGACAAGGCGTTTCGTCGTCAGATGCTCTCCGAGCAGCAACGACCCTCGCAACACAAGGCTCTGCTCTACTTCGCGGCACCCCACCCCGAGATCACGAAGATCGAGTTTGACAGCATCCCCGAAGATCACATCATCTTCGATCCGCAGAACGAGAACCGCGATACTTTAGCTTTATGGTTCAACCACCCTGCCGACGAATTGGCGGACACCATCCGCGGACGGATCACCTACTTCAAGCACGACTCGCTGAATGTCCTGACGGAGATCACCGAGGATCTGAAGCTCCCGTGGAAGAAGGTCGAATCGAAGCAGGAGGAAAAGGAGCGCAAGAAGCAGGAAGAAGCCCGCAAAAAGGCGGAGGAAGCCGGCGAGGAATACAAAGAACCTAAAAAACAGAATCCGTTTGTGATCAATATGCCCAAGTCGGGCGAAATCAACCCCGAAAAGCACCTCACGGCGGAGTTTGACCACCCGATCGTGAAGTTGGATTCGGTCCGAGTGAAGCTCACCATCACGGAGGAAGGCAAGGAGGAAGAGGCTGTGCCCCTGCACTTTGTGCGCGACACCGCCAAAATGCTCCGCTGGGAACTGCGCGCCGCATGGAAACCCAAGGCGAAGTATAAGCTGTTGATCCCCGAGGGGGCGATTGTGAATGCCGCAGGCTTCCAAAACGACTCAATCTCGGCGGAATACACGGCTGCCGATCCCGAGAAATATGCCTTGGTGAAGGTCAAAGTTAAAGGCAAGGGAGACGGCACGCGCTACATTGTGCAACTCACTGATGCACAGAACAAAGTGAAGCAGGAGAAGCGCGACATTGCCGAGGGCGACATTCAGTTCAACTATGTTGATCCGGGCGAAATCAAATTCCGCATCATCGAGGACAAGAACGGCAACGGGCGTTGGGACACGGGCAATGTGGTCGAGCGCCGTATGCCCGAGCGCGCCGAATACTACATCAACGACGAGGGCGAAGAGGTCTTCGCCACCAAAGCCAATTGGGAGGTCGAATTGGAGATGGATATGAACAAGGTCTTTGCCCCGATGACGATGGAGGCACTCACCCGCATGCTGGATGAGCGCGAGGCACAGCGTCTGAAGAAGGAAGCCGAGAAGTTGGCGAAGGAAGGACCCAAGCGCAACAAGGAGCGCGAGCGGCAGGAACGCCAGCAACGCGACCGCAACTTCAGTTCGGCGGGCAATATGTTCGACCGGCGATAAACATTAATTTTGAAACGCATGAAACAGAAAATCATAGCATTACTCCTCCTTGTGGGGGCTTTGGCGTGGGGTCACGATGCGGTGGCGCAGCACACCTTCGGTGTGACGGCGGGCTACGGCATGGCTACCGCACGACTGAAACCCGAGCAGGAGATGAAAGGTCTGTGGAACAACTACTTGGCGGGCGTCACATGGCGTTATTACAGTCCATCGCGCATCGTTGGCGGTTTCGGTATCGACTTGGAGTACATCCAGCGCGGTTTCTCCTACGCGATGAACCCCACGGCTGAAAATAAATCGGACTACATCTATTATACGCGCCGTGTCAATTCGATCATGATGCCCGTGGTGTGGCAACCCCACTTCTACATGGCGAAGAACCGCATGAGGGTCTACCTCGAGGCGGCGGTAACCTTCTCCTACAACCTCAATTCGACCTACGAAAACGAGATGGCGCACAAGCAGGAGCGACCCGACTGGAAGGGCGACTACGAATGGAAGTTGGTGCGCGACAACCGCTGGGGCTACGGTTTGGCGGGCGGTGCAGGTGTGGCATTTCTGATCAAGCAATTCGAGATCAACCTGCGCGCGCGCTACTATTTCGGCTACTCCGACATCATACGCAACCGCAACCGCTACAACGACAACCTGACGGACAACACCTCCGAGAACCCCTTCCGCCTCACACCGCTCAAGTCGCCGATGGACAACTTCATGTTCTCGATCGGCGTAAGTTACCGCTTCAACAAGAAGGGATTCGACGAATGGAAGCCCCGCCGTCGTCGGGAAAAGAACAAAGAAGTATTCAAATACGGACTATAAATCAGCATATTATGGAAACTACTCGTCAGCAAAAAATTGCCAAGCAGATTCAGAAGGATATGGCGGAGATCTTCCAAAAGGAAGCTCCCGAAGTGGTCGCAGGATCGTTAGTTACGGTGACTGCCGTGCGCGTGTCGCCCGACTTCGCCTATGCCAAGATCTATGTCAGCGTGTTCCCGTTCGACCGCTGCGATGTGGTGTTGGCTTCGCTCGACAAACACCTCCGCCAACTGCGCGGATACTTGGGCAACCGCATCCGCAACCAAGTGAAGAATGTACCCGAGATTCAGTTCTTCCTGGACGACTCGTTGGAGTACATCGAACAAATTGATAACGCACTGAAGAAGTAAGAGTTACGCCCGATGACAATGCTGTCGCGGATTTTTGCACAACGCTATCTTTTCTCGGCTCAATCCCGATCGGTCATAAACCTCATATCGGGGCTGAGCGTGGTGTCTGTGGCTGTACCCGTGGCGGCGATGATCATCCTGCTGTCGGTCTTCAACGGATTCGAGCGTTTGGCGCGGAGCGTGTGCTCGGCTACCGATGCCGACCTCACGATCTCGCTGCGCGAGGGCAAGACCTTCATGGCTCGGGACATCGACTCCGCCAAACTCGCCGCGGTGCAAGGCGTTGAGCATCAAGCCGCTGTGTTGGAGGAGAACATCCTCTTGGAGCATGACGGGCATCAGGCGACCGCGACCTTGAGGGGTGTTGCGGAGAACTACACCGACATCCTGCCGATGGAGGATTATATCTCGGCGGGACATTGGCAGGTGGAACTCGGCGACTTCGACCGCGTGGTGGTGGGTCAGGCGTTGGCGATGCAATTGGGCATCCGCACCTTGGCAGATACCGAGATCGCCGCTTACGCCGTGAAGCGCAACGCGTTTTCCTCGCTCATGCCGTTGGCGAACTACACGCGGCGGCGGATCGCCCTTGCGGGGGTCTACATGCTCGATTTGGAGACGGAGCAGACCTATGTGTTTACCTCCCTGCGATTCGCCCGCGAACTGCTGCACTATCCCGACCGCGTGTCGGCTGTTACGCTGAAAATCAGGGGTGATGCCGAGCGCGTGAAGCGCGATGTGGAGGCCGTTGTGGGCGAAAAGTTCCTCGTGGAAACACGCGAGGAAAGAAAGGCTTCGATCTATAAAATTATGGAATACGAGAAGTGGGGCATCTTTTTCATCACGCTTATGGTGCTGACCATCGCCTCGTTCTCGATCGTGGGCGCATTGGCGATGCTGATTGTCGATAAGCGCAAGGACATCGCCACGCTGAGGGCTTTGGGTGCAGGCAACTCGCTGATCCGAAGCATTTTCCGCGCCGAAGGGCTTTTGATCACCGCATGGGGCGGAGCCATCGGCGTAGGGTTGGGCGTGGGGCTGTGCATGGTGCAACAAATATGGGGCATCATCGAAATTCCCGCCGATTCGTTCCTCACCAAGACCTACCCCGTGGAGTTGGCGTTGGGCGATTTGGGCATCGTTGTCATTTCGTTTGCGGCGGTCGGATTCCTCCTTGCACACCTCACGGCACACACTATGATAAAGTCGAAATTATGAATATGAACCGCATTTTGCACATCGCAGCCGCCATCATTCTGCTCTTGGGGAGCACGGCGTGCCAAAAACATACGATCATCTCCGATGAGCAGCTCGCCGACATCTTCCACGATGTGTTTTTGGCGAACGCCTACACCTCCGGCGACATCAACCGCATCGACCTCGACTCGATGAACATCTACGAGCCGATCATCCATGCACGGGGCTACACGATCGAGGACATTCAGTACACGATCGGCAACTTCTCGAAGCGCAAGAGCGCCCGCTTGGGCGATGTGGTCGAGGTGGCGATCGCACGCTTGGAAAAGGAGGGCAAGTACTACGAAAAGGAGGTGGCGATTCTCGACACGATCAACAATGTGGCGCAACGAACATTCACGCGCACCATCAAAGCCGATTCGCTGATCCGCGTGGGGCGTCTGAAGGACTCGACGCGCCTGAAGATGCAGTTCGATCTTCGCCCGGGCGAATACACCCTCGACTTGGACTATTTGGTCGATTCTTTGGATGAAAACCTCAAAGGACTGCGCGCCGAGATGTGGGTCGAGAAGAGCGACAAGGGGCGCGCCTTCGCCTACAACATCCCCCTGCAACGCTACACGAAGGAGCATTTCCACCGCCGATTTACGACCGATACCACGCACCTTCGTCTGCACATCAACTTCTTGAAATTCAACACTAAAGCCAAACGACCCTCGATCCGCGTAACCGATTTTAAGTTGGCTTATCAGCCCTTGACCGACGATGCGGTCGATTCGCTTTTTGCCAAGCAGTTGAACTTTAGAATCTTCACCGATGATTTTTTCCGCGCCTTCGCACCCAAACCCGCACCCGCAGAAAAGGCGGATAGCCTCGCATCTGCTGTGGAGGAATAACCAGTTGATGCACAACCCGTTGATGGAATTTTCAGCCGAGGGTACATTCGTTTCCGCGCGCGAAGTTTCGGGCGTGGACCAAGTGCCGCACACCGAATTTTATGCGGGGATGTTGGTGGTCGGCTTTAAGGAGGATTACCGCACGGCCTTTTCGGAGATGATGGCTTCTGCGGATCGGTCTTTGGAGGATCTTCTCCCCCGTTATACATCTGACACACAAGGCATTGCCGTAGTGATTTCGGGCATCGACTATGAGCGGTTGGCACTCACCGACCGCGCGAAAATCATGCGTATATTGTAGGTTATTCCACGGGGAGGTGTTCCTCGATGGTTCGGCGCAGGTGCGACTGATCGAGGTGGGTGTAAATCTCTGTGGTTAAGATACTTTCATGTCCCAAAAGTTCCTGCACTTGGCGGATGTCCGCGCCCCCTTCCAAGAGGTGGGTGGCGAACGAATGGCGGAAGGTGTGGGGCGAAATCTTCTTCTCGATGCCCGCTGCGGCAGCCGCACGGCGGATGATCGTGAAGATCATCACGCGTGACAAAGGCTTTCCCCGTTGGTTCAGAAACAGCACCTCCTCGCTCGGCTTCTGCGGTTCGCGCACCTCCAAATACGCCTTGATGCGCTCCTTCGCCGTATCGCTTATAGGCACAAGCCGTTGTTTATCGCCCTTGCCCACCACGCGCACATAATCCTCGCCGAAAAACAGATCGGGAATCCTCAAGGAGATGAGTTCCGACACGCGCAACCCGCAGGAATAGAGCGTTTCAAGCATCGCGCGATTGCGCACTCCGCGTGCGGGATCGATCTGAGCCGAAGCCTCGATCAAGCGGTCGATTTCCTCCACCGACAGCACCTCGGGCAACGCCCGTCCGATCTTGGGCGCAGCGACAAATTCGGCAGCCGATTGCCTGATGCGGTCGTGCAGCAGGAGGTATTCCTCCAAACTGCGGATGGAGCTCAAGGTGCGTGCCTGCGATCGTTTTTCGCGCCCCGCCAAGAACAGCCCCGCCAAGAATTGCTCCACATGGAACTGTTCCACAAAGCGGGGATCTTCGACCCCCGCATCGGTGCAGAACAGCGCAAACTGCTCCAAATCGGTCAGATACGATTTCACCGTATTGATCGACAAGCGTTTCTCGAATCGGATATACGACCGATACCCCGCCAAGGTATCCGTCCATTTTTTGGAGGCTTCTGCCATGTTTCTCGCAGGAATTGATTAACTTTGTAAGACAAAGATACGAATTATTCAGCAAATGAATTACACATCGCTCAACATAGCCTGCGCCGAGGATTTTTCCGACATCCTCATTGCCGAACTCGGCGACTACCCCTTCGAAAGTTTCCTGTGGGAGGAGGGCACACTGCGCGCCTACATCCCCACCGAACAATTGCCCGCCCATCGTGCCGACATCGCCGAACTCCTCGCCCGCTATCGGGTCGAGGGCGCATACACCGACATCAAGACCGAAAATTGGAACGCCACTTGGGAGGAGCACGACTTCACACCCGTGGATGTTGCGGGCAAGATCCTCATCCGCGCGCCCCATCACGAACCTGCACCTCAAGGAGTTATGGAGGTCTTGATCCGACCCCGCATGTCGTTCGGGTCGGGGCATCACGCCACCACTTGGATGATGTCGCGCGAGGTTCTTTCGTTGGGCGTTACGGATCGCGAGGGTTTGGACATCGGCTGTGGCACGGGCGTTTTGGCGATTGTCGCCGCCAAATGTGGCGCGCGCCGAGTCGATGCTGTCGATATTGACGATGTTTGCGTGGAGAGTTGTCGCGAGAACATCGCGTTGAATGGCGTTGCCGACCGCATCGAGCCGCTCTTGGGCGACATTTCGTGTGTTGCCGACCGCCATTACGATTTCATCCTCGCCAATATCCACCGAAATATATTGATCAATCAGATGGAAATTTCATCGCGACTTTTGAATGAAGGCGGTGATCTTCTGATGAGCGGATTTCTCGCCGAAGATGTTCCTGCGATCATCTCCTCGGCAGAATCCTTTGGTTTACACCATGTTGCGACCCTTGCGCGTGAGGGTTGGCAGTTAGTCCACCTGCGCAAATAATGGCTGCCGGCTTACGCAACTTCTACAAGGCGCGCGGCATCGTGCTCCACACCGTGAAATACGGCGATTCCTCGATGGTGGTCTACCTTTTAACCGACATCGGCGGGCGGCGCAGTTACATGGTTCAGGGTGTGCGCAGTCGCTCGGGACGCGGATCGAAGATGGCACTCTTTCAGCCCATGTTCCCCGTGGAACTTGAGGGTGCGGAGCGTGCGCATGGCGAGATGCACCGCCTGCGCGAGGTGCATGCCGCCTATCCGTTGCAGTCCATTCCGTTCGATGTGCGCAAGTCCACCCTCGCCCTCTTCATGGCAGAGGTCGTCTACAAATTGGTGCGCGAGTGCGAGCCCAATCCCGAATTATTCGAGTTCGTCTGGCAGAGCATCCGCGCTTTAGATCTCATCGACAACGGCATCGCCGACTTCCACTTGTGGTTCATGGCGAATCTCAGTCGTTACCTCGGCTTCTGTCCCGGCAACGACTACATCGCCAACTCGTGGTTCGACATCCGCGAGGGGCTTTATGTCCCCACACTCCCCCCACACCCCGCCGTGATGTCCCGCGCCTGCACTTCCCTGCTCAATGCCTTCCTCTCCAACGATGTCTCCGTCCTCGGCAACCTCGGCTTAAATCGCGAGCGCCGCGTGGAGTTCCTCAACGCCATGATCGTCTACTTCGGCTACCACCTCGATGCTGTCGGTTCCGTGCAGTCTATTCGCATCTTGCAGGAGGTGTTCTGATCGGCGGTTTGATTGGTACGCCACTTCGCCATGCGGGAACTGTGCTCGTCGGGACGGGTGCTCCCGGAGCAATCTATGGTGGAATGCTTTACGGGGTGTTTACGGGGTGCTTTCCAACCTTGGGATTGGTCTTCCCATAGGCTAACGCCGTTAGACACGCTACCCTTCCAAACTACCCTATCCATTTCGATCCAAACTTTTTGCAAAAACACCTCAACCATACCTATTTATATATGAGGTGGAGTAAAATTTATTGATTTTTAGGGTAAAAACCTTGTTTTTTAGGTGTTTTCACTTATTGACACAAGTGTGCATTATCGCTACTTTTGCACCATCCTAAGGATTATACTTTTGAGACAACTAAAAAACAAAGATACAATGAAACGAATTTTCACCCTTCTCATGTTCTTGGGTCTGTGTGCATCGGTTTCGGCACAAGCACCCACCACGACCTCGGCGGATCAAGACACCAAGATCGAAGAACTCTCGGCACGCATCAATAAATTGGAGAAACGATCCTCCCGCTGGGACAACATCGCAAAGCATCTGCCCAAGATCTCGGGCTACATTCAGCTGCGTTACGACTGGGACGACAACCATTCCGATTTCTCGATCAAGCGCGCCCGCGTGAACTTCCAAGGCGACATCCTGAAATCTCCGTTCGACATCGACTACCGCCTGCAATTGGAATTTGCCGGCAAACCCAAGATCGTCGATGCCTATATCCGCATAAGACCCTACTATGAAGTGAACATGCAGGTGGGTCAGTTCAAAATCCCGATGACCTTGTTGAACACCGCATTCAAGCCCACCGCCTACGAATTTGTCGATACCCCGATGGGACTGTCGAAGTTGGTCGGCGGCAAGGATCTGTCGGGCGTGAGCGGTTCAAACCGCGACCTCGGCGCAAAGCTCTACGGCGGATTCATCCGTGAGGGCGGATTCAGCATCATCAACTACGACCTGGCGGTGATGAACGGATCGGGCATCAACTGCAAGGACCACAACAAATCGAAGGATGTGATCGGTCGTTTGACCATCCAGCCCCTCAAGGAGTTGAAGGTTTCGGGTTCGTTCTACATCGGCGAGACGGGCGAGAACTTCCTCACACGCGACCGCTACTCGGCAGGTCTTTCCTACGAGGATCACGGCTGGGTGGTACGCGGCGAGTGGATCGGCGGTAAGACCGGTATGGCAGCGACCGACTCTACGCCCGCATTCGAGTTGGAGAGCAGTTCATGGTACGCCTCGGCAGCCTACAACTTCTCGAAGCAATGGCTCGTGGGTCTGCGCTACGACACCTTCGTGCAGGACACCGACTACACGAGTGATTCTCGCCAAACCAACTACACCGCCTCGCTGGCATGGACTCCGGGCAAGAATTTCCGTGCCATGGTCAATTATTCGTACATCGACTACAAGAAATCGAGCCCGTTCTTCAAGGACTTCAAATCGGGCAATCACCAAGTCGGCGTAATGTTGAGCGCGATGTTCTAAAGAACAATACACCGCCGAAGCTCGCGCCCCGTGGGCGCGTAAACAATGCTGATCCACCCTCAAGCCCCGTCTCTGCGGAGGATGTGCGAGGAGGAGCGCGAGACGGCAAAGCAGAGAATAATCAATAATCAAAAATAGAAAAATGAGTAAATTTATCGAAAAACTCCGCACCGAGGACTGGGTAACCGTATGGGTTGCCATCCCGTTGCTTATTTTGGCGGGAACCTTCGCCAAGGATGTACCAAGTGTTCCATCGACCTTGTTTGGTGAGGTGGCATGGTACAACATCCTCGTACTGTTTGGCATCGTGGCTGTGATCACCTACATCGGCATGGCACTCCTGCGCCGTCCGATGAAGGGTTTGTTTGTGTCGTTGGTGGCTGTATTTGCGCTGTCGATCGTGGCACAGATGCTTGCCAAGATCCCGTTCATCAAAGCCTATGGTTTTGAAGCCGTATTCTTCTCGGTGATTCTCGGTCTGATTGTCCGCAATGTATGGCATGTGCCGGCATGGTTGAAGCCCGCCATCCAAGGCGAGTTCTTCATCAAGATCGGTGTCGTTTGCTTGGGTGCAACGATTATGATTCAAGATGTGATGAAGTCGGGTATCTTCGGTTTGTTGCAGGCCGTGTTGGTCGTGACGATCGTATGGTTCTTCGCTTATTGGTATGCGCGCCGTTCGAATGTCGATCGCCCCTCTTCGATGATTATGGCGAGCGGTATGTCGATCTGCGGTGTATCGGCTGCGATCACTGCCGAGCGTGCTACGGGCAGCAAGGAGAACAAGCTCCCGTACATCGTGTCGTTGATTCTGATCATCGTTGTGCCGATGATCTACCTCATGCCGTGGCTTGCCAACGTGATTCTGCCGTTGATCTTCGATGATCCGCAGACCATTCAGGAGGTGACGGGTGCATGGATCGGCGGTACGATCGACACCACCTCGGGCGTAGGTGCATCGAGTATGATTGCAGGCGATGTTGCCAACACCCACGCGATGATCATCAAGGGTACGCAGAATGTGCTGATCGGCGTGGTTGCCTTCTTCATCGCACTTTACCTTTCGACCCACGATGAGAAGTCGGGTGCCAAGAAGCCTTCGCTCGGCATCGTATGGGAGAAGTTCCCGAAGTTCATCATCGGTTTCGTAGTGGCTTCTTTGGTGTTCTCGTTGCTCAAGGAGTACAGCATCTTCCAGAATGTCGATGGCAAGTTCTTGGAGAAGGGCGTTGCCAAGATGTTCTCCACGCTGTTCTTCTCGTTGGCATTCGTTTGCATTGGTTTGGACACGCGTCTCAAGGACATCGTATCGAAGGAGAACCGCAACTTGTTGCGTGCCTTCATCGTAGCGCAAACCTTCAACATCGTGGTAACACTCTGCATCGCTTGTCTGTTGTTCGGCGTGCTGAAACCCATGTGGTAGCGGTCGAATCGCAATACTAAAAAACCCGTATCTCGGTCAATCGAGATACGGGTTTTTCGTATATAGGTGAGTGTTAGCGGCGCTTACGGCGGAAGTCCTCCGCATTGGGACGGGCATTGGGACGGTTATTTCCCCGGCTGTCCCCTCGGCGATCTTCGCGCCTGAAATCGTCTTTTCTTCGCGAATCCTCTCTACGGGAATCGTCCTTTCGGCGGGAGTCGGATCTGCGCTCATCGCGGTGCCGGGCATCTCCTCGGCGGTCTTGTCGCGCGGACTGCACGCGCCTTCCTCCGTGGGGGATTTCGTGGGCATGGTACTCACCGCGCAGGGCTTCGCGCTTCTCATCGGTAAAGAAGTAACTCTTCTGACGGCGCTTCTCATCCTGCGACTTTGCCACGAAGACCTCCTCGCCCGTGTAGGGATTCACGCTCGTGTAGAACATCACCGAGGAGAAGGTCATGGGCGTGGGCGTAAGGTCCTGCACCTGCTCCAAAGTGAAGTGGAGTTTGCCCAACACCTTGTCTGCCAAGTTACGCATATCGCACTCCTCACATCCCGGGTGCGAGGAAATGAAGTAAGGGATCAACTGATATTTCAAGTCGTTTTCGGCGCAGATGCGGTGGAAATCGACCGTGAGTTTCTCGAACAAAGAGAACGAGGGCTTGCGCATCATGTTGAGCACGCGATCCTCGGTATGCTCGGGCGCGACCTTCAATCGACCCGAAGTGTGGTACTTAATGATAGTCTCCAAGTAGGGCGTGTCATCGAACAGATCGTAGCGGATACCGCTGCCGATAAACGCCTTCTTGATGCCCTTCACTTGGCGGATCTTCTCATAGAGTGCCAACAGAGGTCCGTGGTCGTTGTTCAGATTGGGGCATTTGCGCGGGTGAAGGCACGAAGGACGGCGACACTTGGCACACAAATCCTTGTTCTTTCCGCCCATGCGGTACATATTCGCCGAGGGGGCACCCACATCCGACAGATAGCCCTTGAAGTCGGGCATCCGGGTAATTTTCTTCACCTCCTCCAGAATGGATCGTTCCGAGCGCGAATTGATGAACTTGCCTTGATGCGCCGAGATGGTGCAGAACGAGCAACCGCCGAAGCAACCGCGGTGGATGTTCACCGAGTGCTTGATCATCTCCCATGCGGGGATGGCGCCCTTGCCCGCATAGCGCGGGTGCGGCGCGCGTTCGTAAGGCAGATCAAACGAATGATCCAACTCTTCGGTCGTGAGGGTTGCGTTGGGCGGAGTAACTACGATATAATGATCGCCCACGCCCTCGACCAAAGTGGCTTCGGGGTTCATCAGATTGCTCAAGGTCTCGATCTGCACGAAGTTCTCGCCGAATGCCTTCTTATCGGCGCAACATTCCTCAAACGAATTGAGGCGGATGGTGGTTTCGGGCTTCAGCCGCTCGACATACGCCGCATCGGCGCGGAATGCCACTTGGCGCACCGAACGCAGCAATTTGGCGTTATAGCCGTTGCGCATCTTGCGCGCCACCTCCTGCACGACCTTCTCGCCCATGCCGTAGATCAGCAAATCCGCCCCCGATTTTTCGAGGATCGAGGGAAAGAGTTTATTCTCCCAATAGTCATAGTGGGTCAGTCGGCGCAACGAAGATTCGATACCGCCGATCACCACGGGGACATGGGGGAACAGCCGTTTGAGGATCTGCGAGTAGACCGTCACGCACCGATCGGGGCGGAATCCCGCCTTGGCACCGGGGGTGTAGGCATCATCGTGGCGCAGGCGCAGGTTGGCGGTATAGTGGTTCACCATAGAGTCCATCGCACCGCCCGAGATGCCGAAGAACAGGCGCGGGGTGCCCAACTTGGTGAAGTCGCGCAGATCATCCCGCCAGTTGGGTTGCGGCACGATGGCTACGCGGTAGCCCTCGGCTTCCAACAGACGGCCGATCACCGCCGCACCGAATGCAGGGTGGTCGATATAGGCATCGCCCGAAAAGATGATTACATCCAATTCGTCCCAGCCTCGTTCGCGAACTTCTTTAACTGTGGTAGGTAAAAACATGGTATAAAATGCACGCCTTGATTGTTCCCCGTGGAACAATCAAGGCAAAAGTTTAATTGCTTCTCAAAAAATTATTCCGCAAAGGTGTCACGCGCAGCGACATAGCCTTCCCACTTCTCGATGAGTTGCTGAAAGTCGGCAGGCAGGGCGCTCTCAAATTCCACATATTCGTGCGAGGTGGGATGAATGAATCCCAACACGCGGGCGTGGAGCGATTGGCGCGGCATGACGGCGAAGCAGTTCTCGATGAACTGCTTGTATTTGGCAAAGGTCGTGCCCTTCAAGATGCGATCGCCGCCATAGCGAGCATCGTTGAAAAGCGGGTGTCCGATCCACGACATGTGTACGCGGATTTGGTGGGTGCGCCCCGTTTCTAAACGGCACTCCACAAGGGTAACATAGCCGAATCGGCGCAGAACCTTCCAATGCGTCACGGCGCGCTTGCCCTGCGATCCGTCCTCAAAGACATACATCTTTTGGCGATCCTTCGGACTGCGCCCGATGTTGCCCTCGATCGTACCCTCGTCCTGCTCGAAGTTGCCCCACACCATCGCCACATAGCGGCGCGTGATGCTGTGGTCGAAGAATTGCTTGCCCAAATAAGCTAATGCCTCCTCGTTTTTCGCCATCACCAAGATGCCCGAAGTGTCCTTGTCGATGCGGTGTACAAGCCCCGCGCGGGTGTTGCCCTCGCTGTACATCGGGAGCGATTGCAGGTGGTAGGTCATGGCATTCACTAGCGTGCCGTTGTGGTTGCCCACGCCCGGATGAACGACCATTCCGGCGGGTTTGTTGATGATCACCACATCGTCGTCCTCGTAGGGAATATCCAACGGGATGTTCTCCGCCGTGATCTCGTACTCGCGCTTCGGGTAAGGCATCACGAGTTGGATGCGATCCAACGGCTTGACCTTATAACTCGACTTGGCAGGCACGCCATTGACCAAGATATTGCCGTTGTCGGCAGCCGCCTGAATGCGGTTGCGCGAGGTATTCTCGGTGTGTGCAACGAGGAATTTATCTAAGCGGAGGAGTTTCTGTCCCTTGTCGGCAGTGATGGCAAAATGCTCGAAAAGTCCATCGCCCTCATCGCCTTCCTCGTCCAGCTCCTCGGCGGTCAATTCGGGCTCCAAGAGCTCCTCATCGGTATAATTCGGGGTATTCATCAATCAAAAAACGAATCGTTATCGGTCTGTTCTACTTCTTTGGGGGCTTCCTCTACCGGATCGGAGGGGATCTGCTCCTCGGGGTCGGCGAGTTGCAGGCGGCGCAAAGAATCGATCATCAGGAGGTTGAGCGAATCTTGGCGTTCCATCTCCAAACGGCGTTCCTGCTCGGCGACCTTCTGCGCCTCGGCTTCGGCTTTGGTCTTGAGCGAGGAGACCTTCTTCTCATCCAATGTGAGGCGGAACGAAACCTCCGATCCCAATGCCAAACCACGGCGCGCGGTGGGTGTTTGCTCATAGACGCGGGCGTTCTTCTGATTGAGCAGATTGATACCCTCGTCAAATTCGATCTTGCCCACATTCAGACCCGCTTCCCAAAGGTGGCTCTTGGCATCTTTCAAAGACAAACCCACCAACATCGGCACACCCGTGCGGTTGTTCTCCGCCTCAACGCCCACATGGAGCGTTACGCCCGAGCCCATCTCCGCCTCCATGCGCGAGTGCTCCAACACGGGTTTCTGCTTGCAGAACTCCTCCAGCACATAGTTGGTAGCCAAGTCGGGCTGATAGACCAACCGCTCGATCTCCAAACCGCCGATCTCCAACATATTCTTGGCTTGGCGCAGGGAGTAGCCCGCCACGAAGGGCACGGGCACCATCTTCTCGCGGAACGAGTTGATCGTGATGTAGATCGTGCGCCCCGGCTTGACCTCCACCCCGCCTTCAGGCAGCTGATCGAGCACAATACCGCCTTCGTATGCCGGCACAAACAACGAATCGTTGATATGGATCTTCAGATCGTTCTTCTTGGCGATCCGCTGTGCTTCATCGAGCGGGATACCCGAAAAATCGGGAACACTCAATCGCGCATTGTGGCGCGTGCCGAACTGCATCAGCCAATGGCTCGCTACCGCCAACACAAGGATAACAAGGGCGATAAGCGCAAGGTTGAAAAGCAGACGATGCTTCGCACGAAGCGAAGCCACTGTTTCTTTGAATTTATTCATAGCAGAAGGATTATTTCGGGGCTTTCCAATAGAGGTAAATCGCAATGCAAAGGTAGATCAAGTTGGGCGACCACACCGCCAACGCGGGAGTCATCTCGCCACCCTTGGCAAATTCCTCGAAGAAGCGGTGGATCAAAATGTAGGAGAAGCACAGTCCCACACCGATACCGATGTGCTGCCCCGTACCGCCACGCACCTTGCGCGACGAAAGCGACACACCGATCAGCGTCAGAACGAAGGTGGACAACGGGTAGGCGTAACGCGCATGGCGTTCCACCTCGATGACATTGATCGAGTCCGAACCCTTGGCGCGCTGCTGATCGAGGAAGGTGTTCAGCTCGCCGATCTGCATCGTATGCACCAATTCGTTGATGTGTCCCAACTCCGTCACCTCCAAATTGATCAAGGTGTCCAAGTTGCGGAACTGCGCGAAGGTCTCAACGCCCAACGAGTCGAACGAGCGTTGGATGTATTTCTGCGCCATCCAGCGGTGGGTTTCGGGGTCGAACGCCACATTGGCGGTTTCCAAAGATCGGGTGATTTTGCCCCCATCGTAATGCTCCAAGGCAAAAAACGAAGCGCGTTTATTGGCATTGTTATAGCCGCGCACATAGACAAATGTGCCGGGATCGATCTGGCGGTAGATGTGCTGATCGTAGGTAGCGCGCATACGGCGCTTATTGTACTTCTGCTCGAACTTCACAATCGATCGTTGCGAGATGGGGATCACCCACAGATTGAGCGTGAGCGACATCGATGCGATGATCACCGCGCCGAGGAAGTAGGGCCACATCAGACGGCGGAACGACATACCGCCCGACAACATGGCGATAATCTCGGTCTGATAAGCCATCTTCGAAGTGAAGAAAATACACGCAATGAAGGTGAACAGACCGCTGAACTGATTGGCGAAGAACGGGATAAAATTGAGGTAATAGTCGAAGACAATCGCCTTGAAAGGAGCTTTCAGCTCGGTGAAGTCATCGATCTTCTCCACATAGTCGAAGATCACCACGATGATGAGGATCATGGCGATGGCGAAGAAGTAGGTCGAAAGGAACTTGCCGAGTATGTAGCGATCCAAAATCTTGAATCCCGGGAATCGTAACTTCATAACTATCTATTCTTTAACGGTTTAAAGACGGCGACCCAACTTGGCAACCATCTGCGTCTTCCACTCGTGGAAATCGCCCGCCGCGATGTGTTCGCGCGCCATGCGCACCAAGCGCAGGTAGAAGGCGATGTTGTGGAGCGAGGCGATCTCGGCCGCAAGCATCTCGCCGCAGGTGCAGAGGTGGTGGACATACGCCTTGGAGTAGAGCGTATCGACAAACGCCGTGCCCTCGGGATCCAAAGGAGAGAAGTCGTCCTCCCACTTTTTGTTGCGGAGGTTGATCGTGCCTTCCGCCGTGAAAATCTGACCGTTACGCCCGTTTCGGGTGGGCATCACGCAATCAAACATATCCACACCGCGGTCGATCGCCTCCAAGATGTTGATCGGCGTGCCGACCCCCATCAGGTAACGCGGGCGGTCTTCGGGCAGGATGGCGTTCACCACCTCGATCATCTCGTACATCTGCTCGGTAGGTTCGCCCACAGCCAATCCGCCGATGGCATAGCCGTCTGCATTATATTGCTTGACATTCTCGGCGGCATGAGCGCGCAGGTCGGGATAGGTACAACCCTGCACGATGGGGAACAGCGCCTGATAGTGTCCGTATTTGGGCTCGGTCTGGTGGTAGCGGTTGAAGCAACGATCCAACCACCGCTCGGTGAGCGCCAACGACTTAGCGGCATATTCGCGCGGAGCATCACCGGGAGGGCACTCATCGAATGCCATCATAATGTCGGCACCAATCGTGCGCTCGGTATCCATCACGCTTTCGGGTGTGAAGAGGTGTTTCGAGCCATCGATGTGCGAACGGAAGTGGCAGCCCTCCTCCTTGAGCTTACGGCAGCCCGCCAACGAAAAGACTTGGAATCCGCCGCTGTCGGTGAGCATCGGCCCGTCCCAAGTGGAGAATCGGTGCACACCGCCCGCGCGCCCGATGATGTCCATACCGGGGCGCATGTAGAGGTGGTAGGTATTCGCCAAGATGATCTCGGCGCGCGCCTCCTCTTTCACATCGCGGTGGAAGATGCCTTTGACGGTCGCCGCCGTGCCTACGGGCATGAAGATCGGGGTGTGGATCACGCCGTGGTCGGTCCTAAGTTCGCCGGCACGCGCTTTCGATCGGGGGTCTTTATGTTGGAGGGTGAATACCAAGTGATTGGTTGCTGTCATTTCGCTTATTTTTACTCTGTTTTCGCTAACTTCGGGGTGGGGTTCTCGTCCTCGGAATCGCCAAGAAATGCGAAAAGGACTAAAACCAACCCGCTAACCCGACAAAAGTACGCAAAAATATTCGTATATTTGAATTTTGAAATCTGAATTGTTTTGTACCTTTGTACGGATTTGCGAAAAATATGAGTTTCTTGGATCAAATATTAATTTCTTACGGGTGGGAAGGGCTCGCGTTGGCGGTGGTTTTGCTCGTGCTGTTCGGCGTTCAGCTCTACTACTATCTCTTTTCATACGGGTCGATCCCCGGTTACAAAAACAACAAACGCAAGGCGGTACGCGAGAACGACCCGCCGATCTCGGTGATCGTGCCGATGTTCTCCGAAAACTACACCTACCTCGAGGAACAGCTCCCGCTGATTTTGGCGCAGGAGTATCCCGAATTTGAGGTGGTGATCGTTTATGTGGGGCAGGACAACGACTTCTTCGAGGAGCTGCAACAATTCAAACGCACCTTCCCGAGGCTCAATGTCACCAAGTTGCACCTCGACCCGCGCTACCCCATTTCGCGCAAGATGGCACTCAACCTGGGCATCAAGTCGGCATACCACAATTGTTTGGTATTCACATCGGTAGATGCTGTGGTGGAAACCAATCGCTGGCTCAAGATCATGGGCAAGGGCTTCACGCGCGGCGACATCGTGCTGGGCTACTGCGGCATGGAGCAGAAGGCGGGACTGAAGAACTACCTGATGCGCACATGGCGAATGATGGATTCGGTGAATTGGTTGGCGCCTGCCGTGGCGGGTCGCCCCTATCGCGGCATCTTGCACAACATGGGCTTTACGAAAGATCTTTATTTCGATGTGAAAGGCTTCAACTACTTGGCGATGAACATCGGCGAAGATGATCTGTTCATGCAACGCATCATGCGGGGCGACAATGTGAGCGTGGTGCTCGCGCCGAGGGGCATGATCCGCGAAAAGATTTGGGGCGGATGGTCGTGGTGGATGAACACCATGCGCTATTTTTCGTCGGCCCGCAAGTTCTATGCGCAAGGGGTCAAGAACTATGTTTCGTGGGAAAAAGGATCGCGCCTGCTGCTCTTCTTGGCGGTGCTGATTGCCCTCGTTTTCATGCCGTTGGAGTTTAAGATTTATGCCGCGGCACTGCTGTTGATCCGCCTGATCGTTGTTCTGATCGAGGTGCGCCGCATCGCAAAGCGCATCGGCGAGGAGCGGATTTGGGCGCGCTACCCCATCTACGACCTTATGGGCTGGGTGGGTGATGCCGTACTCTCGGCACTTCTGATCCGCAAAGACGAGCGCGTATGGAGATAGCCGACTACATCGTAGCCGACGACCGCCGTTTGGTCGAATTGGTGCTTGAGGGCGATGACACCGCCTTCGAATACCTCTTTAACCGCTACCGCGAGGCAATTCGCCGTCTGTTCGTGGCGCGTTTGGGCGGGGTGAACGATGCCGATGATCTGTTGCAAGAAACCTTCATCAAGGTCTACATCAACATCGCGCGCTACTCGCCCGAGTACACCTTCGGGCAATGGGTCTACACCATCGCGCGCAACACCTTTGTCGATTTCATGCGCCGCAAGCAGGACGAGGAGTCGATCGACGAGCGGTTCACTTCGCCTGCCGCAACCTCCCCCACGCCCGAGGAGCGCGTGATCAACCAACAGCAACGCACGCAGTTTGAGGTCTACCTCGACCGCCTCACGCCCCGCTACCGCCAACTCATCGTCATGCGGTTCTTCGATGAATTATCCTACGAGGAAATCGCCCAAAAATTAAACCTCCCGATGGGGACGGTCAAAACACAGATCCACCGCGCACGCAGCAAAATGTGCCGGATGATCGAAAACGAAAATTAGATATGGAACTGATTCTGAAATACTTCCCCGACCTCACGGACGAGCAACGCGCCCGTTTCGAGCAGCTCTACGCGCTCTATGCCGATTGGAATGCGAAGATCAATGTCGTCTCGCGCAAGGACTTCGACCAACTCTATCTGCACCATGTTCTGCACTCGTTGGCGATCGCCAAGGTGTGCCAATTCGACTGCGGAGCGCAGGTGTTGGATGTGGGTTGCGGCGGAGGTTTCCCCTCGATTCCGCTGGCAATTCTTTTCCCCGAGGTGCAGTTCTTGTCGTGCGACTCGATCCGCAAGAAGATCACGGTGGTCGAAGGCGTTGCGGAGAGCTTGGGTCTGAAGAACATGGAAACGCGCTGGGGTCGCGTGGAGGACATCGACTGCAAGTTCGACTATGTGGTGTCGCGAGCCGTAACCGCCATGCCCGAATTTGTGGGATGGATCTGGTCGAAGATCGAGAAGGGCAAGAAGGGAACTTTGCCCAACGGCATACTCTACCTCAAGGGCGGCGACTTGGCTGAAGAGTTGGGCAAGACCTACAAAAAGTGGTATTTATACGAGATCTCGAAGTTCTTCGAGGAAGACTATTTCGACACCAAGATGGTGTGCTACACCCCGAAACAATAGAGGCTGATTCTTCGGCATCTTTACGATTTAACCTCCTGCATTTTTGGGGAAATGCAGGAGGTTTTTTGTGGAAAGGTGCGATGTTCCCCGTGGAACATCGGGCTTATAGGCTGCTCTACACGGGATTTTGCAAAAAAAAGATCCCAAACGGGCGGTTTGGGATCTTTGCCTGATTTCGGGAAAACGGCTACTCCACGGCGGTAGTTTCTTGCTC
>SAMEA104404097__coassemble_740_pt1 | contig 30643 bp, 23 predicted proteins | sample SAMEA104404097__metabat2_high_PE_016 | metagenome-assembled genome bin SAMEA104404097 (sample SAMEA104404097) | Balaenoptera acutorostrata | reverse complement strand
ATCGAGTTGAGCGAACCGCCGAACTGGATGAGCTGATTACCCTTCTTGCCACCGCCGCCCAAGGTGTTGAGCATGGGATTCACCACGGTGTTGAGCATACACATCGAGAAGCCCGAGATGAACGCACCGATCAAGTAGACGGTGAAGCTCTCTGCCAAGCCCGAGAGATATTGAATACCCACGCCCACGAAGCCGACAGCAACGGCGGTGAGTGCGGTGTTCTTGTAGCCGAACTTCTTGAGCATCATGCCGGCGGGGATACCCATCACGGCATAGGCGATGAAGTTGGCGAGGTTACCCAACTGCGAAGCCCAGTTGGCAACGGCGAATTGGTTCTTGACAATGACACCGAGGGGGTTCGTCAAACCCGTCACGAAAGAAATCATCGCAAAGAGGCCGAACATCATGATGATGGGCAGCGTGTAATTCTTTTTTTGTTCCATTATTCGTAGTTTTTGATTAATAATAGGCTGATTAGGGTTTACTTAGCGATCACGCTCGATGATGAAGAAACACAGATCCGCCAACGATTTCTGCACATCGGACGCCTCGTATTGAGAGAGGATCGACATCGCGCGGTCGATGTATTGCTGCATAACTTGGCGCGAGGATTCCAAGCCGCCCTCGTTCTCGACCAAGCAGCGGAGGTAGTCGACCGAAGACTCATCTTCGTGACATTGCTTCAGTCGCGCGAGGAGTTCCGCACGGCGCTCCTCATCGACCTTCTCAAGGATGGTGAGCAGCGGAAGGGTGATCTTGCCCTCGCGCAGATCGTTGCACGCCTGCTTGCCGGTCTTGGCATCGGGGCGGAAGTCGAGGATGTCGTCTTGGATCTGAAACGCCATGCCGATCGATTCGCCGAAGCGGCGCATCAAGGCGATTTTGTCGTGGGTGGCACGCACCGCCATCGCACCGCCCGAAGCGGAGATGCCGAGCAAGGATGCCGTTTTTTTGTGGATGATGTCGAGGTATTCTTGGCGCGACACGATCTGCTTCTCCACGCAATCGGCCTGCTCGATCTCGCCCTCGCAAAGCCCTGCGATACCGCCGCAGATGTGGGACACAAGGTCGAACTGACCGCTCTGAAGACCGATGTTGAGGGTGCGCGACAAGATGTAATCGCCCAAAATGACCGCCTTGCGCGACTGCCAGCGGGCGTTGATCGAGGGCTTGCCGCGGCGCATGTCCGACTCATCGATCACATCATCGTGGATCAACGACGACACATGGATCATCTCGACCAAGGTTGCCGCCAACGACACACGCCGACCCGATGCCGTGACGCGATTGGGGGCGTTGAGCACAGCCGCCAAGATAACGAGCAGGGGACGGATGCCCTTGCCGCGGGCTGTGAGCGCATAATTCACCATTTCGGAGAGCAAACCTCCGTTCGTCGAAAATTGTTGTTCGACAAAATCGTTATAGGCCTTGAGTTCCTCCTCAACCGGTCGGCGGATGCTATCGAGTGTAATCATATACAATAGTTTTGGGATTCGGATCGTTTGATAAACAGCCTTCGCGCGGGAGAGTAAGAATCAGCTCTGAAAGAGCAGATCATTCCCCGAAAAGGGTCAAGTTTCCGAATATCTTCGGCAAAGATAGTTATTTTTCAGAATTGCACCTCGGTAACGCGGAAATTTTCGTACCTTTGGGCGATAATTGAACCTAAGAATATGGATTTTTCGAAAATCATACACTCCCCGCTTTTCGCCTTCGCGGTTTCGGTCGTGGTGTTCTTCGGCGTGAGCGCCTTGTATTTCAGCCCGCAGTTTGAGGGCAAGGTACTGCGCCAAAACGATGTGATTCAGTACGAAGGCATGACGCGCGACATCAAACAGATGCGCGCCGAAACGGGCGAAGACCCCCAATGGACGGGCGGTATGTTCGGCGGTATGCCCGCCTACATGATCAACATCGCCTACCCCGCACAGGCGGTGAAGGGCACGGTCGGGCAAATGACCAAGATCATCGACACGCCCGCGGGATTCTTGTTCTTCGCCATGACGGCTATGTGGCTGATGCTCTTGATCTTCGGGGTCAATCCGTGGATCGGGACGATCGCGGCGTTGGCTTACGGACTTTCGACCTACTTTGTGCTGATTATCGGCGCGGGACACATCACCAAGATGTGGGCGCTGGTCTATGCACCGCTGATGATGGGCGGAGCGTGGATGACTTTGCGCAGGAATATGTGGTACGGCGCGGCACTGACGGCGTTGGTGACATCGTTGGAGATCGGCGCGAATCACCCGCAGATCACCTATTATTTCCTGATGGCGATGGCGGCGATGTGGCTTTCGGAAGGCGTTATTGCTTTTAAACATAAGACTTTAAAGGACTTTGCCAAGCGCACGGCGGTGCTTGCTGCGGCAGGCATCGTGGCTGTGGGGTCGAACTTCGCGCCCCTGTGGTACACCGCACAGCACACCAAGGACACGATCCGCGGCGGTTCGGAGTTGGCTCAGACGACCACCCACGAGGCTTCGGACAACGGTCTTGACCTGCAATATGCCACGGCGTGGAGCTACGGCAAGGCGGAGAGTTTCAATATGTTAGTGCCCGACTTGATGGGCGCAGCACCCCTGCCCTCGGACGGCGAGACGGCGCGACTGATGCGCGAATGCCAAAACCCCGGCTTAGAGCGCTACCTGCCCTCGTATTGGGGCGATCAGCCGTTTACGGCAGGGCCCACCTACTTGGGAGCTTCGGTTATCGTGTTGGCTCTCATGGGATTAATTTTGCTCAAAGGGCGCGAACGCTGGTGGATCTTGGCGATCTCGGTGGTGATGCTCCTCTTGGCTTGGGGCTATCATTTCATGGCGTTCACCGAGCTGATGTTCGACTTTCTGCCCGGCTACAACAAATTCCGTACGGTGTCGATGACCCTTGTGGTGGTACAATGGACTGTACCGCTGTTGGCGGCGTTGGTTTTGACGCGGCTGTGGAAGCGGGAGGATGATCCGCAGAAGATGCGCCGCGGCGTGGGCATTGCAACAGCGGTTGTGGGCGGTTTGTGCCTCATTTTCGCGCTGTTGGGTGCAAAGATATTCGACTTCGGATTTAACGCAACCTACGACTATATTTCAAGTTCGCTGACCCGCGATGTGGAACTGGCAACGGCAATCACCGAGGCGATGGTGGCGGATCGCGCTGCAATGTTGCAGAGCGATGCGTGGCGTTCGCTTTTGTTCGTGGTGTTGTCGGGCGGTGCAGCGTATTTATACACCCTAAAGAACATCCGCCGATGGATTCCGACCCTGCTGCTCGGCGTGTTGGTCGTGTGGGATTTGGCGGGGGTCGATCGCCGATTCTTGTCCGCTGATGATTTCGTAGCACCGCGCACCACGCAGGTCGTACCCTCGGCTGCCGACCGCGAGATCATGGAGGACAAAGACCCCGGCTACCGCGTGCTGAACCTCGCGGTGGGCAACCCGTTCAGCGATGCCACCACATCGTATTTCCACCGCTCGGTGGGCGGTTATCACGGCGCAAAATTGGCTCGTTATCAAGACCTTATAGATAGATATTTAGCACCTCATGTGATGAATATGGAGGTTTACGCCATGCTCAACACGCGCTATGTGATCGTGCCCGACGAAGCGGGCAATCCCCGCGTGGAACCCATGTCGGCACCCAACGGAGCGGCATGGTTTGTGGAAGAAGCCGCCTACGCCGCAACACCCAACGAGGAGATCTCGATGTTGGGCGAGGTGGACACCAAGCGCACAGCCGTTTTGAGCGCGAAGGACAAGGTCGAGAAATTCACCACGGGCGAGATTCGCTTAACCCGTTATCAACCGAATCACCTGCTTTATGAATATACCGCCGCGGAAGACGGATTAGCCGTGTTCTCGGAGATCTACTATGCGAAGGGTTGGACGGCGTATATCGATGGCGCGGAGGCACCCTACCTGCGTGCCGACTATGTGTTGCGCGCGATGGAACTGCCCGCAGGACGCCACACCGTGGAATGGAAGTTCCGTGCACCGGCTTGGGACACGATCGAGGCGGTAACTTGGGTGCTGTCGCTTGTGGTGCTCTCGGGTGCGGCTGCGGCTGCATTCTTCGCCCTGCGCAAGGCGTGGCACGCGCACAAAAACTAAGTGTCTGAAAAATCCCCTTTGAAACGATGAAAGACGATAGAAAACTCAAGCGGAAAGTCCGCAATTCCTACATCATCTCGACCATCAGTATGTCGTTGGTACTCTTTCTGTTAGGTTCGGTAGGTTACTTGATGGCGGCGGCGATGAAGGTTGCCGACACCTTGAAGGAAAGCCTTTCGGTGAGCGTGGAGCTGAGCCGAAGCCTCAGCGAGGAGGAGTGCGAAGGCATTGCCGAAAAATTGTCGGCAAAGCAGATCGTGCGCACCGTGTCGTACCTCTCGCGCGATGAGAAACTCCAAAACGAGGAGTTCCGCCAATTGTTCGGCAACACGATCGAGGAAGCGTTGGGCGGCGAGAATCCGTTGGCAGACTCGTTCGAGCTGACCCTCACGGAGCTGTCGGCAGACGAGAAGGAATTGGACGAGTTCATACTCTACACCAAGCAGTTACAAGGCGTGACCTATGTCTCGTACCCCAAGCAGATGGCGGAGGAATTGCATTCGACCGTAAGCAAGATTCGCTTGATTCTGTTCCTTTTCGGCGGGTCGTTGTTGTTCATCTCGCTGATCTTGGTGAGCAACACCATCCGACTGGCGATTTTCTCGAAACGCTACCTCATCAACACCATGAAATTGGTCGGCGCAACCAAATGGTTCATCATCCGCCCGTTCCTTTGGCGCTCGGTGGGTCAGGGCTTGGGCGCGGCGTTGGGTGCGGCGGCTTTGTTCGCCGTGATGATCCTCGGGCTTAACGAATCCGTACCCGAACTTTTGACCTTTGCAACTCCGCTGAAGATCGCCGTGATCCTCGCCTCGATGTTCCTTTTGGGCGTGGTGATTTCGGTGTGCTTCACCTACCTTGCTGTCAATAAGTTCATCAACATGACATCGAACAAAATTTACCTGTATTAATATGGCAAACGAACTCAAAGACAAGGGTGCGGGGCAGGATCCCCGACTGCCCTTATCGAATAAAAATTATGTGATCCTCGCCGTGGGCGTGGCGGTTATCATCTTAGGTTTCATCCTCATGGCAGGGGGCGGAAGCGACTCTCCCGAGGAATTTAACTACGCGATGTTCTCGTTTAGAAGAATCACCCTCGCACCGATTTTGGTCGTGGGCGGATTTGTGATCGAGATCATCGGCATCATGAAACGATTTGACAAGTAAACGATTAAACAACGAATAAATGGATACATTAGAAGCCATCATCCTCGGATTCGTACAAGGAATCACCGAGTTTCTGCCCGTGTCAAGCAGCGGACATCTTCAAATCGCAAAGGCGCTGTTGGGCGTGGAGTTGGAAGAAAACCTCACCTTCGATGTGGTGCTGCATGTCGCCACGGTATTGAGCACCATCGTGATCCTTTGGAGCGAGATTTGGAAGATCCTCAAGGGTCTTTTCTCCACGAGATTCAACGAGGAGCAGGCGTATATCTTAAAGATCATCTTATCGATGATCCCGATCGGCATCGTGGGATTCGCGTTGGAGGACTACCTCAACGCGATGCTCTCCGAGCCTTATATTTTGGTGATTGTAGGTGTTATGTTGTTGCTCACCTCCCTATTGCTGGCATTCGCCTACTATGCACGCCCGCGCATCAAGGAGCGCATTTCGTATCGTGACGCATTTATTATAGGTATCGCGCAGGCGGTTGCCGCCATGCCGGGCTTGTCGCGATCGGGTTCGACCATCGCAACGGGTCTTCTGTTGGGCAACAAGAAGGAGTCGGTGGCACAGTTCTCGTTTCTGATGGTCTTGGTGCCGATCTTGGGCAAGATGTTCTTGGATGTCATCGGCGGAAAGTTCATCGACGGCGGGCAGATCCCCACGATGTCGATGGTTGCGGGCTTCGCGGCGGCGTTCGTGACGGGCTGTCTGGCGTGCAAATTCATGATCGAGATCGTCAAACGCGGGAAACTCGTCTGGTTTGCCGCCTACTGCGGATTGGCGGGCGTGGTGTCGATCGTAAGTTACTTTATTTAAACCCATCAGAACTCGGAAATGGCATTTACAGAAAACCTGCAAGGCATCAATTTTGAAGAAGGCTACATCGCCGTATTGGACAAACCCTTGGAGTGGACCTCGGCGGATGTGGTGCGCAAGGTGAAATTCACGCTCCGCAAGGTAGGCTACAAAAAGATCAAAGTCGGTCACGCCGGCACACTCGACCCGTTGGCATCGGGAGTGCTGATCGTGTGCATCGGTCGCGCCACGAAGATGGCAGATCAGCTGCAAGCCGAAGAAAAAGAATATGTTACCGACATCCGATTGGGCGCAACGACCCCGAGTTTCGACTTGGAACACCCCATAGACAAGACCTATCCGTGGGAGCACATCAAGCGCGCGGATGTAGATGCGGCATTGGAACGACTGACGGGAGAGCGCCTGCAAGCACCTCCGATCTACTCTGCCAAGAAAGTCGAGGGACTCAGAGCGTATGAGTTGGCGCGCGCCGGCGAGGAGGTCGAGCTCCGGAGGTCGCTGATCAATATCTACGAGATGGAGGTCTTGAAGTATGATCTTCCGCGCCTCACCTTGCGCGTAAGATGCTCCAAAGGCACCTACATCCGCTCGTTGGCGCAGGAAGTGGGCGAGGAGCTCAAGAGCGGCGCACATCTGACCTCGCTGCGCCGCACCCGAAGTGGCGGTTTCACGGTGGAGAATGCTTGGCAGCTCAATGATTTTTTGAAAAATCTTCAGGCGATTGAAACAATTTAGAAAAAATTGCGTATCTGATTTAATATGTCATTACTCTTTACTTCGCAGTTATCGACTCAGAGTGCTATGAAATTATCACAGTACGGCTACGATTTCACGCCGGAGATGTTGGCGAAACATCCCGCCGAGAATCGCGATGAGTCGCGTTTGATGGTAGTCAATCGCGCTACCGGCAAAATCGAGCATCGAATCTTCAAGGACATCCTTGACTACTTCGATGAGAAAGATCTGTTCGTATTCAACAATACGAAGGTATTCCCCGCCCGCCTCTATGGCAACAAGGAAAAAACCGGCGCGGAAATCGAAATATTCCTGCTTCGCGAGTTAAATCGCGAGTTGCGTCTGTGGGATGTGCTGGTCGATCCGGCACGCAAAATCCGTATCGGCAACAAACTCTACTTCGGCGACGACGATCTGTTGGTTGCCGAGGTCATCGACAACACCACCTCGAGGGGTCGTACCCTGCGTTTCTTGTTCGACGGATCGTATGAGGAGTTCAAAAAGGCGCTGTTCGCCTTGGGCGAGACCCCGCTGCCGAAGTGGGTGCGTTCGGAGGTTGAACCCGAAGATGCGGAGCGTTACCAGACGATCTTCGCCGAGGAGGAGGGCGCTGTGGCAGCCCCGACTGCCGGCATGCACTTCTCGAAGCATCTGCTGAAGCGTATGGAGATCCGCGGTGTAGAGCGTTCGTTCATCACACTCCATGTGGGCTTGGGCAATTTCCGCACGGTCGATGTCGAGGATTTGTCGAAGCACAAGATGGATTCGGAGCAGTATTTCGTGACGGAAGAAGCTGCCAATCAAGTAAATAACACCAAGAAGGACGGTCACAAGGTCGTAGCGATCGGCACCACCGTCATGCGTACGCTGGAGACCGCCGTATCGACCCACGGCATGATCACCCCGCAGCAGGGATGGACCAACAAGTTCATCTTCGCGCCCTATGATTTCTCGGTGGCAGATGCCATGGTATCGAATTTCCACCTCCCCTACTCGACCCAGCTGATGATGGTTTCGGCGTTCGGAGGCTATGAATTGGTCAAAGAAGCCTACAAGATTGCCAAAGATGAGGGCTACCGATTCGGCACTTACGGCGATGCAATGCTGATTCTTTAAGAAATTTTTCGTACCTTTGTAGAAACAAACAAATTATGGCTAGCAAGATACTGTATGTATGTCAACAAATAACGCCCTATCTCGAAGAGACAGAGGCGTCTACAACTTGTCGCATGCTGGCACAGGCAATGCAGGAACGAGGCAATCAGATCCGCACATTCATGCCCCGTTACGGTTGCATCAATGAACGAAGACACCAACTGCACGAAGTCATCCGCCTGTCGGGCATGAACCTCATTATCGATGATAACGACCACCAGCTCATCATCAAAGTAGCATCGATCCCCACAGCAAGGGTTCAAGTCTATTTCATTGATAATGACGACTATTTTTCGCGCAAGGCGGTCTTGACGGATGAGGAGGGCCTCTTCTTCGAGGATAACGACGAACGCGCCATTTTCTTCGCACGCGGTGTGTTGGAGACGGTCAAAAAACTCAGATGGGCACCTTCGGTGGTGCATTGCCACGGATGGTTTTCGGCAGTGGCGCCGATCTATCTGAAGAAGATGTTCCAAGACGATCCCGTGTTCAAGAATGTGAAGATCGTGCTGTCGCTCTACGATGATAAGTTCGAGGGCGAGCTTTCGGCAGACTTCCGCAAGACGATTTCGGCGGAGGGCATGACCGATGACCAGATCGAGCTGTTGGATCACCCGACATACGAAAATGTCTACCGCTTCGTTATGCAGTATGTCGATGGCGTGGTTATTTCATCGGAAAAAGCAGACCCGAAGGTCATTGAGATCGCTCGTGAATCGGGTAAGACCATCCTTGAATACCAAGCACCCGATGCGAAAGACTATTTCGATAATTACCAGCGATTCTATGAAGCTATTGAATAAACTCCGTCACTCGTTGCGACTTTGCGCCGTAGTGCTTGCCGCAGCGGTGATGTCACTCACAGCCTGCCAAAATGTCGATGACACGGTGGGTGCCAACCTCATTCCCGACAACCAGCAGATGAGAGCCGGTTATCTGGAGTTGCCCACCCGCAAGACGGGCGACAAGGTTCCCTCGCCCCGCAAATACATCGAGACGCGTTTGTACCAAACCGACTCGATCGTCTCGTCGAACATCTCGTCGGGCTATATGGGTGTGATGTATAACGACACTTTGGGCTCGCGCAAGGCGGGCTTCCTGTCGCAATACATTTCCTACTACCGCATCGATTCGGGCTACTTCGGTTATCGCCCGATCTTCGACTCGGCACAGCTCAAGATCATGATCAACAGCTTCGGCAAAGACACCACATCGGTGCAGGAGTTCGAGATTTATGAGATTACGACCAATGACTATCTCAAGCAGAAGCCTTTGGCGGCAGGTGCTACGAAGCGCGACACGACTTTCTACATCAATTTCGATCCCGAAAAGGTCGATTACATCGGCGGACGAAGCATCATCGGCGAGGAACCGATCTTCACCTTCACTTTGGGCGGAGAGAACGGTCCTGTGAAAGAGGCGGTAACGCTGAAACCCACGCCTGCGGGACTTGCATTTGTGAAGCGACTGATGCTTCAAGAAGGCAAACACAAGGGCGACTATTCGATCTATACCAACGAGAAGTTGGAGGAGTTTGTCGAGGAGTTCAAGGGCGTGTACATCAAGCCCAAGAGCGACCCGATGGCGATCGGCAGCGGATCGACCCGCGGCACGATCTACGGCACGGCACTCAAGTCGAGCGGAATCTCGATCTTCGGTCGTAACCGCCAAAAGGACGACCCGACTTTGATCAAGGATACGATCGGTCTTTCGTTGAATTTCATTGATTCTTATCAAGATAAGGTAGGCGGAGTGTCGATCAATGCCATCGACCACGACTACTCGACCGCCACGGCAACCGAGGCGCAGATCGACTTGGAGAAGGCTCGCGAGCCGAAGCCCGGCGAGAAGGATGAGCGTCCCGAAGTGACACGCATCATTGTCGAGGGTTTGGGCGGTATCGTGACGGAATATGCCTTGGGCGAGGAGTTCTTCAAGGCGATGGAGCAGGAGATCGAAGAGGTGAACAAGCGCGCCGGTCAGACCTTCCGTGCGTTGGCATTTAACCAAGCCGTGATGCAGATCTACTTCCCCTCGGGCAAGTACGACTGGCAGGACATCGATACCCCGAATGCGGGCGGGCTGATCGCCGAGATGAATGCCGCACCCGAGCGTTTGGGCATGTACACCGATTACAAGCAGCAGGTGGGTATTCCCGACTACGACTATGTGTTGGAGCAGCAATACAGCTACTCGTTGGCCTACGATGGCTACATCAACCGCTCGTCGGGTTGCTACACGATGAATGTGACGGGCTATGTGCAGGCGGCGTGGAACAACTACCTCGATGAAAAAGAGCGATCGGGCGTAGGGCGCGACACCTCCTTCAGCGACATAGACTTTGAGAAGATCGAGTGGACGAAGATCAAGGATCGTTCGGTGTATTTGGCACCGGAGGCTTACGATCTGTTCACCTCCTCGTTCACCATATTGCAGGGGCAGGCGGTATCGACCGACGGGTCGATCACAACCGATGCGCCGATCCGTTTGAAGTTGGCGTACAACCTGATTAAGTAACCGAAATAAGCGGTGAGAACCTAAGACACAACATCTTAGGTTTTCGCGTTTCTGAAAAGACAAGATACAAGATAGAAGCAATGCAGGAAAATTTAGTGATTGTCGAGTCTCCGGCCAAAGCGAAGACCATCGAGAAGTTCTTGGGTAAGGACTACATCGTCAAGTCGAGCTTCGGACACATCAGAGACCTTTCGAAAAAAGACTTGGGAATCCACATCGAGGAAGGATTCCAACCCATATACGAAATTCCGAGCGACAAAAAGAAGGTTGTCGATGAGCTCACGAAATTGGCAAAGACCAAGACCGTGTGGCTGGCATCCGATGAGGACCGCGAAGGAGAGGCCATCGCATGGCACCTGACCGAAGTGTTGGGTCTCCCCGTGGAAGAAACCAAGCGCATCGTGTTCCACGAGATCACGAAGCACGCCATCTTGGAAGCCATCGAAAACCCGCGCACGGTGAACATGGACCTCGTTAATGCCCAGCAGGCACGCCGCATCCTCGATCGTTTGGTCGGATTCGAGCTTTCGCCCGTGCTGTGGAAGAAGGTGCGTCCGGCGTTGTCGGCAGGAAGAGTGCAGTCGGTGGCAGTGCGTCTGTTGGTCGAGCGCGAAAGAGAGATCATCGCCTTCAAGCAGCAGTCGTTCTACCGCGTTGTGGGTCAGTTCTACCCCACCGATGCCCCCGAGAAGACGCTTTTCAAGGCAGAGATTTCGACCCGATTCGAAAAACTCGATGATGCCGAAAAGTTCCTTTTGCAATGTGTAGGCGCAGAGTATGAGGTATCGAAGTCGGAGGAGAAACCCGCGCAGAGATACCCCGCACCCCCGTTCACGACCTCGACTTTGCAGCAGGAAGCGGGCAGGAAGTTGGGTATGTCCGTTTCGCAAACGATGTCGGTGGCACAGCACCTCTATGAGCAGGGTTTGATCACCTACATGCGTACCGACTCGGTGAACCTCTCGGCACAGGCTTTGGCGCAGTGCAAGGAGGAGGTCATCAAACTTTATGGCGAGAAATATTCGCGTTACTTTAATTATAAGACCAAGACCAAGGGCGCACAAGAGGCGCACGAGGCGATCCGTCCTTCGTATATCGACCGCCGCGAGATTGAAGGCACGGCTACGGAGAAACGACTGTACGATCTGATCTGGAAACGCACGGTGGCATCACAGATGGTGCCTGCCGACTTGGATCGCACCACCTTGGTGATCGACATCAAGGGCAAGGTCGAGCAGTTTGTGGCTACGGGCGAGGTGATCCGCTTTGACGGATTCCTGCGCTTGTACTCCGAATCTACAGATGATGATCAGGCGCAGGAGAGCGGCGAGGGTCTTCTTCCGCATTTGAAGGCGGGCGACCGCGTGGAAAATGAGGAGATCACCGCCACGGAACGATTCACGCAGGCTCCGGCACGCTACAACGAGGCTTCACTCGTGAAGCGCATGGAGGAGTTGGGCATCGGTCGTCCTTCAACCTACGCACCTACGATCACCACGATCATCAACCGTGGTTATGTGGTGAAGCAGAATCGCGATGGTCAGAAGCGCGAATTTATACAAATGACCCTGCGAGGCGGCAAGATCGCGGCGCAGGTCAAGACCGAGAACTTCGGTAAGGAGAAGAATCGTCTGTCGCCGACCGACATCGGTATGGTGGTGAACGACTACCTCGAGGCGCAGTTCGGTCCGATCATCGACTACAACTTCACGGCGAATGTCGAAAAGGAGTTCGACCGCGTGGCTGAGGGCGACATCACTTGGCACAAGATGATCGGCGATTTCTACAAGCCGTTCCACCAGATGGTCGATAAGGCGATCGAAACGCAGACCGAAAAGAGCCATCAGGCGCGTGTGTTGGGCACCGATCCCAAGACGGGTCATGTCGTGAAGGCGCGCATCGGTCGCTATGGACCGATGGTCGAGATCGAGGGTACCGAGGGCGAGAAAGGCAAGTTCGCATCTTTGAAAAAAGGTCAGCTGATCGAGTCGATCTCTTTAGAGGAGGCTTTGGAGCTGTTTGCCCTGCCGCGTTCGTTGGGCGAATTGGACGGCGAAGAGCTGATGGTCGGCATCGGTCGCTACGGCGCATACATCCGCTACGGCAAGGCGTTCGCCTCGTTGCAGAAGGGCGATGATCCCTACACGATTTCGTATGAGCGTGCTGTGGAGGTCGTCACCGCGCACAAGGTTGCCGCCAAAGTCGCCAACACCCCGCTGAAGACCTTCGACGAGGAGCCCGAGCTGCTTGTAAAGAGCGGCAGATATGGTCCTTACATCGCCTTCAAAGGCAAGAACTACCGCATCCCGAAGAGTGCCAAGCCCGAGGAGCTGACCTTGGAGGAATGCCGCAAGATCATTGCATCATCAAAGAAATAAACATTTATAAATCAATTTTTTAACAATTAAAACCAATTACTTAAATGAAAAAACTTCTTGCAATGCTGCTCTCAACCGCTATTATTTCGACGGCTGCAGCACAGACTCCCGAAGCTAAAGAGCCCGAAGGCTACAAGTTCACGGACAAGATCTTGGTTCCGACCACTCCCGTAAAGGATCAGCACCGCAGCGGTACCTGCTGGTGCTACTCGACCGTATCGTTCTTGGAGAACGAGCTGTTGAAGGCAGGTTACGAGGAGATTCACCTCTCGGAGATGTACATCGTTCGTTATGCTTACCTTGAGAAGGCAATCAAGTACATCCGTATGCACGGACACTTGAACTTCGCAGAGGGCGGTGCATCGCACGATGTGATGGACGCTATCGCAAAGTACGGCGTTGTACCCCACGATGTATATCAGGGCTTCAACTACGGTACTGAGAAAGCAGATTTCCACGAGTTGGCTCCCGTCATGAAGGGCTACTTGGATGGCGTATTGGAGGGTGCAGCCCGCGGTCGCGCGCTGACTACCGCATGGATCAACGGCTTCAACGCCATCCTCGATGCATACTTTGGCGAGGTTCCCGAGACCTTCGAGTGGAAGGGTAAGGAGTACACTCCCAAATCGTTCGCTGCATCGCTCCCGATCCACATGGAGGACTACATCGACCTGTCGTCGTTCACGCACCACCCCTTCTACGAGACCTTCATCCTCGAAGTACCCGACAACTGGTGCTGGGGTGAGGTGTACAACCTGCCTTTGAACGAGTTCACCGAGGTTGTTGATTACGCTTTGCAGAACGGTTACTCGATTGCATGGGGTACCGATGTCAGCGAGAAGGGCTTCAGCCGTACCAAGTCGATCGGTATCGTACCCGACATCGATCTCGACGGTATGTCGGGCACCGAGTCGGCTCGTTGGGGCAACCTCACCAAGGAGGAGTTGGCTGCAATGGCTTACAAGTTCGAAGGTCCCGTTAAGGAATTGGAGATCACTCAGGAGATGCGTCAGAAGGGTTTCGATAACTTCGAGACTTGCGACGACCACGGTATGGTCATCATGGGTACTGCAGTCGATCAGGTAGGTCACGAGTACTACAAGGTTCAGAACTCGTGGAATGTAAACAACCCCTACAAGGGATTCTGGTACTTCTCGAAGCCTTTCTTCCAGTACAAGACCACTTCGATCACGATCAACAAGAACGCGCTTCCCAAGCACATTCAGAAGAAGCTTGGTCTGAAATAATCAGCTCGAAAAAACAAAAAGGGTTGAAAAACCCGCATACAAAGGGATGCCTCAATGGGGCATCCCTTTTTGCGTATACACCCTCAATAACAATTCGTTATGGCTACAGATGTGTCCAAAATAGGAAACCCGGATGATGGAGCATTGTTTTTGCGGGGTAAAACGGTTGCAGGGCTTTGGATGAAGCGGAAGAAATGCTTATCTTTGTTTACTTTTCGTAATTTATACACACGATGAAACACCTCGAACGGATTGTCCTAATGCTCCTTTTCGTCACCTTCACGATGGAGGTAATGGCGCAGAATATCGAGAGCGACGACAAGAAGATCATCCCCTTGGCCGGCGATGTCACGCGCATCGGTCAGGGCAAAAAACACGCTCGAAACCATCACGACCACGAGTGCGACTCGCTCTGCGCCGACACGGTGCGCACCAAGGGCTTCTTCCGCCGCATCATCGAATACTACAACCGATCGAACGAGGACCGCACCTTCGAAAAGAAGATCGACTGGAGCATCGCTCCGGGGCCGAACTATTCGTCGGATGTGGGCTTCGGCATCGGCTTTCTGTTGGGCGGATTGTACCGCTTGGACCGCACCGACTCGATCACCGCGCCGTCGAACATCTCGATCTACGGCAACTTCACCACGCAGAAATTCGTGCTGTTGCGCTTCAGCGGCGACAACATCTACAAGCAGAACAAGAAACGCATCAGCTACTCGGGCGCATTCGTCTACTTCCCCGGCGCATTCTACGGCGTGGGCTACGATGCGGGCGAGGAGGGCTATGCACAACCCTTGACCACGACCAACGCCATCGTGCGCTTCTCGCATTGCACCGCGATGATCGGGCGACTGTACTTGGGCTTGAGTGCCGAAATGAACTACTCGGGCACATCCTACGATGAGATCAACATGAACAAGGTGCTCAACGATGCCCGCGACAAGAACGAACGCCCCTCGGGCATGCTCGGCGAGATCTACGACCTGTGGCTTTTGAATGACGGATCGTACGATCCCTCGAAGCAGAATCCGTTCTCGAACTACATCCGCCAAACGGGCGAAGACCCCAATGCGTTCAACACGAGCCTCGGCATCTTCCTGCAATACGACTCGCGCGACATCATGCACAACGCCTCGAAGGGCATCTTCCTAAAGGGCGAGGCGAAGTGGTATCCCAAATGGTTGGGCAATACGGGTCGCCATTTCGGACGCGTATCGCTCACCTTCGATGCCTACCAACGACTGTGGAAGGGCGGCATATTGGCGTATGACCTCTACACCGACATCACCATCGGCACGCCCTCGTGGCACATGTATTCGAAGCTCGGCGGCATGGAGCGCATGAGAGGTTACTACGAAGGTCGCTACCGCGATAAACGCTTGATAGAAACACAGTTGGAACTTCGACAAAAGGTCTACCGTCGTCACGGCATCGTGGGTTGGTTCGGCTTGGGTCAGGTGTGGGGCACCCACCGTTTCAAGTGGGACAACACGCTTTACAGCTTCGGATGCGGCTACCGATTTGAATTTAAAAAAGGTATGAACATCCGCTTGGACTACGGTTGGGGCGTCTACGGCAACCAAAAACTGCCGTGGGATCGCAAACGATCCTCCGCCTTCCTCTTCACCGCTTCGGAGGCATTCTAAATAGGCATTCCAAATAGGGCGTGAAATTTCACCCGATATTATATCCGATCCTTGATTTCAAGGGTCGGATTTTTTGTACATCCCGAATTTAGAGCGAGGGGGGAAGGAAGAGAAACTATGCCGAAAATTGACGGGCGAAAGAGGGAATCGCTCCCGAAAATCCGCCCGTCCGACTTGTCACAAACGGAATAAATTCCTACCTTTGATTTTCAAAAAAATGCACGGCCATGAACTCGCACGCTGAAAATACCACTACACTTTTGACTTCCAAACCGTTACGACAATCCAACATGGAATTGTTGCGCATCCTTGCAATGCTCTTGGTAGTCGTGGTTCACACGGGATTTTTCTCCTTGGGGCGCACCACGGTTGCCGACATCGCCACAGATTGCGGGGCATCGTTTGCCCGCAACCTCACTCAGGCATTCGCCATGGGATGCGTGGATCTGTTCGTCCTGCTGACGGGATATTTCGGCATCAAACGCCCCTCAGCGCGCGGCTTGGCAAACCTGATTTTTCAGGCAGCATTCTACACGATCGGCATCTTCACGGTGCTGTGCATTGCGGGTATCGTACCGTTCGAAAGACAGCAGGTGCTCCATACGCTGATGATCACGCGCGGTTATTGGTTCATCAATTCCTACATCTGCCTTTACCTTCTGACCCCATGGCTCAATCGCCTTGCGGAAAAGATGTCGCGCCGAGATTTGGGACGACTGCTCATCGGCTTCTTTGCGCTGCAAACCATCGTGATTTGGGGACTTAACATCGGCAATTTTTTCATCGGCGGGTACTCGCTCACCTCGTTTATGAGCCTTTACCTTGTGATGCGCTACATCCGCATCCATGGCGGACGATGGACCGAACGGAGCCGTTGGGCAGACCTCGGGATCGTCGTTGTCGCGGCATTTGTGATCGCGGGCTTGGAGTTGGCAAACACATGGTACGGATGGAATTTCTTCGGCAACAACATCAAATTTCATCCCGACCTCTACTCCTACATCAACCCGCTGGTACTCCTCGCGGCGGTACACCTTGTTCTGTTCATGTCGAAGATCCGCTTCACGAGCCGCATAGTGAACCGACTCGCAGCATCGAGCCTTGCGGTCTACCTTCTCCACATGAACCCTCATATAGTCGATTACTTCAAGACCGCAGTACGCACGATCCACACCCTTCCCACATGGCAAATTCCCTTCGCCACCGCCGCCTTGCTCCTTATGATCTTCGCTGCCGCCTACCTCTTGGATCAACTCCGCCTTGCCTTGTGGCGCATCCTCTCCCGCCACCGCCCCTCGCCGCAAAAGTAATCCCGCACGCACAAAAAAAGGGGCATCTCTGCCCCCCTATGGTGAAAAAGCGAAATCTTCAAGGAAGATTCACGATGCGTGTCATTCTAATTCTTCGCGAAGTATTTTACAGGATGCAGTCCCGACCGACCTTGACCGGCAACCGGACGGACAACAGAACATACTGCGCGTCAAGCAGATGCTCAATCCAATTTGAGCAACATATCGCGCACCCAATCCAACTCCTTTTCGCGCACTTCGTAACGCCCATCGGGCATTAATCGGCTGTTGGCATCGAGCAGGGAAGCGCGATATGCAGCGAGAAGTTCGCGAGCCCGCGCGCGATCGCCCAAACGCAACGCAGCAATAATCTCGGTGCGGTGTACATCGATCAGATTAGGCGCCACCTCCTTGGCACGCGCCACCATTCCGAGAGCCTGCTGCGTAGCCCCGCACGACCCGTCGGTATTAAGCAGACAATGCGCCTTGAGCAGGTAATCTGTTGCGGTCGCCACCCCGTTCTCGATATTCTGATCGACAAAAGTCATGCACTGCGAGAATCGGCGCATGGCATATTTCATAGCCGCCACTTGCGACACCATGCCCGACATCATCCGCTCAAAATTCGGATCAATCCGCGCAGGGACATACCCCGGTTCGCATCCGATGGCGACGAGTTCGTTGTTCGATTTTAGAATCTTATCGACCGAAGCCAGCGCTTCGGTGTCGTAGCCCAAATACCCGAGCACCGCGCGGGCATAGCGATCGGCATCGTAAATTTGGTCGGGATCGTAATTCAAACCCAAACGGGTTGCCACCTCTGAAGCAATAGCCAAAGTCAAGATCGCCATTCCAGAAGTTGCCAAACCGGGGGTACTATACGACCCGTTTGCCGCCGCCGCGATCTCGACACCTGCGGTTACTCCGGTTAAAAGCGCGCCCCAAAATGCAGCGCGTTTCTGCCGTTGGATTTGCCTTCTAATGTTTTTCAAATCGTGATCCAACACATAGTGCGCCACCCCTTGCGCAAGCACCGCAACCAACTCGTCCTCGTTATGAAGGCTTGCCAACAAACCCGTATTGAGCAGGATCGTTCCATTGGGATAGACATAGGAACACATCGAAAGATCTTTGGCAATAAACACATTAAGGTCGGTCTCGCGCATCAGCGGAAGATCTTTCGGCAGAATCTTGTGCAACAGCCCATAGATGTAACTCTCCAAATGAGGATCTTCGACCTGCAATCCCATCGAAGACAATTTATTGAGGTAGCCCAAAGCCTCCTCCTCATTTTCTCGGCGGAGGTCGGTCATAAATCCGTGATCGCTATAATAAGGCAAAAGTTGGGTAACTATCAATTTCTGCCACATTTCATCAAGGCTGTTCTCCTCAAATTCAAGTTGTTTCAGATGGGATCGATAAACTCTGATGGGGTAATCGTTTTTTACCAAAAATTCAAACAGTACGGTTTTTCCACTGCTTGGATCAAACTCCTTTGTACGCTCATTCATAGGCACATAGCGCAATCCGACAAATTCCAATTCAGTGCCTTTCTTGTAAATATCAATTGCTTTAAGTGTTTTGGCTTTAAGGCTCAGCGGAAAGTTCTGAGCAAAGGCGGTCGTGGCGAAAAGGGCGCACAGCACGCAAAGGAGGATTCGTTTCATAGGCAAAAATTTTTGAGCGGGTGCAATCCCGCAAATTCCATATTCAAATTTACACATAATTTATCGGAAAAACAAACGAAAAGAGGGGAGCCGTTGTCGGCTCCCCCACCCCCTAAAAACTGCACAGTAAAGACCACATCGGGACACGCCCGAAGGTCCGACTATGCGACCAACCAAAAGATAAACACCTTAATAATATCCTATTTTTAAATCCTTGATTTACAATACATCAAGGGCTACAAAACGCGCAAAACCGGCAACCGCCCCGCGCCCTATTTCCGCTCCTTCACCACACCGCTTCGGTAAGCGTCCAAGAGGTGGCGCAGTTCATCGATTTGTCGCTCCAACTCCTTACCCACGGTGGTGTCGCGCACCATGATGCGCTTGGTGACGGTCTCCACCACGAACTTCGTGGAGAGGATGTCAAGCCCTTCTTCGACCGCTCTTTTGCGCGACACAAACGGCTGATGCTGAACCAATTGCAATCCCCACGAGTTATAGATCAGGGTGTAACCCGCAATGCCCGTCTCCTTCTGATAGGCGCGCGAAAATCCGCCATCGATCATCAGCAGGCGACCGCCTGCCTTGATGGGGCTTTCACCCTTGCCGCTCTTGATGGGGATGTGTCCCGAAATGATGTGCGAGGCCTGCGGATCTAATCCAAAAGCCTTGAGGATCATTCCGCACGCCTCGGCATCCTCCATGTGACTGTAATAGAACCCCTTACGCTCCTTTCGTGCCGTCTTGTCATCGATGAAATACGCCTCGAAAGTTGCCATTTTATCCTTGTCGAACAGCGGGGAATCGCTGCCGCACCACAAGTACCACATATAGTCCAACGCAATCTGATGCGCCTGAGTTCCGCGCTCGCCGAAATACGCCTCGCGCGCCAATTTATCGACACGATCCAACATCGCGCGCCCCGAGAGTTTCTGCCCCGCAATCTCCACGGTTTTGAATTTCCCGTCCTCGGTCATCGGGATCGAAGCATGGTATAACAGATTGGAGTTCAGCACCAAATAAAGGCTGCCCTTGCGGTAGAACAGACGGATGTGCTTCTGCAATTTCTCGCTGTTGCGGAACGCCATGCGGAGCTGCTCCACCACCTCCGCCTCATCCGCCGTAAGCGTATAGGGCGACTTGGGGTCTACGGTCGGGAAGTTCACATCGTTCAAAGTGTAGACCTTGCCGTCCACGCGCACCGTACCCGCCTTCAAATCCATCTTGTCCAACAGCAGGCGGTGCTCCATGCGGTATTCGGGATGGCGGGCAATCATCTGCCCCTCCAACTTAAATTGGATGATCGCCATCGCTTTCTGCATCTGCGCCGCAAGCCTTGCATCGCGCTCATCGATGCACGAATCGGGCACCAAGCGCGGTTGGAACGAGCGGCAGGGATCGTCCTTGTAGGTCTCCATCGCGAAGCGCGCCAACGGCAGCAGGTTGATTCCGTAGCCGTTCTCCAACACATCGAGGTTGGCATAGCGCGCCTGAATGCGCACCACATTGGCTATCGAAGCCTCGTTGCCCGCCGCAGCACCCATCCACAACATATCGTGATTGCCCCACTGGATGTCCATCATGTGGTAATTCGCCAAGGTATCGAGGATGATGTGCGGACCCGGACCACGGTCGTAGATGTCGCCCACGATGTGGAGGCGGTCGATGGTAAGTTGCTGAATGACATGGGAAATGGCGATGATAAACTCATCGGCACGCCCCACGGTAATGATCGATCGGAGGATGGCTTTGAAGTATTCCTGCTTATTGACCATCTCGCGCGAACCCGACTCGTGCAGCAGCTCTTGGATGATGTAGGCGAAGTCATGAGGCAGGGCTTTTTTGACCTTCGAACGGGTGTACTTGGTCGATACCGTGCGGCAGATTTCGATGAGCTGATTGAGGGTGATATGGTACCAGTCCTCCAAATTTTTCTCCTTGCGTTTGACGAGTTCCAGTTTCTCCTCGGGATAGTAAATCAGGGTGCAGAGTTCGCGTTGTTCCTGCTCGCGGAGCGTGTGTTCGAAGATCTCGCTGACCTTCTGACGGATCACGCCCGAAGCGTTTTTGAGTACATGCTGGAATGCCGCAAATTCCCCGTGGAGGTCGGTGAGGAAGTGCTCCGTACCCTTCGGAAGGTTCAGAATCGCTTCGAGATTGACGATCTCGGTCGCAGCATCGGAAATGGTCGGAAATTTCTCGGACAGCAGATCGAGATATTTCAACTCCGTAGGTGTAAACTCTTTTTTTGCGGTTGCCATCATCTACTATTTTTGATTAAACGGATGCAAATATATAAATTTATTTTGAATTTCAAGGCGTTTGTCTATTATTTTTTGCAACAAATTTGGCTTTATGTTTAAAATAAATTTAATAATTCGGAGTTTATCGGGCGTATATTTTAAATATTTAAGAACCTATATATTAATAGGGGTGTACGAACAATGCGCTCGGATCGGCTTTTTCTGCCGATCCGAGCGCATTGTAATTTATCGAGGGATTTTCGGGAATCCCCACCCCGCTATCCGCGGCGTTTGAAGCGCGAGGGCGAGGTTCCGGTGTGCTGTTTGAAGTATTTTCCGAAGAACGATTGCGTGGAGAAATTGAGGTGGTAAGCGATCTCTTGGATGCTCATACCCGAGTATTTCAACAACGCCTTTGCCTCCAAGATCACGCTCTCATCGATCCATCGTGCGGCGGTCTTTCCGCTCACTTCCTTAACGACCGATGACAAGTATTTCGGGGTGATATTCAGCTGTTTGGCATAGAAGCTCACATTGCGTTCGCTCTTGGAATACTGCTCCAGAAGCACCATAAATTCGTTGAACAGCACCTCGCAACGCCCCTGCTTCGATTCCTCGGGTTGCTCGCGCATGATGATCTCCGTGATGAGGTAAAATGCCGAGGTGAAGAGCGTGCGGATGATCTCGTGGCGGTAGCGCGGATGATCGCCGCGGGTCATGGTCTTGACCAACTGAAACAGCTGACGGATCTCATCGGTATCCTCTTGCCTTACCTCCATGACGGGCGCTTTGCCGAAACGCATATATACGGGCAACGAGGTCGAGAGGTCGATCTGGATCTCATTGACAAACGACTTGGAGAACGCCAAGAAATACGCCTGCGCATTGGTCGAGCATTTCACCGTGCGGATGATGCTGTCGGGATTGAAGAAGACGATGGTATTGGGTTTGACATGGTAGTTTTGCATGTCGATCGACACGGTCGCCTCGCCCGAAATGATGATCACAGCCGAGAAGCCGTCGATCGATGCGGGATAGTCGCTCGTGGTGTTGTTGTTGGGGTCTAATTTGGTGACCACCAAATCATCGGAGAGATAAAACACATCGTTCATCTCCTTCTTAATACGCGAGATGGATACCTTGTGCAGTCCCTCTCGCAAATTGCGCGTAGCCTTAGTGGAGCCCTCCATATCGTAAATAATTTAGGACAAAAGTAACAAAATATGTTCTATTCACCAATTATTTGGGCAAATTTCATCCTCAAAGTCCGATTATTATGCCTCGTCTTGCTTGGGGCAAATCACGCGGAGAGCACCCGCCAAGCATTCGATGTGGAGCGGGAAGTGCGATCCGGGCTGTCCATCAACATCGGTCGGCTCATCGATTTTGGAGAAAATATCGATGGTGCGGGCGCGGACATGGCGCACATCGGCGGGGTGTCCGCCCAAGAGGTATTGCCCCATGGCGAAGGTCGATTTGAGGAAGTTGTGCTTCTCCAAAAGCAGCATATCGAACATACCGTCACGCACCGAAGATTGACGCGCGAGGTGGAATCCGCCGGCAGTTTCCCCGTTGAAAATCAGCACCATGAGCGAATTAAATTCAAACTCATCGCCATCGGCGACGATGCGCAGGGGCACGGCGTGCATGGTGCGGATCTCGTGGACACCCTCGAAGATGTAAGCCAATTTTCCGATCTTATGTTTGCGCTCATCGGGCGTGCGTTGCGAGGTGGTGGTGAACACGCCGAACGACAGGATGTTCACGAAATACTGATCGTTCACGCGCCCGCAGTCGATGCGTTGCTCCACGCCCTCGGCGATCTGTCGCGCGGCATCGAGTTTGTTGCGCGACATACCCAGTGCGCCCGCAAAATCGTTGGCTGTGCCCGCAGGGATCACCCCCAAGGGGATGTTCAGACCCTTGGCGCACATTTTGTTCACGGCGAAATTGACCGTGCCGTCACCGCCCGCCACGACCATCAGATCGATCGATTCGTTGCCATCGTAGGGATTCGCCCCGAAGTCGATGGCTTGGGGTTTGATCGCATAGCCGCGGTCGCGGAAAATCGTACAGATTTCTTCGACATCTTGGTCGATATTGCCACGACCCGACTGCTTATTATAGAGAAAAACTGCTTGTTTCATAAGGGTTAATCGTTCATTAAAAGTTGGCGCATGGCGGGCGATGTATATTCCTCATACTCGCCTTCCTGCTCACCGCCAAAGATCATGTACACTTTGACATCGGGGAGGGATTCGACCAACGCGAGGGCATCATCGGCACCCATCGCCAAAAACATCGTGCCCAAGGCATCGGCTTCGGCGCAGGTGGGGGCGATGACCGTAACCGACAAAAGGCGCGACAGAGCCGAACGCCCCGTCAGCGGGTTGATGGTGTGCGCCACGCGGTTGCCGTCCTTGTCGCGGTAGCAGCGGCGGTAGTTGCCCGAAGTCGCCATGCCGCCCTCCGTGAATTGCAGACGGCGCTGGATGTATTCGCCATTGGTCTGGTTGCCCTCGAAGGGGGTCTCCACGCCGATACGCCAGCCGTTGCCCTTCGGGTTCACGCCCCGGCAACGGATCTCGCCGCCGATCTCCACGAGGTAGTTCTTCGCCCCGCACTCCTCGACCAATTCCGCCAAAAGATCGACCGTATAGCCCTTGGCAACGGAGTTGAAATCGAGCTGCACGCGGGGGTCGGTTTTCACCAATCGGCTGCCCTCGATGCGCACCTTGTCGTGCCCCACGAATTGCAACAAAGAATCGACATCGGGATCTTCCGTGCGGTTCTTGCCCGCGAAGCCCCACGCCTCGACCAAAGGTTTGACCGTCACATCGTAGCGACCGCCACTGAGACGCGAAATCGAATCCGCCAAATTAAAATTGCGGATGATGTGCTCATCAACCGAATCGGTTTCGTTGCGGTTCACACGGTTCAAGAGCGACCCCTCTTCGAAGATCGACATCGAGCGCTTCATACGCCGATCCAAATCCATGGCGCGGGCGAAGAGTTCGCCCTCCGAAATGCCCTCGACCTGAGCCACAATCTTCATGCGGGTGCCGAGCATGGGTCCTTCGACCGAAATATAGCGCAAAGACCGATCCGTACAGCCCGCCAAAACCCAAGCGAGCGCAAGGAAAAACAGCCCGAGAAATGCTTTTTTCATAAAGTTCAAGACTAATTTGCGGACAAAATTACATTTTTTTCGGCGAAGCACATAAAAAAAGGTAGGAAATGGAAAAAAATTAGGAGTTTAAGTGAGTTAATTATCAAAGATTTCATACCTTTGTGGCACGCTCTGGCGTAATCCGCAGTAAGGGGGATGCGTCGTAGAGTGGAACTTAAATAAACAAAAAAATACTATGGCTTATTTAACAGCAGAGAAAAAGCAAGAGCTTTTCGGTCAGTACGGCAAGTCTAACACCGACACGGGTTCGCCCGAGAGTCAGATCGCGTTGTTTTCATACCGTATCAGCCACCTTACAGAGCACCTCAAAAACAACCGCCACGACTTCGGTACCCAGCGCGCTTTGTTGCGTTTGGTAGGTAAGCGTCGTCAGTTGTTGGAGTACTTGAAGGAGATCGACATCGAGCGCTACCGCGCAATCGTTAAGACCTTGAACCTCCGCAAGTAATCCGAGCAAGGAGAAATGAGGGCAACTTCGGCTAACGAAAGTTGCCTTCATTTTACGAAGAAAAAACACACATTTAGATAGGTTTTAAAAATTTATGGAAGAAAAGAAGCTGTACAATGCTGTCCGTAAGACGATCACCCTGTGCGACGGTCGCCAGATCGAGATCGAAACGGGCAAGTTGGCCAAACAAGCCGACGGCGCGGTTGTCCTGAAGATGGGCGACACGATGCTTTTGGCAACCGTTGTGGCCGCCAAGGACGCAAAACCCGACACCGACTTCATGCCCCTGCAAGTCGAGTACAAAGAGAAGTACGCATCATGCGGTCGCTTCCCCGGCGGATTCCTCAAGAGAGAGGGTCGCGCAGGTGACGCCGAGATTCTGGTCGCTCGTTTGATCGACCGCGCACTGCGTCCTCTGTTCCCCTCGAACTATCACGCCGAGGTTTATGTCACGGTAAACCTCATTTCGGCGGATAAGGATATTCAGCCCGATGCCTTGGCAGGTTTGGCAGCATCGGCTGCTTTGGCTGTTTCGGACATCCCGTTCGGCGGCCCGATCTCGGAGGTGCGCGTAGCACGCATCAACGGCGAATATGTCATCAACCCCAACTTCTCGCAGATGGAGTCGGTCGATCTCGACATCATGGTCGCAGGTACCATCGACAACATCCTGATGGTCGAGGGTGAGATGAAGGAAGTATCGGAGGAAGTAATGTTGGGCGCGATTAAGTTCGCTCACGAAGAGATCAAGAAGCATTGTGCCGCTCAGATCGAGTTGTCGAAGGAGCTGGGCAAGGATGTCAAGCGCGAGTACTGCCACGAGGAGAACGATGAGGAGTTGCGCCAAACGATCATCTCGGAGCTCTACGACAAGGCTTACGCCATCGCCACTTCGGGCACGATGAAGCACGAGCGCGAGGAGCTGTTCGAGAACCTCGAGGCAGAGTTCTGCGAGCGCTTCACCGAGGAGGAGTTGGAGGAGAAGGCAGTGATGATCCACCGCTACTACCACGACGATGTGATGAAGAAGGCGATGCGCAATATGATTTTGGACGAGCGCAAGCGTTTAGATGGTCGTCAGTTAGACGAGATTCGCCCCATCTGGTGCGAGGTAGGCTACCTGCCCGGTGCACACGGTTCGGCGATCTTCACGCGTGGTGAGACGCAGTCGTTATCGACCGTCACGCTCGGCACGAAACTTGATGAGAAGCAGAAGGATGAGGTTTTGGTACAGGGTTCGGAGCAATTCGTACTGCACTACAACTTCCCGCCGTTCTCGACGGGCGAGGCGAAGGCTGCCCGTGGTTTGAGCCGCCGTGAGATCGGTCACGGTCACTTGGCATGGCGTGCGCTGAAGCCGATGGTTCCCGTTGGTGAGGAGAATCCCTATGCAGTACGCGTAGTTTCGGATATTTTGGAGTCGAACGGTTCGTCGTCGATGGCAACGGTTTGTGCCGGTTGCTTGGCACTGATGGATGCCGGTGTGAAGATCAAGAAGCCCGTTTCGGGTATCGCAATGGGTCTGATCTCGGATTCCGAGACGGGCAAGTGGGCAGTTCTGTCGGACATCTTGGGCGATGAGGACCACTTGGGCGACATGGACTTCAAGGTAACGGGTACCCGCGATGGTATCACCGCTACTCAGATGGATATTAAGGTTGACGGTTTGTCGTACGATGTATTGGCAACGGCATTGGAGCAGGCTCGCAAGGGTCGTATGCACATCTTGGACATCATGACCGAGACGATCGCAGAGCCCCGCGAGGACTACAAGCCGATGGTTCCGCGCATCCAGCAGATCGTGATCCCGCAAGATATGATCGGTGCTGTGATCGGCCCGGGCGGTAAGGTTATTCAGGACATTCAGAAGACCACCGACACCACGATCACCATCACGGAGGAGGACAACAAGGGTATCGTAGACATCTTCGGTGTGAACAAGGCGGCTTTGGATGCTGCATTGGCACGCATCAAGGCGATCGTTGCGATCCCCGAGGTTGGCGAGACCTACCACGGCAAGATTCGTTCGATCGTAGCCTTCGGTGCATTCGTTGAGATCATGCCCGGCAAGGATGCGCTGCTGCACATCTCGGAGATCGACTACAAGCGTTTCGAGACGATGGAGGAGACGGGTCTGAAGGAAGGCGACGAGATCGATGTGAAGTTGATCGGCGTAGATCCCAAGACCAACAAGCTGAAGTTGTCGCGCAAGGCATTGCTGCCGAAGCCCGAGGGTTGGGTGGAGCGTGAGCGCCGTCCCCGTCCCGAGCGTGGCGAAAGAGGCGACCGCCGCGAGCGAGGCGATCGTCACGAACACCGCCACCACGATCACAAAGAGGAGTAAAAATCGGATTCCGACACCCGATGCGTAATAATTTTGCGGTCGGGTGTTGGATCTATTGAGATTTTTTCTATTTTTGCGACAAAGACGACAAGGATTCGGACGAAATCAATATACCTTATATATATTGGAATAAAAACAACACAATAAATTACGAACTATGAAAAACTTTATGAAGGTAGTCTTGGCAACCGCTGTTGTTGCTATGACTTTCACGAGTTGCAACTGCTTCAAGAAGATGGGCGGTAAGCAAGATCAGGTAGCATGGGCTGTTACTCCCGAAGTTTTGACTTTGAACAACGGTACGGTTTCGGGTGAGATCCATGTAACATTCCCCGCAAAGTACTTCCAGCCTGACGCAATCGTCAAGGTAACTCCCGTGATGGTATTCGAGGGTGGCGAGGTAGCATCGGCATCGCAGTATTTCCAAGGCTCGAAGGTCGAGGAGAACTACACCGTTATCGACAAGCAGACGGGCGACAATCAGACGATTCACTTTGAGTTCCCCTACGACGACCGCATGGCAGATGCTACGATGCAGGTTCGCGCAGAGGTTAAGTGCATGAAGGGCAAGTGCAACGAGTTCATGCCCGTAAACTTGAAGGAGCAGCGCATCCCCACCAAGAAGGAGCGCAAGGTATTGGAGAACGGTACCGAGGAGGAGAAGATGCAGTTGATGCAGGCTTTTGGTTTGGATGTAACCCGTGGCGTTAATACTTTGCAGAAGGATCTGAAGTACAGCGACATCATGGAGGTTATGCCCCACGAGTTCAAGAAGGTGATCACCGTTGCAGACGGCACCGAGTTGAAGTATGAGATCGGTTCGTCGCGCGTGCTGAACAAGCACAAGAAGAACGCTAACTTGGACGAGTTCAAGCAGGGCGTAGAGGCTAACCTCGGCAACGATCGCATCACCACCACCATCATGGTCAAGGGTTATGCTTCGCCCGATGGTCCCGAGAAGTTCAACGACGAGTTGTCGGGTGATCGTTCGAAGTCGAGCCAGAAGGTTGTCGAGAAGTTGCTCAAGGACGCAGGTCTCGATGTAGATGCTGCTTCGTATGGCGAGGATTGGGACGGCTTCAAGGCTTTGGTTGAGCGTTCGAACATCCAAGATAAGGAGCTGATTCTTCAGGTATTGAGCCTCTACAACTCGGCTACGCAGCGTGAGGAGGAGATCAAGAACATGGCTTCGGTTTACACCGAGTTGAAAGATGTGATCCTTCCCGAGTTGCGCCGTTCGCAGATCATCAACTCGCGCGATATTCAGGGCAAGACCGATGCTGAGATCATGGACGCTTACAAGCAGGGCAACGAGCTCTCGAAAGAGGAGATGTTGTATGCTGCCGAGGAGTTGGCATCGACTCCCGAGGAGCGTTTGGCAATCTTGGAGGCTGCTTCGAAGAAGTACAACGAGGCTAATGTATGGAACAACCTGGGTGTAGCTCAGGCAGAGTTGGGTCAGAACGAGGCTGCTGCCGAGTCGTTCTCAAAGGCTGCTCGCTTGGGTCAGGGTGCCGAGATCAACAACAACTTGTTGCTCGTAAACTTGGCTAACGGCAACACCGAGGAGGCTAAGAAGTACGCACAGAGCGCAGACGCAGAGTCGAAGGCTGCTTTGGCAGCTGCCGAGGGTGACTACGCAACCGCAGCAAAGAACATGAAGGGCTTCAACGAGGCAGTCGTATTGGTTATGAACAACAACTTGGCAGGTGCCAAGAAGGCTATCATGAACGACAAGTCGGCAGAGGCTGATTACCTGCGTGCAGTGATCGCAGTTAAGGAGGGTGATGTCAAGACCGCTAAGGTTGAGCTGAACAGCGCAATCTCGAAGAATCCGAAGTTGGCTGAGAAGGCACAGAAGGATATCAACTTGAAGGCTCTGAGATAATTATCTCGAAAGGTCTTTTAAGAGATCACTTCAATAATAAAATCCCGCATCTTAAATCAAGGTGCGGGATTTTTTTTGCGCATAAAATTCGGAATGGAGCGCGTGCGCGATAAGCCAACCAACCGAAACAGAGCCAGCGAGTTAGGCAAAAGGGGAACAAAACGGCGGGCAAAGACCGAGGCGGGTGAAAAAAGGAGGGCGGAAATGCACAATTCTCCGAAAAATTTTCTATTTTTGTAAAAAATCAAGACGACCTATGGAATATATCAATCAGCTCAAGGAATATGCTCCCGCATGGAGCGAGGAGAAAGTCGCTGAAGAGGTAGCCCGCATCCGCGTGGCAGCCGAGCGCAACCACAACAACGAGGTCTATAAATTCTGCTATTCGGCAATCGATCTCACGACCCTGTCGTGCAACGATTCGGTGCAGTCGGTTACGGCATTCGCCAAGAAGGCTGCCGACTTCTATGAGAAGTATCCCGAGATCCCCAATGTGGCTTCGATTTGTGTCTACCCTGCTTTTGTGGAGACGGTAGGCTTGGCGGTTGATGGCACTCCGATGCGCATCACTTCGGTTGCAGGCGGTTTCCCCGCATCGCAGACCTTCTTGGAAGTCAAGGCTTTGGAGGTTACGATGGCTATGGAGAACGGCGCCGATGAGGTGGACATCGTGATGAATGTGGGTCACATGCTCACAGGCGAGTACAACGAAGCCGCCAACGAGGTGGAGGTCATCCGCTCGGAGATGAACGAGGATATTATCTTGAAAGTGATCATCGAGTCGGGTGCGCTGAAGACCCCCGAACTGATCCGCAAGGCATCGCTTTTGGCGATGTTGGCAGGCACGAACTTCGTGAAGACCTCGACGGGTAAGATCGATGTTGCCGCAACGCCCGAGGCTGCTGTGGTGATGTGTACCGCTATCCGCGACTACTACGAAAAGACGGGTCGCAAGGTCGGTTTCAAGGCTGCGGGCGGTGTGCGCACCCCCGAGGAGGCTGCTTTGTACTACACGATCGTGGAGGAGATCTTGGGCAAGGAATGGCTCACGACCGACTTGTTCCGCATCGGTGCATCGTCGGCTGCCAACAACATTCTGTCGGCAATCGAGGGTCAGACGGTGAAGTACTACTAATCGACATACAGACAACAGATTTAAGGAGGGCTTCCGCTACGAAGTCCTCCTTTTTTAACGCTTAAAAACGATGGAAGGATTCATCCAACTTTTGGTCGAATGGGGCTACGCGGGCTTGTTCATGGCGGGCTTCATCTCGGGCAGCATCTTCCCGTTCAGCTCGGAGGTGGTGCTGGCGATGCTCTACCACGCGGGCATCGACCCCGTGGGTGCGGTTGCGGCTGCAACGGCGGGGAATACACTCGGCGGTATGACCTGCTATTGGATTGGCATGATGGGCAAGGCGGAGTGGTTCACCAAGGTGGGCGTGAGTGAGGAGAAACTCCAAAAGGCACAGCGTTGGGTTGCAGGCAGAGGTGCGTGGATGGGTTTCTTCGGCTTTCTGCCGGGCATCGGCGAGGCGATTGCCATCGCATTGGGACTGATGCGGAGCAATGTGTGGACCACCACTGGCGCGATGTTCTTGGGCAAATTGCTGCGCTATGTGCTGATTATCCTCACCTACGAAGGGGTCATCTCCGCGCTCTGATCAAGGCGCATTTAAGGCACAGAAAAGGGTTGTTTCCCGCTAAAGGAAACACCCTTTGTCGTTGGACTTTTTGGGGGTTCAAATCACGGGCTAAACAGCAATAAATCTTCTTCAACAAGTTGCAGGGATGCGCGCTCGA
>SAMEA104404097__coassemble_699_pt1 | contig 31658 bp, 25 predicted proteins | sample SAMEA104404097__metabat2_high_PE_016 | metagenome-assembled genome bin SAMEA104404097 (sample SAMEA104404097) | Balaenoptera acutorostrata | reverse complement strand
TCTTCCATGCCCTCGCCTTTCACTACGATGGTCTTCACGCGACCTTCGTTGTCGAGCGTGTAGTCGATCGTACAACCATACTTCGAGATGATCTCCTTCGGCAGATTCTTCGTGCGGCGACCGAAGCAATCGAGCATCGTTCCATACTCCGTATAGCGCATGAATGCAACGCCCTCATCACCCGACATCTGGAAAATCATACTTGCCAAATCCAAGTTGGTATTGTTCTCAATCGTGGAATAAAGAATTTCCGATGTCCAACCATCTCCATCATTAATCCATTTGCAACAAGTGATGTTGCCATCAGTCCAAGTCATATAACGCTTGACTTCGTGCAAGTAGGGCTCGGTGTCTGGGATGAACTCACCATCGGGTCCCTGATGTCCTCCAGTTATCTCATAGGACGCATCCGTAAGGATCAACTCGCCCAACTCATTATAAGTGAGATCAGCATAATCGTCTCTACTATCGATATTATAAACTCTGCCCTCGCGATCGAGGTGCAGACTTTCGGCGATGAGAGCCTCAGATTTCGAACTGCGAAGATAGATCACATCATGCTGATCATCGCCCGTCTTCGTATATTCGATTTCAGTTTCTTCGGTGCCTAAGAATCGAGTTACAGGCACATCAGGCACACTAGGTAGAGGTTCTAACTCAGTTATATCTTCCTCGACATAACGCGTAAGGCGACCTTGGGCATCGTAGAAGAAATCAACTTTAGTTGTTTGCTTTCCGTATGAATCGGTAATTTCTGCAGTAATTGAGCTGATTACCGCTGTCTTGGGTTGATCGGGATTTACGGGCTGATCGGGCTTCTGCTGTTCGGCTTCATCTTGGGTGATGCCTTTCTGCTCGATGGTGATCGTAATCACAGCATCGCCAGCCTCGATGCGGATCTCTGCCTTGCGGTCTGCGCCCGTGGTGTTGGGAGCGATGGTGAGTTTGAGGGTGAAGTTACCTGCATTACCCGAATATTGGCTCAGTTCGATCCAATCGACACGATCCGCAGCTCGCGATGCGACTTCACGCACCGATGCTGTCCACGGCTCTGCGGCATAGAACGAGATTCCGCCGTCGTTTGATGTTTGGTCGGCATAGATGGTCTGCTCGGTAGCCGTTCCCTTGTCCAAGACGATGGTCTGAGGCGCATCGTCTGAGTCGCTGCACGCCGCAAAGAGTGTGATGCACAGCAACATAGAAAATAAATGCTTCATAATTTTGATAATTAGTTTAAGTTTCGGAATTAGTGAATAGGCAACAACCCTTTGCTCACCGCATTCATGATGAGGGTGGCCACATTCGTAGCGTCAAGTTTGTCGTTCAGATGGCGGCGGTGGGTTTCCACCGTGTTGATCGAAATACACAGTTCCTCGGCAATCTCGGCAGTGTTGAGTCCGCGCGCAATATACTGCAAAACGAGCAACTCGCGTTCCGACAAATCCTGCCCCGATCGGCTCCTGCGTTTCTCGCTCGCCGCGTGCATTTGCTTGGCGCGTTGGCAAAGGAAATGCTTGCCCTGCAACACCGCGCCGATCGCCGCAATGATTTCGTGCGTGTCAGATGATTTGAACACAATACCATCGACCTCCGAAGCCTCCATACGGCGGTAGTACCACAATTCATCGTGCATCGTGTGGATGATGAATCGTGCTTCGGGGTTAAGTTCTCGGATGCGATCCACGAGGTCGATTCCCGACATATCGGGAAGTTCGACATCGAGGATATATAAATCATAGGGACACGCCGCGATCCACCCGAGGGCTTCCTCACCCGAAGTCGCCACATCGATCTTCTCGACATTGGCGAGCGACTGGGTAATGAGGTGTTGCAAACCACAGGAAACCACGCGGTGATCATCGACAATCAAGAGGGTATTTTTTTCAGATGCAGTCAAAACGAATAAATTTTGGTGCAAAGTAAACAAAAATACACGCGCCACGCATCACGGAAAGTCGTGATTTTAGTCCAACAAACAATGGTTTTGAGTAACTATTTAGTAATGTCTGCTTCAAAGTGGAAGCATTGTTTGCCATCGGCACAGCTCTGCGTGCATACCGCCGAAATCGACTTCGCGCGTTCGGCGATGGTCGAAAGTCCGATGCCGTGAGCCCTCTTTCGAGGGTTGAACGGGCATCCGTCGTTCTCCATATCGAACACAAGGCGGGTACCCTCTATCCGAAGCTCCAGTCTCACGGTGTGCGCCGTGGCATGGCGCAGGATGTTCGAGGAGAGTTCCTGCACGATGCGGTAGATCTGATAAGAGGTCTGATCGGGGATGCGGCTGAATTGCTCATCCGAGGCATCGGTTATGAACTTGGCTGTGATGTCCTCCGCCGAGAACATCTTCGCGAGCATATCCTCAAGCAATTCGCCTAAGGTCGCAAATTGGAATTTGGGCGGGGTCAGCTCATGGGCGATCGAGCGCACATCGGCGCGGATCTCATCCAGATGGCGCACCACATCCTGCGGGTCGCTGGCAGCTTCGCCCAACATCATGCCCACACCCAAAAGATCGTTGCAGATGCCATCGTGCAGGTCTTTCGCCAAGCGTGTGCGCTCCTTTTCCAGACCCGCAATGAAACTGCGCGCCACCTCCAATTCGGTGCGTTGCTTGAGCTGTCGGCGGCGGAACACCTCGTAAATCGTCCACAAGACAAGGGCAAATACCAACAAGCCGATGCCCGCACCCCATTTCATTACGCTGTTTTTCTGTTCCAACTTTTCCTCTTTCAATCGCGCGATCTCCAGCTCCTTCTTCTGCGTTTCAAATTGCACGCTGAACTGCGACATCTGTTCCATCAAATCGGAACTGTACACGCTATCCGCCTGCTCGATTGCCCGCTCGTAGTATTCCGCAGCCCGATCGGCGCGGTTCATCCCCGCGTAATTTTGCGCCATACGCTGATAGATGTTTTTCAGAGGTGTATGCGCGTTTCGATCTTGGCAATCGAGGATCTGACAGTAGAGCACGTTGCTTTCTTTGAAACGGCGCTGCTGGGTGAAGATCTGCGCCAACGACTCCTTGTAGCCCAAGACTTCGGTGCTTCCTTCCGGCAATTTCTCGAGCCAAGGACGGGTCTCCTCGATCAAACGATCGATCCCTGCGCGGTTGTCGGTTCGCTGATAGAGCGTGAGCAAAGGTGCGGTCGATTGCAACACGAAGCGGGTCATGCCGTTTCTTCGCGCCTTGTCGATCGTGGCGCGGAGCACCTGCTCTGCCTTGTCGAACTTGTGGAGCAGGGAGAGGATCGCTCCCGCTGTACCCGAAGCATAGAGTTCGGTCTCGAAATCGCTCGACTCGGCAACGGCTTGAAGCACGAAACGCTCGGCTTCATCCAAGCGACCCGTGTTAGCGTATAGGATTGATATGTTGGTCAATAAGAACGGTATTTCACCCTTAGCATCATCTCCCGCATCGGCAAAATCGCCAAGGGCTGCATTGTAGTAGTACAGTGCCGAATCGACTTGGTTCAAGCGACGGAAACCTACACCCAACGAGGAGCGGATGTTACCTATATAAATCGGCGATGCCTTCAAACGCTGTGCCTCTTTCAGCGTGTAACGCAATTGCTCGATCTGTTGTTCCATGTCGCCCGTGGAGTTGTAGACCATCGCCTCGGTCATGAGCAGATCGATATAAGGCTCGACTTTGTTGCGATCGGCGTTATCGAGTCCTTCGCGCACAAAGATCAGCGTAGAATCGGCATCACGCATCCGGTAAAACGAGGAAAGTTCATTGCACGCCGCAGCGATCGAATCACGGTTTTCAATGGCACGCGCACGCTCCAAATCTCGGAACAAAAGGCGCGGATCATCTTCCTCTTGAGCGTGCGCCGAGAAAATCGAGAGCGCGAAAAACACAAGTGCAAACAGTTGTTTCATAGTCATTGAGTGATGTCGGGTTAGTGATCTTGTCTGTAATTCGTCCACGCCTTGAATCCTTCGTTGAGTTCCACCACACGGTAGCCCTTGCGTGCCAAAATTTCGGCAGCCTTCTTGCTTCGGTTTCCGCTGCGACAATAGATCGCCACGGTTTTGCCTGCGGGGATGAGCTGATCGACCTGATTCTCGAAATCGGCAGCCATCACATCAATATTGAGATCCTCCGCGCCGATTGCACCCGCACTGTGTTCCTTCGCCGTGCGCACATCGACAACCACCACATCGGGATCTTCTGCCGTGCGGATAAATTCCACTACATCAACATGTTTCACATTCGGGTGCACCTCGCCACACGCAGCGACACCACAAAACAAACTGCCCGCAATGAGGGCAATTTCCAAAAATTCAGGGATTTTCATTTCAATAAGGGTTTTATTTTGACACCAAGTTAAGGATTTTTTTTCAAAATCCGAGCAACCGAATGCACAGAACAGCAAATTAAAATCGCGGATCAACCCGTCCACAGCCACAAAATATTTGAAATACGGAAATAGAAAATAGATTAAATTTATGTAATTTTGGACAACGAAAAAACAGACCGAAACAGATGGCAAACGAAAATGTTACCCTCAAAACGATGACTTTGGCTCAGATAAGCGGCATGAATTTGAACATTCCCGAATATCAGCGCGATTACTGTTGGGATCAAAAGAATGTGATTCAACTGCTCCAAGACATCGAAAATGCCCACGGAGCAACCTACCGGCTCGGAAGTCTGATCTTATGCGAAACGCAACCCGATCATTTCGACATCGTAGACGGACAGCAACGACTGATCACCCTGACCTTGGTTTTAAACGCAATCGACTCGAAAAACACGGGCAACCTGCTCAACCTTAATTTCACATCGGAAATGGCGCGCCAATACATCGCTTACAACTACAAGTTGATCCGAGATTATCTCGAATCACACGATTTCATAAAACGCGTGTCGGATTTAGCCCGAACCATCGAGTTTAGTGTACTGAAGATCAATTGCATCGCCGAGAACGGGGCAGGCGAATTGGCTTGGAAGAACATGGATCTTGCCTTCACTTTCTTTTCAAACACCAATTCGCGCGGGGTTCGCTTGAGCGATTTCGACCTGCTCAAAGCCCACCATCTGCGCTATCTGCCCATCGCCGGGCAACAAGTGCACATGGCACAACGATGGAACGCGATGGTGCTCGACGCCGACAGCAAGCACCCGAGTTGGGATCGCGACAACCGCGACTACATCCGCACGCTCGAGATCTACATCTATTGCTTGAGGAAATGGTTGCGCAAGCGACCCGTAAACGAATGGGAGGCATATCGCGTGAAAAATGAATACGAATCGGCGGCGATCATCGATGAGATTCCGCCCTTTGGCGAGGCGTTTCAGTACAAAGAACCCATCCAAGGCGGGTCGCATTTCTTCGCCTACACCGAGCATTTTGTGAACCGCTTCAAGAACTTCACTACAACCGAGGAATACAAAGCCATTCACCAACTCAGATGCGAATCGCATGTGTGGTTTCGCGATGTGATCGAGGCGAATCTTTTTGCCTACTACTTGAAATTCGGGGAGCAATACCTCACCGAAGCCCTGCTGCTGATCGCTCGTTTGATCTCAGAAATCCGTTACCGCGAGCAACGCGTTTATCGCGAAAAACTGCTCAACAGCAACATCGGCAGTTTGGAGCTCTCCATTGCGATCGATCAGGCGACTTCGCCCACATTCTTCCTTGCAGAGATTTTATCGCGGATCAAACATCTTCCAAGAACCGAAAACCATACAGGAATCCGCGCCCGTTACAAAGCGCGCATAGAGGATTGTTTGAGACCGCTCTTGGGAAGAATCACCACCACCCAAATCCTGCCGTATATTAGATTTTAAACTGAAAAAGCATGACAAACGACATAGAAATACAGACCCCGAAAACCGTTTCGGATGGGAGTGCCTCTTTCACCATCCCGATCTATCAACGCTTGTTCGAATGGGATGAAGCGGCGATCCGACAGCTCATCACCGACTTGATTTCAGCCTGCACCAATGCAAACGCTGAGCGTTATTACATCGGTATGCTGACCACTACACACGCCTCAAACAACAACTTCGTGCTGGTCGACGGGCAGCAACGATTCACGGTGATGACCCTGTTGGCAATAACATTGATGCGCAAAGAGGATCAGAATAATGTTTGGATCAACTTCTTGATTCACAATGGGATGCCGCGATTAAAATTTGAAGCGCGAGAGGAAGATCAGAAGTTTCTGGAAGAGATCATCAAAAACGAAGGGTTTTACAAGGCAATCATTGGCAATGGAGATCCTAATAATCAAGAAATAACCATCAACCGGAAAATGGCTTTCGGGTTGAAGATCATCGCCCGAATGCTCGACAAGGAATGCCCGCCGAGGTTCGCCGAATTTCTGTCGGAACAGCTTTCGTTCTTCATCACGCAGCTTCCCGAAAACTACACGGCACGCGACTTGAACCAATACTTCGAGCGCATGAATTCCACGGGCAAGAACCTCGAAAACTACGAAATCCTTAAAGTGCAGATGCTCAAAGGGCTCGATCCGAAATATGTACGGGCGTGGAACAAGGTGAGCGAAATGAATCACCGGCTCATCCCGAGAGGAGAGAAAGAAACCGACAGCTTCTACCTCGAAAGATACAAAGCGATCCTCGAAAGCATTAGGAACGAAGAAAATATCATCGACACACTCTTCAGCGAAAGCTCCACCTGCAACGAGCAGGTGGAAAGGGAAACCATAGCGCAAATCATCATCAAGAGCCATGATGTTCCGATCACTCTGCCCACACAAAAACACAAGGCGCAAGGCGAAAACGCAATACTTACCTTTCCCCGGTTTTTGTTGCAGGTGCTCTACTATTTCATGAATGGGGACACAAACAAGATCGGCATCGTCGATTTCTTCGATGAGACAAAGTTGTTGGACACCTTCCACAAAAACTGGGATGAGAACAAAAGAGCGGATTTTGTCGAAATGATGGTCAATCTCCGCCTTATATTCGACTACGGAGTCATCCGCCCGACCGACAGCGGGAACTACCGATTATTGGCTGAACCGGGAGAGGGGACTGCGCCGTTAAACCATTATCAACAAATGCTTTATGTCAATTCATCGAATGTGAGTATTTACAAATGGCTGCAACCTTATTTTAAGGCGATTTGGGCTGATTCCGATCCGCGAAAGTTATTGGAGGAACTGAAGCGGATTGACAACGAAAACCACGAAAACGACACGATCGGCGATTTCAGCTATCCCGACATCGACCGCTATTGGTTTTGGCGTTTGGATTACTACCTTTGGGAGAAATACGCGAAAGGACAAAACAGCGATCCGATCTCCGCCTATGTATTCAAACGCAATCGCTCCATCGAGCATCTCCACCCGCAAAACCAAGACAAACAATACGAAACTTGGAGCGAAAAGGAGGTGGATTCGTTCATGAATTTAGCGATGATTTCGCAAGGATTCAACTCCACACAAAGCAACGATTCGGTGCTGGTGAAGATGAGCCGCATTGCCGAACAGATCAAGCGTAACGAGCTGGAAAGCATCAAAATGTACATGATGTACCAAGAAGATCCCGTAAACCACGAATGGGCCGTCGAAAGCGCACGCAAACACGGGCGGGAGATGATGCAAATACTCATCGATTCGTTTCCCGAGGAGAAATGTGCTAAGATACGGGAGAAGTGGAATGCGGTAAAACGAAGCATGGAAAAGTCGGAACAAAATGAATCAGAATCGGAAGCGACGGCAACAGAATCGGCTTAAATTTCTATCTTTGCAAACATAAATTTCAGAAAACTTTGAAGATGAAAAAAACTCTATATTGCGCTGTTTTTGCGCTCGCAATGGCTGCTTTGGCATTGCCCGCAGGATGCTCCGATGAGGAGACAGCACCCACGATCGAAACCCCGCAACCCGAGGAGGACAAAGACGAAGAGCAGGGTGGCGGCAGTATGATTCCGCAAGATGTTTTGGACAAGGCAGCAGCGATTTACGATGCGGCAAGCATCGACCCGCAGACCGTGACCTCGGTGCATCAGCTCGCAATCCTCACTTCGATCTGCGCCACGCGCGATGATGACGGACCGATTTCGGTAACATCGGCAACGCTCAACGGCGAGCAGATCACCCTTATGACCCTCGGCGGTACAGAGGATCGCGCGGGACAGGCCACCACCATGGAGGAGAATCAGTTAGCCTCGTTCGGCAAGGACAACGACTATCTGAAAGCCGTGCGCCGACTGTTCGCCGATGGCACGATTCCGGCGGATCACCCCGTGCTGATCGCGGGCGTCAGTTTGGGCGGAATGATCGCACAGCAGGTGCTTGGCGAGAAGGATGTTCTCGACCGATTCCGCATCGCCGCTGTGGTTACTTTCGGATCGCCGATCACCCTTCCTTTGGATCGCAAGGGAGTGCGCGTGGTGCGCTTTGCCGATGTCAATGACCGTGTGCCGTCATTGGGCGAAATCATCATCCGTTCGGGTATGGTTACCAAGGACTTGACCAAGGAAGAACTCCTCGCAAAGTTGGATGAATTGGATGCCTCGGAAAAGATTTCCGCAACGAGCAAATACACCGAAATGATCGAGACGCACGCCCTTTCCTACATCGAAGATCCGTGCTGGGATATCTACGATTTCATGGGCGATAAGGCGGGAACGAACAAACTGATCCTCAAGGAACGAATGCGGTTCTACGAAGCCCCGAAAGCGCAGAAATAAGCACACAAAAAGGACATATCCGAGTGATTGGATATGTCCTTTTTTACATGGAGTAAATTACAAAATCTCGATCGTGTAGCCGCCGTTGAACTCGGTTTCGGGTGCGAGGTGATTCACCCAATCGCGATCGCAAAATTCGCCCGTGAAACCCACGCGGTCGCAACGGCCATACCACGGCTCGATGCACACAAAAGGCGATGAGGACGAGGGTGCCCACAAACCGACCAGCGGAGCGGTAAATTTGAGTTGCAGACAGGGTCGCTTCTGCGAATCATGGAGGGTAACGCGCTGAACTTGAGATTGATCCACGATAAGCGCATCGCGGTCAAAAGTCGTTGCAGTAATCGGCAGAAATCCTTCGGGGTCAAGCATCAAAGGGTAGTCGTGCGCCACATCGGCACATCCTTTTTCACCGATCAGCTGATAGTGCAAACCGGCGGTGCGGTCAAACGAGAAATAGCCTTTTACCGAAGTGTCATCTGTTGTGCGGTAGTAAAAAGCAGGATGCGCACCGATTTGAAAATCAAGTGTTTGTTCTGCTGAAAGATTCTTCACACACCAATGCACCTCGACCTCACGACCGCGTAAACGATAGCCGATCTGCAATGCAAATGCGCGCGGGAATTTCGCCAAAGTTTCCTCGGAACTGCACAATTCAAACACCGCTTCGGAATTATTCGCCGAGATCAAATCAAAATCCATATCGCGGGCAAATCCATGCTGAGACATGGCGTATTCGCGCCCATCCATGCGGAATTTCCCCTCCCACACCGAGCCGACAACGGGAAACAATACAGGCGAATGGCGTTTCCAAAACGCAGGGTCAGCCTGCCACAAATATTCCACATCGCCACATTTGAGGTGAATGAGTTCCGCACCATGGCGGTGAATCGTAATGCTCAAAAAGTCGTTTTTGAGTGTGATCGTTTGCAGTTCTTCCATGAGAAATTCGTTTTTTTACTGCCGTAAAATTACACACTTTTCCGGGGAAAACCAACCCGCGCGATGAATCCCGCGCACGGATCGATAAATAAAGGAATTAAAATAGGAAAAATCGGATGAAAATCGTAACTTTGTTCAAACCAAAATCAAGAAACCCCGATGAAAAAGAACCCTTTGTTATCCTTTGGCGCACGGCTCTCGGCGCTGTGCCTGCTGGCGAGCCTTGCGGCGTGTGACGGTGCGCAGACGGCAGAGCTGACCGATGAGGTGGGCGTGAGCCAAGCATTGGCTTTAAGACGCAAAGCCGATCTGAAGGATGTGAATTACAACCTCCGATTTTCGATCCCTGAAGCGCGGACCGAAGCCGTGAGCGGATGGGCGGAGATCCGTTGCTCGACAAGCGATCCGCAGTCGATGATCATTGATTTTAAAGCTGCCGCCGAGCAGATCGATTCGGTGAGCATCGATGGGCACAAGGTCGATTATGTATTTAAGAATGAACACATTTCGTTTGCAAAGGGCATCCGCAAAGGCGAGCAGACGATCGGCATCCGCTTCCACTGTGACGATCAATCGCTCAACCGCCGCGAGGACTTTCTCTACACGCTTTTAGTACCCGATCGCGCGCGCACATTGTTCCCGTGTTTCGATCAGCCCGATCTGAAGGCGCACTATACTTTGAGCCTTGAAATCCCCGCCGAGTGGGAGGCTGTGGCGAACGGCAAGGAAGCAGACTGCACGACCAAAGGCACGCGCAAAACGATTGCATTCGCCGAGAGCGAACCGATCAGCACCTACCTCTTTTCGTTCGTAGCGGGCAAGATGTACCGCGAATCATTCACGCGCAACGACCGCACGATCCACATCTACCACCGCGAAACCGATCCGAAGAAGACGGCACAATGCACGCAAATTGCGGGTGAGGTTTTCGATGCGTTGGATTGGATGGAAGAATACACCGCCATCCCGTACCCCTTTGCAAAGTACGATTTGGTGATCGTGCCCGGCTTCCAGTTCGGCGGGATGGAGCATATAGGCGCGACACTTTACACCGACAACCGTATGTTCCTCAATGAGCAGCCGACCCTCCAAGAGCAATTAGCACGCTCGACCTTGATCGCCCACGAAACCACCCACATGTGGTACGGCGATTATGTCACGATGAAATGGTTTGACGATGTGTGGACGAAGGAGGTTTTTGCCAACTTTTTCGCATCGCTCATCACCGAGCCGCATTTCGCCGACATCAACCACCGTATGCGTTTCTTAGTCAGCCACTTTCCTGATGCCTACGCCGAGGATCGCACAGCGGGGAGCAATCCCATAAAGCAAGACTTGGACAACCTCCAAAACGCGGGTTTGGTCTACGGGAATATCATCTACAAGAAGTCGCCCGTGGTGATGAATATGCTTTACGAAAAGTTGGGCGCAGAGGCGTTCCGAAAGGGGATGCAGCAGTATCTCCAAACCTACGCCAACGACAACGCATCGTGGGATGATTTGGTCGAGGTACTCGATGAGTTCACCGAGGATGATCTGAAGGCATGGAGCGCAAGTTGGGTCAATGAAAAGGGCATGCCAGCATTCGCGGCGCGGATCGAGGGCGGCGAACTTGTCGTGAATCAAACCGATGAGTGGGGCAGAGGGGTTTGCTGGCCGCAGGATGTGGAGTATATGCTGTGCGAAAACGGCAAGGAGCAAACGGTGAAGATTCACTTTGGCAACGGGCAAACAGAGAGCCGCGCGAAGTTGCCCGAAGGATTCGCCGAGCCCGCAATCATCCCCAACACCGATGGACGCGGTTACGGATTATTCGCCATCAACGGCGCGGATCTTGAAGCGCAATGGGAGGCGTTGGACCGCCATGCGGGGACCGATGCCGAGGATGAGGTACTCCGCGGTGCGGTGCTGATCAACCTCTACGAAAACTTGCGCCACGGCATGATCGAGGGCGAGGAGTTCCGCGACAGCATCATCGCCTACATCAATGCCGAACAGAACCCCTTGCTTTATTCTTTGGCATTGGGTTACTTGGGCGATTGTCAAAAGTGGTATCTCACGGACAGCCAAGCGGTTGAACGCGCATTGTGGCAGATTGTCGGAACGCAAAAGAATCCTGCAAACAAGGTTTTGGCATTCCGCTATTATCGTTCGGTGGCAACATCCGCCGAGGCGGTCAATCGACTTTATACCATTTGGGAAAACGAGGGCGCGGGACTTGATTTCCGCCTGAGCGAAAAGGACTTTATGTCGCTTGCCTATCTGCTTGCCCTGCATCTTCCCGATCGTGCGGAGCAGATCATCGCGGAGCAAGCCGAGCGCATCACGCAACCCGACCGGCAGCAGGAATTTGCCTTCGTCTCGCGCGCAGCATCGCCCTCGAAAGAGGAGTGCGACCGCGTATTCGAAAGTCTGTTGCACCCCGCCAACCGCACGGTTGAGCCGTGGGCATCGGATGCTTTGGCGCTGTTGAACCATCGCCTGCGCGGTGCGGAATCGGTGCGCTTCATCCGCCCCGCATTGGAGGAGATGCAGGAGATTCAGCGCACGGGCGACATCTTCTTCCCGAGGGCATGGGCACGCGCTCTGCTCACGGGGCACACCTCGCACGAGGCAGCCGGGGAGGTGCGCCAATTCTTCGCCGCGCATCCCGACTACCCGCTGATGTTGGGTAACAAGATCAAGCAACAAGCCGAGCATTTGAAAAATAAATAGGCAACTGCAAAAATCAAAACAGCCGATGTCAAACCAAACGACATTGGCTGTTTTTTTGTGAGCATCCCTCACAAATTCAGAGAGGGGATAACCGCCAAAACGGATCATCCCCTCCCGACCTAACACTATTGCAAAATTGTGTTACTTCAGTGCATTTTTGAGTGAATCCTCGAACGCTGACAGCGCCGACTTCGCACCCTCGCCCATTGCGATCACGATCTGCTTGTAGGGCACGGTCGAAACATCGCCGGCGGCATAGATACCCGGCACATTGGTGCGACATGTGGCATCAATCTGAATCTCGCCACGCGGTGTAACCGCCACAACCTCTTTCATCAACGAGCTGTTGGGCATCAAACCGATCTGGACGAAGATACCATCGCACTCGATGTCGTGAAGCTCCTCCGTCGCGCGATCCTTGTAGCTCAGTGCAACGACTTTTGTGCCATTGCCCTTCACCTCGGTGCTCTGCGCATTGAGGATGATCTTCACATTGGGGCACGCCTTGAGTTTGTCTTGCAGTACGCGGTCGCCCTTGAGCTCCGTAAGGAACTCCACAACCGTCACCTCCGCGGCGATATTCGAAAGATCCAACGCAGCCTCCAGTCCCGAGTTACCGCCTCCGACAACCACCACGCGCCTGCCCTTGTAGAAGGGCCCGTCGCAGTGGGTGCAGAATGCCACACCGCGACCGATGTAGTCTGCCTCGCCGGGGACATTGAGTTTACGCCAACTTGCGCCCGTAGCCACAATCAGCGCATCGGCGTTGAACTGCTCGCCAAACGATGTAGTGAGTTGCTTTTGTCCATCGACGACCTTGATCTCCACGACTTTGCGCTTGTCGAACACCTCAATGGGGTAATTACCGATGTGTTCGCCCATGTGCTCCGCCAAGAGTTTACCCGTGGTCTTCGGCACCGAGATCATGTTCTCAATATCGACCGTGTCGAGGATCTGACCGCCCATGCGCTCGGCAACCACAGCGACCTTGAAGCCCTTGCGCGCCGAGTAGATGGCAGCCGCCGATCCCGCAGGGCCTCCGCCCAGAACAACGACATCGAAGTCCTTGACGATCTTCTCGCGGGGCATCGACTCATCAACACCAGCGATGGTTTCCAACTTATCGAGGATCTCCGTGAGCGAAGCCTTTCCTACGACCAAAAGCTGATCGTCGGCATAGACCGTAGGAACGGCTTGCACACCGAGTTTCGACACCTCGTCTTGGTGCGTTGCTCCATCGATGATCTCATGGCGTATCGCGGGGTTGTTGATCGCAAAGATATTGATCGACTGCACCACATCGGGGCAGTTGGTGCAACTCAGCGAAATGTAGCTTTTGATCTTCACCTCGCCCTTGATGCGGCGAATGCGATCGGCGATGACGGCATCGGGCAGGTTCTTGCCCTTGCCATCGAGGTTCAAGATCGCCAACAGAAGCGAAGTAAATTCGTGACCTGTGGGCACAGCACGGAACACGATGCCGTTCTCCTTGCCATCCTTCAAAATCTGAAGTTCGATGTCGTCACCCGATTCAACCTCCACAGAGAATTTGGGACTCGAAGAAGCCACCTCATTCATCAGTTCCACAAGATCCTTGCGCGAGGAGTGTGTATCGGCGATGCGGATCTTAAATTTATATTCGGATTTGAGCTCCGAAAAGATGCCTTTGAGTTGCTCAATAAGTGCTTGATCTAACATAGCAGTAAAAATTTTAGCGGATCAACTTCCGAAGAAAGGGGAGGGCTTGCGAGCCTTCCCCCTTCACGGTTATTTAGACATGGTTCCCTGTCGGGGGAAGATTAGAGCTTACCTACCAAGTCGATGCTGGGCTTCAAAGTCTCCTGACCTTCCTTCCACTTTGCGGGGCAAACTTCGCCATCGTGGCTGGCAACGAACTGCAAAGCCTTCACGCGGCGGAGCAACTCCTCGGCATTACGACCTACCGAACCCATGATGACCTCATACGATACGATCTCGCCCTGAGGATTTACTACGAAAGTACCGCGCTCTGCCAAGCCTTTGTCGGCGATATAGACATCGAAGCCCTCAGCCAAAACTGCGGTGGGGTCAGCCAACATCGGGTACTTGATCTTCTTGATCTTGTCCGAAGCATCGTGCCAAGCCTTGTGTACGAAGTGAGTATCGCACGAAACCGAATAGATCTCGCAACCGATCTGCTTGAACTGCTCGTAGGTGTCAGCCAAATCCTCCAACTCGGTGGGACATACGAAGGTGAAGTCGGCGGGGTAGAAGAAGAAGATGTTCCACTTACCCTCGAGGTCTTTATTCGATACAGCCTTGAAGCCGTCATTTACATAAGCCTGTACGTTGAACTCAACGATTTTCTTTCCAATCTGTGACATAATAATTTAGGTTTTATTTGTTGTTATTTTTCTCGTTTCTTTTGCAAAGATATGTTTTCGGAACGATACCTGCAAATAGATATTTTTTATCCCTACATAAGCAAAAATAATATGTGTCATAGCGAGTTACGCACGCCGCGGGGCGCGGGGCAAGAACAATACCGGATGCCCTTAAACCATCAACAAAGATAGAAATCAACGAAGCGAATCGCAATACCCACATTTGAGTATTTCGATGTGGTTTTGATAAGCAGCAGACGGGCATTGTATAATTAAAGTATAGCACCAACGAAAAATAAATGGTCGATAAGGAGGTATAATCACGAAAAATTGCTACTTTTGTTTGTTTAAACGAAATTAACACACAACACAATGAAGACCACATACATGGGTTTGGAACTTTCAAGCCCGATCATCGTCAGCAGTTCGCCTTTCACGGCGACCGTACCCAACATCGAACAATGCGCCAAACACGGCGCGGGTGCTGTGGTGCTCAAATCGATTTTTGAGGAGCAGATCCTCCACGAGGCAGCTTCTTTGGAGCGCCAGTCGGAGTCGATCTACGGCGATGCCGACATCTACTTGCAACGCTTCTTGGAAGATGACTATAAAGCCCGCTTCGTAAGCCTGATCAAGGAGGCCAAAGCGAAGGTAAACATCCCGATCATCGCCAGCATCAACTGCGTGGGTAAGAGCGATCTGTGGATCGAATACGCCCGCGAATTGACCGATGCAGGTGCTGCGGCTTTGGAGCTGAACATCTTCATGCTTTCGACCGACATCCGCGAGAAGGCCGAGCAGATCGAGCGCCACTACGCGGAGATCGTCAAGAAGGTAACCTCGGAGATCAAGATTCCCGTGACGGTTAAATTGCCGATGCGTCTGACGAATGTCTACAATGTTGCCGACACGCTGTTGAGCTATGGCGCAAAGGGCATCACGATGTTCAACCGCTTCTTCGAGCCCGATGTCGATGTCGAGAAGATGGAGTTTGTGGAGAGCAAACCGTTCAGCCAACCCGACGAGTTGCGCAATATGTTGCGCACGGCAGCGATTTTCTCGGCTGTTTTGCCGCAGATGGAATTGTCGCTCTCCACGGGCGTTCACGATGGCGAGGCTGTGGTCAAGGCGTTGCTTTGCGGTGCGCAGACCGTGCAGATCTGCTCGGCAATCCATGCCAAGGGCTTCGAGGTAATCGATCAGATGAATACTTACTTAAACGACTGGGCACACCGCCACAACTTCAAGTCGATCAACGAGTTCCGCGGCAAACTAAACTTCCGCGAGAACACTTCCTCGATGTGGCAGAGAGTGCAGTATATGCGTTATTTCCCCGCTAAGGACTAAGACTCAATATCCCAACAAAAAAACAACCACTCTCGGGTGGTTGTTTTTTTTGTGTAAAGTTGAGCGCGGAAACCGCCTACAACGGGAGGTTCATGATGAAGCGGCTGCCTCTGCCGATCTCGCTCCGTATGGTGAGCGTACCGCCATGTGCCTCGACAAAGTCCTTAGAAATGGAAAGACCCAAACCGCTGCCCTGAACCTTGGTACCCGGCACACGGAAGTAGGGTTCGAAAATGCTGTCGTGGTAGCGTGGATCGATGCCCTTGCCGAAGTCCTGCACATAGATCTCGAGATGCTCCTCGTCGATCTGACGCGCACCGATGATCACACGGCTGTTCTCCGAGGAGTAGCGCACGGCATTGTTCAAGAGGTTGGTGAGCACCCACGCGATCTTCTCGCTATCGACAAACAGCTTCTTGATCTTGTCGTGGGGATATTCGACCTCAATCTGAATATTGAACTTTTCAGCCTGTACGCGCGTTGCCTTGATCGCATACTCTATGAGCTCGATCGGCTTGGTGATCTTGGGTTTGAGCTGCAACTTACCGCTCTCTACCTGCGTGATGTTCAAAAGTTCGCCCGTGATGCCCAACAATCGTTCGCTGTTCTCCTTAATGCTCTCCGAAAGGGCGGTTTGCTCGGGATTGAGCTGTCCGATGCGCTTGTCCTCCAAGAGTTGAAGACTCATCAGAATAGCCGAAATCGGGGTCTTCAACTCGTGCGAAATGGTCGAGATAAAGGTCGTTTTTGCGGTGTCTAATTCTTGGTATTCGGTAACATTTTTCAAGAGGATCACCGAACCGCGCTTCTCCTTGGTTACACCATCGTTGCCCTTCATCGAGATGTCCATATAATTGACTTGGAAATAACTCTCCTTGTCGTTGGTATAGATCTTCAGCGGATCGTGGCGAATCAGTTTACCGGCATCTTGATGTTCCTTATCTTCCAATCCTCGTAAAAGTTTACGCAACAAATCGTTACGCAGGGCAATATCCTGCGCCGTGCGTCCTTTGATCTCCTCGCGTTTTAGGTATAAAATACCCAATGCGGCATCGTTGATGAAGAGGATGTTCATCGCATTATCCAAACCGATTATAGGCTCATTAATGGCGTTGATGATGGTTTCCAAATAGCGTTTTGAAGCCATCAGCGAAGACAGCGTGCTGTTGTGGTAGTCCTGCAAACGCTTTGCCATCCGGTTGAAATTACGGCTCATGGTCTCTACCTCTTTCGACCCCTTGAGATCGAGCGACACATCGTAGTTGTGGTTCGCAATTTCCAAAAGACCGTCCGAGATGGTTTGCAGGGGTTTGTTGATCGAATTGGGCAGTTTGTACATGATCCAAAGTCCGATCACAATACAAAATCCGCCCGTAATTGCCACCCAAAACAAGGCACGGTTCAAGCCCGGTTCTGCGGCGGGGCTCGTGGGCTCGGTAGCGGTGAGGATCTGCAAATTGGTGATCGACAGCGCAACGACCAGCACGATCATGGCAACTAAAATTCCGATTGCCAGCGTTAATTTAGTTTTGATGTTCATATTTGGTAACATAGATTTACGATGCAATTATAATCAAATCAATCTTCAATTCTGCCAAATTCTTGATAAATTTACGATGACGACCGATGTTAAACAGCGTCTTCGGCAGTTTCAAGGACGGAGGTCCCATACATACCATCTTGATATTATGCTCCTTACAAAGTTCTATGATTGCATCGGGCACATCGTCATTGGCAACTTGCACCACCGTGCCGCCCAACTCAGCCACCAACTTAAAATGGTTCAAAAGATGGCGTTGCGACGAAAGGCGAATCTTGTCGGGGCTCTCGGCACGGGTCTGCACATAGAGGGCGATGAAGGTGGTGTTGTAGCGCGTAGCCAAACGATACGCCTTGCGGATCACGCGGCGCGGGGTGGATTCGTTGCTGCTCACGCAAGCCAAAATTTTCTCGTTACGGACGGGGATAACCGACATCACTTCGTTCTCGACCTTGCGCTCAACGCGGAAGGCAACCTCCTTCAAAGCCAACTCGCGCAACTGGAGGATGTTCTCCGTCTTGAAAAAGTGCTGCATGGCGATCTCGATCTTCTCGGGGCGGTAAATCTTGCCCGCTTTCAAGCGGTCTATGAGTTCCTCCGCCGTGAGGTCGATATTGACCACCTCATCCGCTTCCTGCAACACTTGGTCGGGCACACGCTCCTGCACTTCGATTCCGGCAATGCCTTTCACCTCGTCTTTGATGCTCTCGATGTGTTGAATGTTAATAGCCGAAATCACATTGATCCCGGCTCCCAACATTTCCATCACATCCTCCCATCGTTTCTTGTTGCGCGACCCCTCGACATTGGTGTGCGCCAATTCATCGACAATGACGATTTCGGGATGAATCTGGAGGATCGTCTCCAAATCCATCTCCTCGAGTTCCTTGCCTTTGTAGAAGATCTTCTTACGGGGGATGACGGGCAGGCCTTCCAATTGTTTTTCGGTACCTTTGCGCCCGTGGGTCTCGACATAGCCGATCTGAACATCGACCCCGTTTTCGATCAATTCATGCGCCTCCTGCAACATTCGGTAGGTTTTGCCTACACCGGCAATCATGCCGATGTAGACTTTAAACTTACCGCGTTGCGATCGTTTGATCATTTGCAGAAATTTCTGCGCAGTACTTGTGTGTCTGTTATTCATTGTGTAAAACTTAAAATCCCAACGAGAAACCTGCCATGAGGTAGGTTTTGTCGACACCCTTTGCCGTGTCGTGGGGTGCTACGATGCACTGCACGAACAACGGAAGCGAGAATCGGTCGGTGATGGCAATCGACTTCGATGCCTTGAGCGAGATGTCCGTAACGCACGCCTTGTCGTGATAGACACCTTCCCACGGCGTAAAGCCGATGGCAGGCGAGAGGGTGATGTCGTGCGGCAATTTGAAATCAAACTGCGCCGAAATGTAGGTCGAGAATGCGCGTTCCATCTCGCCGTTATCTCCTGCCTTGTAATCATCATCACCTGCGAACCATGTAGACCAGCTCAAAGTGAGCGGCAACTTGCACGATTCCAAGAACGAGTAGCTCAATGTACCCTCGAAGTGGTGACCGTCGGAGTAGTGTCCGTAGGGGGCAGCCATGCCGTTCCACCAATAGTCGGAAACGGTGAGGGTGAAGCCTTTGATCGAGTAGCTCAGATTAAGGTCAAATTCCTGCGGGGCATCTTTGGCATTCGTTAAGCTCTGACTTCCGTTTGCCAAAAGGGTAATGCCCTTGTAGTGCATCGAAAGGTAGGGCTGAACCGAGAAACCCGAATTTTGGTCGCTACCGCGCCAAACATAGTTCGACACGAGGTCGGCTCTGCCGTGAACCTCAAACTGATCTTGTGCCTCTGCGACACCTGCACACATCACCGCTGTGGCAATGAGTGCTCCTTTAAAAAGTTTATTCATTGCTCTTTGCGGATTGTGCCTCTTCCAAGGCTACATTCAACTTCAGTACATTCACTACGGGTGTTCCAAACATGCCGAGGAAAGGTCGCTCGGTCTGCTCGTCTACAATCGCCTTCACGGCAGCCTCCGACATGTGGCGGGCAGCCGCAACACGCTTGATCTGCACACGGGCAGATTCGGGCGTGATGTGGGGGTCAAGACCCGAACCGCTTGCCGTTACCAATTCGGCAGGAACTTCCGAGCGATCCAAGTAGGGGTGGTGCATCATAAAGGTATCGATGCGCCGGCGTACCTGCTCCAGATATTCCACGTTCGTGGGTCCTTTGTTTGAACCGCCCGAGGCATCGGCTGCGTGATCCACAGCCGAGGGACGACCCCAAAAGTAGATGTCTTGCGTGAATGCCTGACCGACATTTGCAGCACCTACAACCTGACCGTTCAAAGTCACCAATTCAGCGTTGCCCTTACCCGGACCGGCTACCTGACCGAACAACCAAAGTACGGCGACATAAAACACCGAGAGAAAGATACAAAATGCAATCGTAATGCGGATTGACTTTATAAGGTTTTTCATAATTTTGTTCTGTTTTAGAAGAATAATCCGATGAATAAGTCGATCAACTTGATGCCCACGAAGGGAACGATCAAACCGCCAAAGCCATAGATCAAGAGGTTGCGGCGCAACAGGGCACTCGCACCGATCGGCTTATAGGTTACGCCCTTCAATGCCAACGGGATCAGGATCGGGATGATGATCGCGTTGAAGATGATCGCCGAAAGAATTGCGCTCTCGGGGCTGTGCAACTGCATGATGTTCAGAGGAGCCAACTGCGGCACAGTCATCATAAACAGCGCGGGGATGATGGCAAAATACTTTGCAACATCGTTCGCAATGGAAAAGGTCGTCAGCGTACCTCGGGTCATCAGGAGCTGCTTGCCGATCTCCACGATCTCGATCAGTTTGGTGGGGTCGTTGTCCAGATCGACCATGTTACCTGCCTCCTTAGCAGCCTGAGTACCGCTGTTCATTGCAACACCGACATTGGCTTGAGCCAAAGCAGGGGCATCGTTCGTACCGTCACCCATCATCGCAACCAACTTACCGGCAGCCTGCTCCTTCTTGATGTAGAACATCTTGTCCTCGGGTTTGGCTTCGGCGATGAAATCATCGACACCTGCTTTTTGGGCAATATATTTGGCAGTCAGCGGGTTATCACCCGTTACCATCACGGTCTTAACGCCCATCTTGCGCAGACGGCGGAAACGCTCCTCGATGCCGGGCTTGATGATGTCCTGCAACTCGATGACACCTGCAACATACTTATTTACAGCCACTACGAGTGGTGTACCTCCGTTGCCCGTGATCTTTGAGATGATCTCCTCGGTCTGTTTCGGGAACTCGTTGCCAGCCTTCAAGACCATCTGTCTGATGGCATCAAATGCACCCTTGCGGATCTGTGTTCCGTCCTGCAAATCGATACCCGACGACTTGGTCTCGGCAGTGAACTTAATCATGTGAGCACCTGCGGGGATCTCGCGCATCTTGATTCCCATCTCGCGACCAAGCTCCATGATCGACTTACCTTCGGGGGTATCATCCGAAACCGAAGCATAGAGGCACGACTCGATGAACGAAGTCTTATCAACACCCGTCGAGGGGTAGAACTCGGTAGCCTTACGATTACCGATGGTGATCGTACCGGTCTTGTCCAACAGCAGAGTATCGACATCACCCGCAGTCTCCACAGCCTTACCCGACTTGGTGATCACATTGGCACGCAGCGCGCGATCCATACCCGCGATACCGATTGCAGACAACAGACCGCCGATGGTGGTGGGGATCAAGCATACGAACAGCGAAATAAACGCAGCCACGGTGATCGTGGTGTTGGAGTAATCCGCCATAGGTTTCAAGGTGATGCAGACAATCAAGAACACCAAAGTAAACACAGCCAAAAGGATGGTAAGTGCGATTTCGTTAGGGGTCTTTTGACGGCTTGCACCCTCGACCAAAGCGATCATCTTATCCAAGAAACTCTCTCCGGGTTGGGTCGTCACCTTGACCTTGATCTCATCCGACAGCACCTTCGTACCGCCCGTGACGGAGCTCTTATCTCCGCCTGCCTCACGGATCACGGGAGCCGATTCGCCCGTGATGGCACTCTCATCGATCGAAGCCAAACCCTCGATGATCTCGCCATCGGCAGGGATCACATCGCCCGCCTCGCAGATGAACACATCGTTTTTCTTGAGCTGCGAGCTTGATACGACCTTGATCTGACCACCACGAAGGAGTTTCGCAGGCGTATCCTCGCGCGTTTTACGCAAACTGTCGGCTTGAGCCTTACCGCGTGCCTCGGCAATTGCCTCGGCGAAGTTAGCAAATAACAGGGTAAGGAACAAAACAATGAATACCAAGAAGTTATAGAGGAACGAACCTTGTTCCGCAGAGAACGCCGAATAGATCGTTACGCCCAGCATGATGAGGGTCGAAATCTCAACCGTGAACATGATCGGGTTCTTGATCATCATCTTGGGGTTGAGCTTTACGAACGATTGTTTGATGCTCTCAACCACCTGAGTTCTCTGAAATAGCGAATTGTTGCTATTGTGTTTCATATCTTTAATCTAATGAATGATTACAAACTAAATAATTCGGCAATCGTACTCAATGCGTGAGCGGGGAAGAACGACAGCGCGGCAACGATGAAGATCACGGCGAAGGTCATCAGCGAAAAGGTGAAAGTATCGGTCTTCAGAGTGCCGGCACTCTCGGGAATGAATTTCTTCTTTGCCAGCAATCCTGCGATGGCAACCTGTCCTACGATCGGAATGAAACGACTTAAGATCAGCACAATACCGCACGAAAAATTCCAAAACCAAGTGTTATCGCCCAAGCCCTCGAAACCCGATCCGTTGTTGGCAGCCACCGAGGTAAACTCATAGAGCATCTCGCTCAGACCATGGAATCCGGGATTGTTGAGCCACCCGCCCTCATTGGCGACAAACGCCGGCGCATGGACATAGAGATAGCAAGCCAAAGCCGTACCGACCAAGATCACAAAGGGGTGAAGGAGTGCCACGATCGATGCGATCTTCATTTCGCGTGCTTCAACCTTGTGGCACAAAAATTCTGGAGTTCGCCCCACCATCAAACCGCTGATAAACACAGCAATGATGATGAAGGTGAAATAGTTCATCCAACCCACGCCGACACCGCCGAACCAAGTGTTGATCTGCATGTTAAGCATCTCGATCAAGTTCGAAGCAGGCATCGTGGAATCGTGCATACCGTTGACCGATCCGTTCGAAGTGACGGTCGTAACCACACTCCAAAGACCCGTGCCGGCAGCGCCCAAACGGACTTCCTTGCCTTCCATAGCACCGCCGTCCTGCGCGATGCCCATCTCATCGATGCGCGGGTTTCCTCCCATCTCCGTCGATACATTAATGCAAACGCCCACCAAGAACGCAAACAGCATCACGCCATAGATGCTCCAACCCAACTTCTTGCGGCGGATGTAGTAACCAAACGCCAAAGCCATAGCCATGGGGATGATCAGAATCGACCAACACTCGACCATATTCGAGAAGTAGGTGGGGTTCTCCAGCGGGTGCGAAGAGTTACAGCCGTAGTAACCACCGCCATTAGTACCCAACTGCTTGATGGGAACAATCGCTGCGGCGGGACCCTGCGACACGGCTTGAGCATCACCCTCGAGGGTCGTCAGCTCGATCTTGCCATCGAAGCCCATAGGCGTACCCTGCGTGATGAGGATGAAACCTACGACCAACGCCATCGGGAAGAGGATTCGCGTGGTGCTCAACACCAAGTAACGCCAGAAGTTACCGATGGTCTGCGTGGTTTTCTCGCTGAATGCCTTCATGATACCCGCCATCGCAGCCATACCCGTTGCGGCGGTGATGAATTGGAACAACATGATGACGAACAACTGCGTAAGGTAGGTCAGACCGCTCTCACCGCTGTAATGCTGCTCGTTGCAGTTCACCATAAACGAGATACAGGTATTAAACGCCTGATGCGCCGATTGTCCCAAGTTGGCATCGGGGTTCAGCGGCAGATAGCCCTGCGACACTAAGAGAATCATACCCCAAACAAACCAAAAAGCATTTACGATGAGGAGTGCTTTCAAGAACTGCTTCCAGTTCATCTCTTCCTTGGGGTCGATGCCCGAAAAGCGATAGATCAGTCGCTCGATGGGGCTCATGAAGTCCGACCAGACCTTTTCGCCACGGTAGACTTTGGCAATGTATTTTCCGAGCGGGATGCTGATCAAAACGAGCAACACGATTTGCGCGATCACGCCCAACAGTTCAGTATTCATAGTGCTTTAGAATTTTTCGGGTTTCACAAGAACATAAGTAAGGTATCCTACCATCAACAATCCAATTACAAACAAAAGTGTGTACATACTTCTTCCTTTCCTTTTTTAAATTCGATCAAACCATTCGATAAACAGATAAAATAAAAAAAAGCACACTAACCCCGACAAGAGGCAAATGGCGAACTCAATGAAAAATACATCCATAAACTCATTTATTTAAGTGATACATCATTTCTTCAATGCCACCTTGGGACAAAAGGCGTGCAAAGTTTGGCACGACAAGTGTAACTCTATGATGGATATACAATTATGATTTTGGAACGATTCCGCGCAAAAGAAAAGACCCTTTCAAAATGAAAGGGTCTTTTTCAATATGGTATGTTTCCGAGTGGATTATTTCGGGATTCCGTACTCCTCCATCTTGCGGTAGAGGGTCGTAAGACCGATCTTCAAAAGGCGGGCGGTTTCGGTCTTGTTGCCGTGGGTGTAGGCGAGGATCTTGGCGATGTGGTCGCGCTCCATGGTTGCGAGGTCGAACTTCTGATCCGCCTCATTCGCCGTGTTGTTCATGCAAAGGTCTACGGGTAGATCATCGCAACGGATCTCGCCATCGCATACGATCAGCGCGCGCTCGATGACATTGCGCAATTCGCGGATATTGCCCGGCCATGAGTAGTTATTCATGATTTGGAGGCAGTCGTCCGACAAGCGGATCTCGCCCAAGTGCATCTTCTCGGCAAAAAGGTCGATGAAGTAGCGCGTAAGGAGCTTCACATCGCCCCGTCGCTCGCGTAAGGGCGGGAGGGGGATCTCAAAGACCGAAAGACGGAAGTAAAGGTCCTCGCGGAAATGCTGATTTTCGATCTCCTTCTTCAGATCGCGATTCGTGGCGGCAATGACGCGCACATCGACTTTGGTGGTGTGGGTGTCGCCGATCTTGATAAATTCGTTGGACTCCAATGCACGCAGCAACTTGGCTTGCAGACCGAACTCCATCTCACCGATCTCATCCAAGAAGATCGTACCGCCATCGGCTTCTTCGAACAAACCTTTTTTGTCTTTCACCGCGCCCGTGAATGACCCTGCAATGTGTCCAAACAACTCACTCTCAAGCAATTCCTTACTAAATGCCGAACAGTTGATCGCCACAAACGGCTTCGACTTTCGGGGACTTTCATTGTGGATCGCCTTGGCAAACACCTCCTTACCCGTACCCGTTTCACCCGTTAAAAGTACACAGACATCCGTAACCGCCACCTTGCGCGCCATCGTGATGGTTTGCTTCAGGGCAGCCGATGCACCTACGATGCTGTCGAATCCGTTGATGAATACTTTGCGGGGCGTTTTAGCTTTGTGCTGAAGACGCACCTCATCCATCGCGCGACTGATGAGCGGGATGATCTTGCGGTTGTCGTCACCTTTTATAATATAGTCGAACGCGCCGTTTTTGATGGCTTGCACGCCATCGGGAATATTGCCGTGCGCCGTCAGCAGAATGACCTTCGCCGCAGGGGCAGCTTCCCTTAATTCGGGAATCATCTGCACGCCGTTGCCATCGGGCAGAAACACATCGCAGAGGATCACCTGCACCTCGTGTTTGCGCAACATCTGCAAGCTCGAAGCGCGGTCTTTGGCTTGAAAAACTTCGTAGCCCTCCAATTCAAGGATTCGCCCGAGGAGCATACGGATCGTCGGCTCATCGTCGATAATAAGCAATGTATTCATCTTCCCATTATTCCTTTCTACAAAGAGCAAATATATGAGAAAATCGGTAGACTAACAAACCTTGGGAACAACATTTCACAGTAAGCGATCCGTAAACGGCTGATTAAGACCGAGAAAAGACAATCCAGAGAAAAATAATCGGGGAAAAAGGATCGGAATTCTGAAATTTTGCGTAATTTAGTGAATTAAAAGAAACACATAACGCATCTATGATAAAGATTTACTGCATCAATACACACACGAGCAAGACCTTCCCCGAAGGCACGACCCTCATGGAAATGTTGCCCGAATTTGAGTTCGACCAACCTTATCCCATCCTTTCGGCAAAGGTTAATAATGTAAGTCAAGGACTTAAATACAAGGCGTTTAACAGCCGTCAAGTGGAGTTTTTGGACTACCGCTCCTACACCGGGCGCAGCGTGTACAGCAATTCGTTGTGCTTCCTGCTAAGCAAAGCCGCCAAAGACCTTTTCCCCGAAGCAAAGGTTACGATCCGCCGACCCATCTCGAAGGGCTATTTCTGCTCGATCGACAAGGGCGACCAATCCGAATTTACCGCCGGGGACTTGGATAAGATCCGCAGCCGCATGCGCCAAATCGTGGAGGAGGATCTGCCGTTCCGCCGTTGGGAGGTACGCTTGGAGGAAGCCATCGATCTGTTCCGCGACTTGGGCGATGAGGATAAAGTAAAGCTCTTGCAGACTTCAAACGATGTCTATGTGAATTATTACACTTTGGGCGACACGCCCGACTATTACTACGATGTGCTGTTGTCGAGCACGGGTTACATGAAGGTGTGGGATCTGACGATGTACCGCGGGGGGTTGCTCCTGCGCATCCCCGATCGCCATCATCCCGAGCAACTCGCGCCGTTCATCGAACAGCCCAAGACCTTCGAGATGTTCTCCGAGAACCTGCGTTGGAACAAGATCATGGGTTTGGAGAATGTGGGCGATGTGAATTTGGCGTGCGCAAGAGGGGAGGCTTCCGATCTGATCAAGGTCGCCGAGGCATTGCAGGAGAAGAAGATCGTGCAGATCGCCGAGGAGATCGACCGCAGGGTGCATCTGGAAAACCCCGTGCGCATCGTGCTGATCACGGGTCCGAGCAGCAGCGGCAAATCGACTTTCTGCAAACGATTGAGCATCCAGCTCAAGGCGTGCGGACTGCATCCTGTGTCGTTCTCTACGGATGATTACTTCGTGAACCGCCTCGATACCCCAAAACTTCCCGATGGGTCGTATGACTTCGACAACTTCGACACGGTGGATCACGAATACCTCCAAAACGACATCATCAAACTGCTCAACGGCGAGACGGTCGAGGTACCCGAATACAACTTCACCACGGGCATCCGCGAGATGAACGGCAAGAAACTCAAGTTGGAGGAGGGTATGGTGCTGTTGGTCGAGGGCATCCACGCGCTGAACCCTGCTCTGACGGATCGCGTGCCCGATTCATCGAAATACCGCATCTTCATCAACACCATAACGAGTATCGCTTTGGATAACCACAACTGCATCCCCACGAGCGACAACCGTTTGTTACGCCGCATCTTACGCGACTTCAACAAGGGCGCATTCACCGCCCGCGAATCGATCTCCAACTGGCCCAATGTGCGCCGTGCGGAGGTCAAGTGGATCTACAAATTCCAAGAAAACGCCGATGTGCTGTTTAATTCGACCTACATCTTGGAGTTCGCCGTCCTGCGTGCCCATGCCGAGCGTATCTTGATGACGATCCCGAAAAATTGTCCCGAATACAGCGATGCGCACCGCTTGAAGAAGTTCTTGAACTACTTCACGCCCGTATCGGACAAGGACATCCCCGCAACCTCGCTCATCCGCAGTTTCATCGGTGGCAGCAGCTTGTAGGGCGATACCTATATTTATATATGCCTTCTCTCGCACACGCGGGGGAAGGCATTTTTCATACACGGCTGTTTTTGCAATTCACAAGATTTGAATATCTTTACACCCGTTTTGGACAAAAGCCGTAACTTATGAAGTACATTTATGCGCCGGGTTGCGCCCTTATGATCTATAAACCCCACTTGGCAGACCGCCTGCGCGAGTTTGTCGAGACGGAATTTGGTAAGGTCGAGACCCTCTTGACCTGCTGTTTCGATACGCCGAAGTTAGATGCCGACTCTACGATCCTCACGCCGTGCTCGACCTGCAACAACCGCTACCGCACACAGTTCGATGGGGTGAGTTCGGTCTACCTCTTGGAGCGGATCGCTCAGAGCGACTCGTTCCCATTCCCCGATTACGGCGGAGTGGAGATGAGTGTGCAGGACACATGTTCGGGGCGAACGGATGATCTTTATTTGGGAACGATCCGAAGGCTGTTGGAACGCATGAATATCCGCGTAAGGGAAGCCGAACGATCGGGCAAGCGGGGCAAATGTTGCGGACAAGTGTTCTACGGTAAACTCCCGATCGAAAAAGTTGAAAATCAGATGCGTATGCGTGCCGAAGAGATGCCGTGCCACGATGTGGTGGTCTACTGCACCTCGTGCATCCAAGGCATCGCGTTGGGCGGACGGCAACCGAGGTTCATCCTCGACCTCTTGTACGGCGAACCCACCTCGAACCACAAGGGCGGAATCTGTTCGTGGAACGATACCTTGAAAGATTTCCGCATCGAGCACAAATAACGGAAAAGGATCTTCCCCCACGAAGCGGAAGATCCTTTTTCTGATCTAAAACTGGGAGTTGATGCCCATAAACAACTGCCATTTGGGAACACCCTTTCCTTCGTGCCACAAGGTGAATTGCGGCTCAATGAAAATATTGAATATCATCTTATTAACACGCACCACCTTACCTATTCCTGCACCTAATGGGAGGACATAAGTGCTGTTCTCGAAGTCGAGCATTTTGATGGCGGTGCTGCGCAAATAGGTTCCTCCGCCGACCTGCCACATCACAAACGGCTGAATGGTCGCCACATGGACCTTCCGGCGGTCGCTGCCGCCTGCAAACGAATGTTGCCAAGTCGCCAAAACACCCATCTGCATCACATTGCTCTTGGCGAAATAACCTGCCACAGCCACGCCTGCCTGCCATTTTCCGCTGCCCAACCAACGCGAAGTCGCGGTGGGCACGGTGAGGATCGGGCCGATTCCGAACTGATTGTGCGAAGTAGGTTTGGTCAAGACCCAAGTGGCAAACACATTCATATCGCCCAAGCCCGAGCGGTCGCACCCCGGCATCGACACCGAGTTAAGCGGCAACGAAGCACGGATCAAGACCTTGCCGCCGATGGGTTGCACGGCACGAATCCACGCCGTATTCATCGAACCCTCAGTCCCGTACATCGAGGGCGTGTAGACATTTTGCAGGCTCAAGGTGGTGATGCTCGCCAAGGGGTTGTTGGCATCCTTTGCCATCTGAATTGCCTCTTTGGAGGGCGCTTTGGTCTGCGCCGAGAGCATTCCGACCGCCCCGCACAAAAGCACTAAAAAGGTAAAAATCTGTTTCATAGTCGTAGGTTTTAAAGTTTAAACCCATGACTATCAAAAACAATGCCCCCGCCAACGGCAGGGGCAAAGAAAATAGGGTAGCGCGGTTTTATCGGCGGATCTTGATCTGGCAGTTGTCCAAACTCTCGATCACTGCCAGCGACTCGACATGAATCCCCGCCTCGCGCAGGGCATCTCCTCCGTGCTGAAACGCCTTCTCGATCAAGAAACCCATGCCGACCAACTCGGCACCCGCTTGACTGACAAGGTCGATGATGCCTTTGGCAGCATTGCCGTTGGCGAGGAAGTCATCGATGAACAGCACCTTGTCGCCTTTACAAAGGTAGTCCTTATTGACAAACACTTGGTAGGTCCTCTCCTTGGTGAAGGAGTAGACACTCGTTGAAATCATATTGCGCATGGTGTTCGGCACATTCTTCTTGGCGAAAACCACGGGCAACTCCAACAAGTAGCCGACCATGATGGCAGGGGCAATACCGCTCGCCTCGATGGTGAGGACTTTGGTGATGTCGCGCGAAGCAAAGCGGCGGACAAACTCCACCGCCATCGACTTCATCAAGATGGGATCCATCTGATGGTTGATGAAATTATCGACTTTGAGGATTCCTCCGTCAAAGCATTTTCCATCGCTCAAAATGCGATCTTCAAGAGCTTTCATAGGATAGGTTTTGAATTTTGAAAAACACAGGATACAAAGATAAGAAAATACTTCGATCTGCAAAATCGGCAAGCCCCTCAAAACACGAAAAAATACACAAAATTCATTGTTTTCAGGTATATAAAAAATTATTTTCCAAAATATTTAAATATTTTCACAAAACATAAACTGTTAATAATTAGTAAAATAACGGGATTTAGAGCGATCGAGACAAGTAAGGGTGGCTCTCGGGGCATGAAATATGCGAACAAAATATATATCTTTGCAGCCGAATTGATCGGGAAGGGCTTGTCCGAAACAGGCATTAAGAGCAATTCACATACAAAAATTTAATGTTTTCACACAAAACATCGACGCTATTATGATTTATTCCACCGAAGTACAACACATGTGTGTTGTCAAGAAGGGCCCCAACCATGGTCCTGCACCCATTCCCGAAGAGGGCAAGTGGGTCAAAGCGAAAGAAATCAAAGACATCTCGGGTCTGACCCACGGCATCGGTTGGTGCGCTCCCCAGCAGGGTGCGTGCAAGCTGACGCTCAACATCAAGGAGGGTGTGATCGAGGAGGCTTTGGTCGAGACCATCGGTTGCTCGGGTATGACCCATTCGGCGGCTATGGCTGCCGAGATCCTCACGGGCAAGACTATCTTGGAGGCTCTGAACACCGACTTGGTGTGCGACGCAATCAACACCGCCATGCGCGAGTTGTTCCTTCAGATCGTTTACGGTCGTTCGCAGAGTGCCTTCTCGGAGGGTGGTCTGGTGATCGGTGCAGGCTTGGAGGACTTGGGTAAAGGTCTTCGCAGTCAGGTTGGTACGATGTATGCGACCAACGCCAAGGGTGTGCGCTACTTGGAGATGGCAGAGGGCTATGTAAGCCGTCTGGGTCTCGATGAGGACGGCGAGGTATGCGGCTACGAGTTCGTGCGTATGGGCGTACTGATGGACCTCATCAAGAAGGGCGAGGATGCCAACGAGGCACTCAAGAAGGCAACATCGAACTACGGTCGTTTTGCCGATGCTGTTAAATATATTGATCCACGAAAAGAGTAAGCGAAGGAGGAAATACTATGGCAAAGAGAGAAGTTAAGTTCGAAAGTCAGGAACGCCGCATTGCACACATCAATGAGGTGTTGAACTCCTATGGTATCGCTTCGATCGAGGAGGCTGAGGCAATCTGCAACCAGTACGGCATTGACCCCTACATGGAGTGCGAGCAAACGCAGAACATCTGCTTTGAGAACGCAAAGTGGGCGTATGTAGTCGGTGCGGCAATCGCCTTGAAGAAGGGTTGCAAAGACGCTGCTGATGCAGCCGAGGCAATCGGCGAGGGTTTGCAGGCATTCTGCATCGCAGGTTCGGTGGCAGACGATCGTAAGGTCGGTTTGGGTCACGGTAACTTGGCAGCGCGTCTGTTGCGCGAGGAGACTCAGTGCTTCGCATTCTTGGCAGGTCACGAGTCGTTCGCGGCTGCCGAGGGCGCAATCAAGATCGCCGAGATGGCAAACAAGGTGCGCAAGAACCCCCTGCGTGTGATTTTGAACGGATTGGGCAAGGATGCTGCGATGATCATCTCGCGCATCAACGGCTTCACCTATGTGCAGACCCAGTTCGACTACTATACGGGCAAGTTGGAGGAGGTACGCCGCAAGTCGTACTCGAACGGCCCGCGCGCGAAGGTCAATTGCTATGGCGTGGACGATGTCCGCGAGGGCGTGGCTGTGATGTGGAAGGAAGATGTCGATGTCTCGATCACGGGTAACTCGACCAACCCCCCGCGATTCCAGCACCCCACGGCAGGTACCTACAAGAAGGAGCGCGTGTTGGCAGGCAAGCCCTATTTCTCGGTGGCTTCGGGTGGCGGTACGGGTCGTACCCTGCACCCCGACAACATGGCAGCAGGCCCCGCATCGTATGGTATGACCGACACGATGGGTCGTATGCACTCCGATGCGCAG
>SAMEA104404097__coassemble_670_pt1 | contig 32347 bp, 23 predicted proteins | sample SAMEA104404097__metabat2_high_PE_016 | metagenome-assembled genome bin SAMEA104404097 (sample SAMEA104404097) | Balaenoptera acutorostrata | reverse complement strand
AGAACCGCAACACCACCAAGGAGGAGGCTGCCGCAGCAGGTGCCATGATGCTCTTTGGCGAGAAATACGGCGATAAGGTGCGTATGGTGAAGTTCGGCCCTTCGGTCGAGTTGTGCGCCGGTACGCACACCGCATCGACGGGTAAGATCGGCTTCTTCAAGATCGTGTCGGAGAGCGCTATTTCGGCAGGTGTCCGCCGTATCGAAGCAGTGACGGGCGAGCAGGCCGAGAAATTGGTTTATGCCGCAGAGAATGCGCTCCATAATGTGGCTGAGTACCTCAATAACCCGCAGGTGATGACCGCCGTGAAGAAGATGATCGAGACCAACGAGCAACTCTCTAAGGAGGTTGAGACGATGCGTAAGGAGCAGGTGGCTCAATGGACCGAGAAGATCTTGGGTTCTTTGATTGATCGCGACGGTATGCAACTTTTCGCCCTCGTGACCGATCGTACTTCGGACTTCTTGAAGGATTTGGCTTATAATTTGAAGGCTCGTTCCACGAAGTTAGTCTTTGTGGTCGGCTCGAAGCACGGCGACAAACCCACGCTCACCGTGATGCTGGGCGATGAGATCACCGCAGCAGGTGTCAATGCCGGCAAGATCGTTCGCGAGGCAGCCCGTCTGATGCAAGGTGGCGGTGGCGGTCAGGCATTCTTCGCCACGGCAGGCGGTAAGAATGTCGAGGGTCTGCAAGCCGCAGTCGATAAGGCTGTGGAGCTGATCGCGGCACAGATGAAATAGATATTTGGTTAATTTAATATAATGAGAGCTATGGATAAGAAAGTTTTATTGATGATCCTCGATGGCTGGGGAAACGGCAAGCACGACAAGGCTGATGTGATCTCGGCGGTTCACCCCGAATACATCTCGGCATTGAGCGAGAAGTATCCCCACGCCGAGTTGCGTACCGATGGCGAGAATGTCGGTCTTCCGAACGGACAGATGGGTAACTCGGAGGTCGGACACTTGAATATCGGCGCAGGTCGTGTGGTTTACCAAGATCTGATGAAGATCAACCGCGCATGTGCCGACAACTCGATCATGCAGAATCCCGAAATCGTGAAGGCATTCGAGTATGCCAAAGAGAAGGGCGTGAATGTCCACATGATGGGTCTTTGCTCGGATGGCGGTGTACACTCGTCGCTCGATCACCTCTTCAAGTTGTTGGAGGTGGCTGAGTCGTACGATGTAAACACCTATGTTCATTGCTTCATGGATGGTCGTGATACCGATCCCCGCAGCGGTAAGGGCTTCATCGAGTCATTGGAGGCTCAGATGGCAAAGACCACCGGCGAGATCGCAACGATCGTAGGTCGCTACTATGCGATGGATCGTGATAAGAACTGGGATCGTGTGAAAATCGCTTACGATGCTTTGGTTGAGGGCGTTGGCGCTCAATCGACCGATATGGTCGGGGCGATGCAGCAGTCCTACGACAACGAGATCACCGATGAGTTCGTGAAGCCGATCGTTCGCGTAGACGGCGCAGGACAGCCCGTAGGTTTGATCCGCCCCAACGATATGCTGATCTTCATCAACTACCGCAACGACCGCGCAAAGGAAATGACGATTGCCCTCACGCAGGAGGATTTGACGGAGCAGGGTATGCACACCATGCCGCTGTATTTCTGCTGCATGACTCCCTACGACGGCAAGTTCACGGGTGTGCACATCTTGTTCGACAAGGAGAATGTGAAGAACACCATCGGCGAGTGGGTGTCGAGCAAGGGTCTGAAGCAGTTGCGTATCGCTGAGACCGAGAAATATGCCCATGTAACCTTCTTCCTGAACGGCGGTCGCGAGGATAAGTTCGAGGGTGAGGATCGTATTTTGGTTCCTTCGCCCAAGGTGGCTACCTACGACTTGCAGCCCGAGATGTCGGCTCCGAAGATTGCCGAGAAACTGGTCGCTGCACTCAACGAGCGCAAGTTCGACTTCATCTGCCTGAACTTCGCTAACGGCGATATGGTCGGTCATACGGGTGTCTATGAGGCAATTATGAAGGCTGTAAAGGCGGTTGACGGATGCGTGGAGCAGGTCGTTGAGGCTGCTAAAGCCAATGACTATGAGGTGATTATGATCGCCGACCACGGTAACTGCGACAACGCGGTGAACCCCGATGGTACGCCCAATACGGCACACTCGCTGAATCCCGTGCCCATCGTTGTGGTGTCGGATCGCGTGAAGTCGGTCAAGAACGGCGTTTTGGCTGATGTAGCTCCCACGGTTTTGAAACTGATGGGCGTTGAGCAGCCCGCCGAGATGACGGGTAAGATCTTGGTTGATATGAAATAATCAACCCGAGGGGGCGAAAGTTCCCATAATGCAAAAAGGCGAATCTCAATCGAGAGATTCGCCTTTTTTTGCAATTGCTTATATTAATTAGTATAACTCGATAAATTCGTAGGTGTTGCCCACCAACGAGAGGTACTTCAGAAACTCCTCGCGCGAGATGACCACCGTGGCGCGGTAGTCGTTGGGGTGGAACGAGTAGGAGGGCAGTGCTTGGAGCGTGGCATCCAAAAACAAATGCACATGCTGCTCGGGATCGTTGATCAAACCGAAGGGCGAGACCGATCCGGGCTTCAGACCCAACCAAGTCATCATGCGCTTTTCGGATGCAAACGACAACTTGCCTTGATGGAGTTTGTGCTCCAAGTCGTGAATCGCCATGTCGTGTTCGCAATCGAAGCACACCAAATAGTGGCGGTTGCCCTTGTGGTTGCGGAAAAACAGATTCTTGCAATGCTTCGATCCGTCCTTGTGCCAATGCGTGCGGGCAATCTCGATGGTCGGCGATGCGGGATGCTCATACCATGTGTACGCGATCTCGTGGCTGTCTAAGAAATCGAACACCTTCTTTCGGCGTTCATCCAACGCGAGAAGTTCCTCGGGGCTGATTTGTTCTTCTTCCATAGAGCCGATTATTTGTAGAAATTAGCGATGTTGTCGCGGATGCAACCCACCAAGATCTTGACCGACTCGGCGGGCGACCATGCGTTGTGGGGCGAGAGGATCAGCTTGTCCTTGTCCACGACCTCCATCAACGGATTTTCCTTGGTGAGGGGCTCTTCGGAGAAGACATCCAGCGCCGCGCCCATGATCTCGCCACGATTCAGAGCCTCCTTCAATGCCCATTCGTTGATGATGCCGCCGCGTGCTACATTGATGATGATCGCCGAGGAACGCATCGTTTTGAGTTCGGGGGCAGAGATCAAATCGTGGGTGTGGGGCGTGAGCGGGCAATGGATCGAGATCACATCTGCCCAAGTGAGCAGCTCGGTGAGTAGCATCTCGGGATAGATCTCCTCGCGCTTAACGCCCGTTGTTGAGGTGAATGCCACCTCGCAACCCAATGCCGTGGCAACCTTCGCCACCTCGTGACCGATGTTGCCCAAGCCGATGATGCCCCAATGCTTGCCCCACAGCGAGTGGGTCTGTCGTCCGCAATGGAACTGACGCGCCGCACCCGGATATTTTTCTTTGGTGTAACGGTCGTAGTAGGGGATCTGACGGTAGAGGGCGAGTGCCGCGCCGATGGTGGTCTCCGTCACGGAGTGGGTCGAGTAACCCACCGCATTCTTGACGGTGATGCCCAACTCCTTGGCAGCCTCCATGTCGATGTTGTTCATGCCCGTGGCGGCAATGGCTATCATACGCAGGCGGGGCAGGGCTTTGAGCGTGGCGCGATCCATTACCACCTTGTTGGTGATCACGACATCGGCATCTTTACAGCGCTCCAAGACTTCCTCAGGCTCGGTGTATTCGTAGGCAGTGTAGTTGCCCAAGGCTTTGACCTCGGTGAGGTCGGCGTCTCCCAAGGTGTAGGCATCGAGGAAGACAATGTTTGGTTTTTGATCCATTTCTCTATAAGTTTTTTAGTCCAATTCTCCGATTAGATCGCGCACCACAACCGATGCGCAGCCGATGCCGAAGGTGGCGGGAATGTAGGATATGGTGCCCACATTCGACTTCTTGTTCTGCTCCTCGCACAGGATCATCGCGCCCTCACGGATGGGTTCGGGCGAGAAGACGGCGTGGAAGCCTTTGTAGATGCCCGCCTTGTGCAACCTCTTGCGCAACATGTGCGCCAAGGGGCAATGGTGGGTCTTGGAGATGTCGGCGATCTCCATCTTTGTAGGGTCGGTTTTGGCACCCGCGCCCATCGAACTTACCAACGGGATGTGGCGGTCCAACGCTCCTTTGATGAACGCCATCTTGGGTGAAAGGGTGTCGATGGCATCGACCGCATAGTCGTAGTGTGCGGCATCCAACAACTCGTAGGTCTTCTCATCCTTGATGTATTCATTGACAAGTGTGAGCTCAATCTCGGGGTTGATGTCGCGCAGGCGCTCCGCCAAAATCTCCGACTTGGGTCGCCCGATGGTGGAGTGGAGGGCAACCAATTGTCGGTTGATGTTCGAGGGCGATACCACATCGGCATCAGCCAAAGTCATGCGCCCCACGCCCGCGCGGGCAATCATCTCCGCCGCGTAAGCGCCTACGCCACCCAAACCCACCACCAAAACATGGGCTCGGCGCAAGGTGTCGAGTTTTTCTTCGCCCAGCAGCAGGGCGGTGCGTTCCAACCAGTTATCCATTGTTTGTTTCAAATATCAGTTTGTAATTTCGGATGCAGGCATCCTGCAATTCCGTGACCGACACTCCGCGAATTGCGGCGGCGCGGCGGTAAATTTCCTTGATCGTTACATCGTCATCATCGGTCTCCAAAAAGAGGTGATCGAGGGGCACAAGACGGAGGGCTTCGCAGGTTTTTGGCGAGCGAAAAGTGCGCAGCCCGAACGACAGGTAAAAGCCCCTTCGGACGGCTTCGGCGGCTTGCTCCTTAGATCCGATAAATCCGTGGAATATAGCCACTTGAGTGCGCTCCTCTCGAAGTATTCGCATCACTTCGTTGAACGCCCGCACGCAATGCAACACCACGGGAAGATTCCTTTCGCGCGCCACCTGCAACTGACGGCGAAAAACCGCCTTCTGATTCTCGCGCGGAACAGCGCAAGCAAAGTCCAATCCGATCTCGCCCACAGCCTGATCCTCCGCCGAAAGCGCCAACGGAAGCTCCGCTTCGGCACTCGTCGCCGCCCACGGATGTGTGCCCCGAACCCGAAGCTCGGTGTTGAGTCCCGTGGGACGATGGGTGTGTATGTTGATGTAACGGCTCGACATAAAATACAAAAATAGAAAAATTCGGGTGAATTTTCAGCGAAAATCTGATTTTAAAATTCTTTAATATAAATAAGGTGTAAATTGAACTCCAATTGAATTTCCGGAGCATCGCAAAAAGTAGGTAGTCCTACCCAATAAAAGCCATGCAAAAACGGGACGGAGAGAGCCAAACTTGGTTGAAAATGAAAAATAAAGACGGACAGACTTATTTTTATCAGAAAAAATTACTAATTTCGCACGCTATTATAGGCGGTTAGTCAGTAATAACTAAGGATAAACCCATTAAATAATCAAAATTTTTAACCATGTCGAAAATCATTACTCTACGCAAGGGTCTCGACATCAATCTTCAAGGCAAGGCCGAGGAGTCGATCGTAACGGCTCCCATGGCTGAGGAATATGCCGTATCGCCGCTCGATTTCGAGGGCGTTACTCCGAAGATGCTGGTCAAAGAGGGTGATTCGGTGAAGGCGGGCAGTCCGTTGTTCTTCAACAAGTACAACGAGCGCGTGATCTTCACTTCTCCGGTCAGCGGTACGGTGAAAGCCGTAAACCGCGGTGCGAAACGCAAGATTCTCACCGTGACCATCACTCCCGATGCTCAGCAGAGCTACGAAGAATACGCTAAGCCCGATCTGAAATCGGCTAAGCGTGATGAGATCGTCGAGTTGTTGCTTCGTTCGGGACTTTGGGCCTCGATCGTGCAGCGTCCCTATGGCATCATTGCCAACCCGAACGACAAGCCGAAGGCAATCTTTGTTTCTGCATTCGATTCCGCTCCGCTCGCACCCGATTACAACTTTGCGATGCGCGGTGAGGAGAAGAACATTCAAGCCGGACTTGAGGCGTTGGGCAAACTGACCGACGGTAAGGTACACTTCTCGATGCGTGCCAAAGCCGAAGGACAGATGGCTGCTATGAAGGGCGTTGAACAACACACCTTTGCCGGAAAGCACCCTGTGGGTAATGTTGGCGTACAGATCCATCACATCGATCCCGTGAACAAGGGCGAGGTGGTTTGGACGGTCAACTTGCAGGATGTAGTTGTTATCGGTCGCCTGATGAACACCGGTCATGTCGATATGACCCGCGTGATCGCCGTTGCAGGTTCCGAAGTCGAAAAACCTCACTACGCACGCATCATTGCCGGCGCTACCATCCAGTCGGTAGTCGGTAAGTCGATCAAGGCGCAGAAGGAAGGCGATCATGTCCGCATCATTTCGGGCAATGTGCTCACGGGGACCAAGACCTCGTTGGAGGGCTATATGGGCTTCTACCACAACATGATTTCGGTAATCCCCGAGGGCGACAAGTACGAGATGTTCGGTTGGATGGCGCCTCGTTTCAAGAAATTCTCCGTATCGCGTTCGTACTTCTCGTGGCTCTGCCCCAAGAAGGAATTTAAGCTCGATACGAACATCAATGGTGGTGAGCGCCCGTTCGTTGTTTCGGGTCTCTACGAAAACTACCTGCCGATGGACATCTATCCCGTCTACCTGTTGAAGGCCTGCTTGGCTCAAGACATCGACCGTATGGAGAACCTCGGTATCTATGAGGTTGTTGAAGAGGACTTCGCATTGTGCGAGTTCGTTGATCCGTCGAAGATCGACATTCAGCAAATCATCCGTGATGGTATTAACTTAATGATTAAGGAGGCATAACAATGGGAGTACGCAATTTAGTAGATAAAATCAAGCCTACATTCTCCAAGGGAGGCAAGTTGGGCTTCATGGAATCGACTTTCGATGCCTTCGAAACATTCCTTTTCGTTCCGAACACCACGACGGTTCGCGGCGCACACATCCGCGACTGTAACGATATGAAGCGTACGATGAGCATGGTGATCATCGCTCTTTTGCCCGCTATGTTGTTCGGCTTTTACAATGTCGGCTACCAACACGCGCTGTCGGTGGGTGAGACTCCCGAATTGTGGAGCGCACTCGGCTTCGGTTTCTTGAAGGTACTGCCGATTATCGTAGTTTCTTACATCGTCGGTCTGGGTATCGAGTTTGCAGTTGCGCAGATTCGCGGCCACGAGGTCAATGAGGGTTTCCTCGTTACCGGTCTTTTGATCCCGATGGTTATGCCCGTTGATGTTCCCTTGTGGATGGTCGCTTTGGGTACTGCCTTTGCCGTAATCTTCGGTAAGGAGGTATTCGGCGGTACGGGTATGAATGTGTTCAACCCCGCTTTGATGGCGCGTGCATTCGTATTCTTCGCTTACACCCCTTCGATGTCGGGTGCGAAGGTTTGGATCTCGGGCTTGACCGAAGGTCAGGGCGTTGTCGATGGTTTCTCGGGTGCTACGGCATTGGATACCTTTGCACAGATGACCGAGGCTACGGCTGCCAACAACACCGAGCTGGCAAACAGCTTGATGCAGGGCTTCGACCCGATGGCTGCTTTCTTGGGCTTCATTCCCGGTTCGATCGGTGAGACCTCGACTTTGGCTATCCTGATCGGTGCCGTGATCCTTCTGTGGGTCGGCGTTGCATCGTGGAGAACGATGGTTTCGGTTTTTGTCGGCGGTTTGGCTATGGGCTATCTGTTCCAAGCATTGGGCGTGACGACTTATCCCGCTTGGTGGCACTTGGTTGTCGGCGGTTTCGCATTCGGTGCTGTGTTCATGGCTACCGATCCCGTTACCTCGGCTCAGACCAATGCAGGTAAGTATATCGTCGGCTTCATGACGGGTGCGATTGCCATCATGATCCGTGTGATCAACCCCGCTTATCCCGAGGGTATGATGCTTTCGATCCTCTTTATGAACGCTTTGACTCCGCTGGTTGACTACTTCGTAGTTGAGCGCAACATCAAGCGTCGTCAAAATCGTGTTAAACTTGCAAAATAAGCAGATGAATATGGCTAAAAAATTTAAATGTAATGTGTGCGGTTACATCCACGAGGGTGATACCGCTCCCGAGTCTTGTCCCGTCTGCAGTGCTCCTGCTTCCGAATTTACAGAAATTCAGGATGAGCAAGGTGCTCCCGTTAAGAAAGGATTTTTCTCAAACACCAATTCTAACGGTTACATTCTGTTCTATTCGGCTGTAATGGTTATCTTGGTTGCAGCTTTGTTGTCGGTTGTGTCGCTGTCGTTGCAAAAGCGTCAGTATGCCAACCAGCTCAACGAGAAGAAGCAGTCGATCTTGGCTTCGCTCGATGCTGCCGATCAGAACTACGACGAGTTTATCAACGGTTATGTAATCAATAAGGAAGGTCAGAAGATCGAGGGCGATGTCTTCGATTTGATGAAGGATCTGAAATCGGCATTTGCCGCAGAGCAGTATCCCGTATTTGAGGCTAAGGACGGCCGTTTGGTATTGCCCCTGACCGGTACGGGTCTGTGGGGTCCCATCTGGGGCTACATCTCGATCAATGGCGACATGAATACCGTAGGCGGTATCATCATGGATCACCAAGGCGAGACCCCGGGCTTGGGTGCCGAGATCGCTACGGCGAAATATCAGGCCAAATTTGTCGGTAAGCAAATCTACAAGGACAATGAGTTCGTATCGGTCTACCTGCGTAAGGGCGGTGCCGACAAGAACAACATCGACCACGAGGTTGATGCCATCACAGGTGGTACGAAGACTTCGGAGGGTGTGTCGAACATGCTCCGCGAGAGCATTTCGCACTACTTGCCCTTGATCGAGGCTCGCCGCGTAGCAGCTCAGCCCCAAGTTGTTGAGGTTGCTACGGTGGCAGGTACTGAGGAGGCTGCCGAGGAGGTGTCTAACGAAGTAAAAGAGAAGTAAACCATGAGTAATAATAATGAAAAAGAACCCATGTTCTCGGCGAAGAACATGAAGTATCTGACAGGTCCTTTCTCGGCAAACAACCCTGTGATCGTTCAGATCTTGGGTATTTGCTCGGCGTTGGCTGTGACGGTTCAGCTGAAGCCTGCGATCGTTATGGGTCTGTCGGTTATGGTGGTTACGGCTTTCTCCAACCTGGTGATGTCGCTGTTGCGTAACGGTATTCCGTCGCGTATCCGTATCATCGTTCAGTTGGTGGTTATTGCCGCATTGGTAATCGTTGTAGACCAGATCTTGAAGGCATTCGTTTATGAGGTCTCCAAACAGCTGTCGGTCTATGTCGGTCTGATCATCACCAACTGTATCGTAATGGGTCGTGTCGAGGCATTTGCCTTGGGTAACAAGCCGTGGCCCGCATTCTTGGACGGTATCGGTAACGGTTTGGGTTACGGTACGATCCTCGTTGTTGTAGCCTTCTTCCGCGAGTTGTTCGGCTCGGGCTCGTTGTTCGGCTTTAGAATCATCCCCGAGAGCTGGTACATGGCTGAGGGCGGTTTCTATTCGAACTGCGGTTTGATGCTCTTCCCGCCGATGGCGCTGATCATTGTCGGCTGTATCATTTGGATCCACCGCTCGATCAACAAGGATTTACAGGAAAAATAGGAGGATAGAGTATGGAAACATTGAATATTTTTATTAAGTCGATCTTTATCGACAACATGGTGTTCTCGTTCTTCTTCGGTATGTGTTCCTACATTGCCGTTTCGAAGAGCGTGAAGACTGCCTTGGGTTTGGGTGCCGCCGTTACCTTTGTGATGACGATGACCGTTCCCTTGAACTACCTCTTGTATCAATATGTTCTGAAAGCAAATGCCCTTGTTCCCGGCGTAGACCTCAATTTCTTGACTTTCATTGTGTTCATCGCAACCATCGCCGCATTTGTGCAGTTGGTCGAGATGGCTGTCGAGAAATTCTCGCCCACGCTTTACAACCAGTTGGGTATCTTCCTGCCGCTGATCGCTGTGAACTGCGCCATCATGGGTGGTTCGTTGTTCATGCAGCAGAAGGTCGATGGCGGTGAGCTGACTTCGTTCGTTCAGTCGATCAGTTACGGCTTGGGCTCGGGTATGGGCTGGTGGCTGGCTATCGTGATGATGGCTGCCATCCGCGAAAAGTGCCACTACTCGAATATTCCCGCACCTTTGAAAGGTCCCGGTATTGCATTCATCATCACGGGTCTGATGGGTATCGCCTTCATGATGTTCTCGGGTATTAAGTTCTAACTTTAAAAAGAGATTCAGAAAATGGATACAATGACTATTTTAGTTGCAATTGGTGCCTTCTTGGTCATCATTATTGCATTGGTCGTGCTGCTTCTCTTTGCAAAGGCAAAGCTGACTTCGTCGGGAGAAGTGACGATCGATATTAACAACGGCGAGAAAGTGATCAAATCGGAGAGCGGTTCGACACTTTTGGCTACTTTGGCAAACAACAAGGTGTTCCTGCCTTCGGCTTGCGGTGGCGGTGGTGCTTGCGGTATGTGCAAGTGTCAAGTCTTGGAAGGCGGTGGCGACATCCTGCCGACCGAGACGGGTTTCATCTCGCGTAAGATGGCTAAGGACCACTGGAGATTAGGTTGTCAGGTCAAGGTGAAGAATGACCTCAAGATCCATGTTCCGGAGTCGGTGCTCGGCGTCAAGAAGTGGGAGTGTACGGTGGTTTCTAACCGCAACATCTCGACTTTCCTCAAGGAGTTTGTCGTGAAGTTGCCCGAGGGCGAGAAGCTGAACTTCCGCAGCGGTGGTTACATTCAGGTTGATATTCCGAAGTATGACGAGATCAAGTTCTCGGATATGGATGTCGATGAGAAGTTCCGCCCCGACTGGGAGAAATTCAAGATGTTTGACCTCAAGACGGTGAACCCCGAGGACACCTTCCGTGCCTACTCGATGGCTAACCACCCTGCCGAGGGTAACATCATCATGTTGAACATTCGTATCGCTACTCCTCCGTTTGACCGCGTGAATGGCGGCTTCATGAAGGTGAACCCCGGTATCTGTTCGTCGTATGTCTTCTCGCGCAAGCCGGGTGACAAGGTGACGATCTCGGGTCCTTACGGAGAGTTCTTCCTGCCGAAGGATTTGGCTCCCGACACGGAGTTGATCTTTGTCGGCGGTGGTGCAGGTATGGCTCCTATGCGCAGCCACCTGATGCACTTGTTCAAGACGGAGAAGACTCAGCGCAAGGTATCGTTCTACTACGGTGCTCGTGCTCTGAAGGAGGTTCCCTACTTGGAGGAATACCAGCAGATCGAAAAAGACTTCCCCAACTTCTCGTTCAATTTGGCTCTGGACCGTCCCGATCCCGAGGCAGACGAGAAGGGCGTAAAATACACTCCGGGCTTCGTACACAATGTGCTGTATGAGAACTACCTGAAACACCATCAGGCACCCGAGGATTGTATTTACCTCATGTGCGGACCTCCGATGATGATCAAGTCGGTTGTCGGCATGTTGGATAACTTGGGCGTTCCCGCCGAGAATATCCTCTACGATAACTTCGGTTCGTAGTCGATCGGCTCGGGGAGTTCCCCTTCAAACGAAAGAGGATGAATCTATTGCAGGTTCATCCTCTTTCTTTTTTTTGTTGTCGCGAAGGTCGATTTGCGGGAAAATAGTTTCACATTCCGCACATTTGTTTGTATCTTTGAACAAAGTTTAACCTAAAAGAACGAAAAGAAAGTTATGGCAAAAAATCTGTTTCGCAACATCGGCTTGGGCATCGCTACGGCGTTCCTCGCCGGATCGACTTTGTGTGCGCAAACGCCCGCGGGTTATGTCCCCACGCCCGAGATTTTGAAGGCTCGCACCGAGTTTCAAGACAATAAATTCGGTATTTTCCTGCATTGGGGTCTTTATTCGATGATCGCGCAGGGCGAGTGGTTCATGAATGTGCCGGGCGTGACTTGGCAGGAGTATGAGAAGATGGCTTCGGCGTTCTATCCCCATCAGTTCAACGCTGCCGAGTGGGTCTCGGCGATCAAGGCTTCGGGTGCGAAATACATCTGCATCACCACGCGTCACCACGATGGGTTCTCGATGTTCGATACGAAATATTCCGATTTCAACATTGTGGATGCAACTCCCTTCAAGCGCGATGTGATGAAGGAGTTGGCTGCCGAGTGCCACAAGCAGGGCATCAAACTCCACTTCTATTATTCGCACCTCGACTGGCGTCGTGAGGACTACCCGCTGGGTCGCACGGGACACGACAAGGGTCGCGATCCCAAGAAACAGAATTGGGATACCTACTATGCGTTTATGAATAATCAGCTCACGGAACTTCTCACGAACTACGGCGAGATCGGTGCAATTTGGTTTGATGGCGTTTGGGATCAGGATCAAAATCCCGATTTCGATTGGCATTTGCCCGAACAATATGCCATGATCCACAAACTGCAACCCGCTTGTCTGATCGGTAACAACCACCACATGGTTCCGTTCGAGGGAGAGGATATTCAGATCTTCGAGCGCGACCTTCCGGGCGAGAATACGGCAGGTCTGTCGGGTCAGGCGATCGGTCAGCTTCCGTTGGAAACCTGCGAGACGATGAACGGAATGTGGGGCTACAAACTCCGCGACCAAGAGTATAAATCGCCCAAAACACTGATTCAGTATTTGGTGCGTGCGGCAGGTAAGAATGCCAATCTCCTGCTGAATATGGGCCCGCAGCCCAACGGCGAATTGCCCGCAACGGGCGTTGAACGCTTGAAGGCGATGGGCGAGTGGATGAAGGTCTATGGCGAAACCATCTATGGGACCCGCGCGGGCGAGGTTTCTCCGCGAGAGTGGGGCGTTTCGACCCGCAAGGGCGACCGCCTGTTCATCCACATCCTCGATCTGAAGGACGATGGTCTGTATCTGCCCGTCACTTCGCGCGTTGTGAAGGCGGTGAAGTTCGCCGATAAGACCCCCATCAAGTTCCGCCAGTCGCGCCAAGGCGTGTTCATCGAACTGCCCGAAGTGCCGACCGACACGGACTATGTTGTCGAATTAACCATCAAGGACTAATGATACAAGAGCCAAGAATTGAAATTTGCGCCAACTCGGCAGAGAGTGCTGTTCAAGCGCAGGAGGGTGGGGCATACCGCGTGGAGCTGTGTGCCGGCATTCCCGAGGGCGGCACAACGCCTTCTTTCGGCGAGGTGATGATGGCGCGTAAGCAACTCACCTCGACCAAACTCCATGTGATTATCCGCCCGCGCGGAGGTGATTTCCTCTATACTAAAGAAGAGCAGGAGATCATGTTTGCGGACATCGAGGCGTGCCGTAGGTTGGGTGCTGACGGCGTGGTATTCGGCTGTCTGACGGCAGACGGCGAGGTCGATATGGATGCCATGCGCCCCATGATGGAGGCGGCAAAGGGCATGAATGTCACTTTTCACCGCGCATTTGATATGTGCAAAGACCCCATGCTGGCGTTGGAGCAGATCATCGAGTTGGGCTGTACGCGCATCTTGACCTCGGGTCAGGAGGCATCGGCTGAGGTGGGTATTCCCCTCTTGAAGCAACTCGTTGAGCGTGCTGCGGGGCGCATCATCATCATGCCCGGCTGTGGCGTGCGACCCAAGAATATCCGTAAAATCGCCGAGGAGACGGGCGCAGGGGAGTTCCACTTCTCGGGGCGCAAGAGCGTGGAGAGCGGCATGAAATACCGCAACCCCCGCGTGTCGATGGGTGGCACGGTCAAGATCGAGGAGTATGAGCGCGACATCACCGCTCCCGAATTGGTGCGTGCGGCGTATGATGCGTTGAAATAGGGACGATACCTTATTTATATATAGAACAGCCGACTGTCCGCTTTTTCGCAGGCAGTCGGCTGTTTTTATGTCCCGATCCGAAAGCGGACAGGGCGAAACCCAAAATCCGAACGGACAAAAAGAAAGGCGAATCCAAAGTCGGATTCGCCTTTCGATGTTTCAAAAGAGTGATTAGAGCTTGTGAGCCACATTCATCAGCTGTTCGCCCAAGCCGATGGTATAGCCTTGGCTCTTGAATACCACGCGGTTGAAGGTGTCGCCGATGATGAACAGCGGAAGCGACGACTTGTCGGTGAGTTTTAACTCGGTGAGGATGTGATCGCGGATTACGCCTCCCTCATCGATACCCATCACGATCGTGTTGGGAAGACCCGGGAAGTCCTCTGCGCGGAACATCTTGTAGCTGGTTTCATCGGTGAACAGAAGCACCATCTTGCGACCCCACTTCTCCAACTCGGCAGCCTTTACGGCGATGTCGCGCAAGGCGTGGTTCGTGGGCTCCTGACCCATGCCCAACACGCCGACAACGAAGTAACCGCGACCCGTAGCCGAAAGGATGGTCTCCATCTCGCCCGACTCGATCGACTTGAACTTCGCCTCGGAGTTGAAGTTGCCGATCACGCGGATGTCGTCTTTCGATTCGCGCATCTTGAGATCCAGCGTGGTGGTCTTGCCCTCGGCGATCGAGAACGACTGCATCGTAGACAGCACACCGCCGTTTGCCAGGCGCGTACCCGAGATCAAGATGTAGTCGCCAACCTCCATGCGGTTGCCGTTTTTAAAGCGGCGAGCCCAAGTCGTGCCGCCACCCATATCCAATTCGCCTTCCTCGTAGTTGAGTGTGCGGATCGTGCCATTGTCGTTTACGCGGGCGATGGTGAAGTGTGCATAGTATTTCGGATCGTTGAGCGATTCGATCGGGTTCTTGTAGGTCAGGATCAAAGTACCCATCGGAGCGATGATCTCCTCTTGAACCTTGCCAAACTCAACATCGATCGGATGCGCGCCACCCATGAGCTGAACCTTGCCCGTCACACCGTCCAAACGCGCGGGAATACCCAATGCACGGCACAGCGAGATGAAGAAAATATCGCGGCTCAAGGGGTTGGCAACGCGTGCCTTCCATACGCCCTCGGGGGTGATGGGCATTGCGCCCATGTTGCAATCGGGATCGATCGTGATGTTCTCGGCTACCCACTTCACCAAAGTCATCGGATCTTTGCGGTAAGCCTCGGCATCCTCTTGGGCAATAGCCTCGCGGAAGAATGCCTTGTAGGGGGTCAGCATCTCGAGCCATACGCGCGGATTGCGGATGTACTGGCGGAAAGTCTCGTCGTCCTTGTCGAGAATCGGGGTGTTCATGTGGTCGAGGAGAATATCTACCGTCACATCGCGCAAGTCCTTGCGGGCGATGCGATCCAAAAGATCCAAACCGGCTTCCTTCTCGGCAGGGGTATTCAAACCAGCCAAGAAAGTCTTGATCTCCTCGTGGTTGCCGCGCGAAGCAACGAGGTCGGCAATTGCGCGCTCCTCGTTCAAGCCCTCAGCCTTGGCAAATGCACGGATGGCATCCTCCGTGGGGAAGGTCGCGATGTAGGCGTTGCGGATCGAATCCTCCTGCAACATACGGCGGGTGTTCTCGGCGCGCTGCTCGGGTGTAACCTCGGGCATATTGGCGCGCTCGGCGGGCGGGATGATGTCCATCTCGAAGGCGTAAGCCGACTTGCCGTCCTTATCCAGCACGATCTTGTTGTCGATGTCCTTGCCGAACGATACTTTCTTGAAGCCGTACTTGCCGTCCTTCGACACCCATACGATCATATCACCCTTGCCTGCCGACAAGAAAGTCTTGCCCTCGGCATCGGTCTTCTTGCTCGATACGGGGAAGAACTCGCCGTAGTTGTAGACCTTGAACTCTACCAAAGCATCTGCTACGGGTTTGCCCTCGGTGTCTACGACCTCGAAGTTTGCCTTAGCCACCTCGGCATAGTTTTCCGTAACATTGATGTAGGTCGCGGTCGAAGTTTGGCGCATGACCTCCTCATGACCCAAGTAGCGACCGAATACGCGGGTGTGCATCATCATACCGCGCGACACGGGAGCATTGAACCAAGCGAGGTTCAGTACGGGTTCCGGCTCACAGGCACCCAAGAAGTACCATTTGCCATCGACCCAAGCCTCTACCCAAGCGTGGTTGTCGTCGGTGTGTGCCCAACGCGGGGTGTAGACCTGACGCGCGGGAATACCCATCGCACGCATGGCTGCAACGGCGAAGGTCGATTCCTCACCGCAACGACCGTATGCCGTCTTGATCGAAGCCAAGGGCGAGGTGGTACGACCGTCCGAAGGCTGATAAACGACCTTCTCGTGGCACCAGTGGTTGATCTCGAGCACAGCATCGTGCATCGAAAGATTCTTCACGCGATCCTTCAGCTCCTCGTAGAATACCTTACGGCTGTGATCCAAGTTCTCGTTATTGACGCGGATCGGCAGAACGAAGTGGCGGAACTCCAATTCGGGTACCGACTTGCCCCAAGGCATCTCCTCACGGGCACGGAGCGAATAATCGACCTGCTCCAAATAGTAGTCGCCGGGGTAGTCGGCGATGTCGGCTACGGGCATATAGGCATAGAGGAAGGTCAGCGCCTCCTTTTGAGCAGCCGAAAGACCCGGCTTCTCCACGATCGAGAACAGATTGCCGTTGGGCAACTCCTCACAGCGTTTTGCGAAATCCTGCTGCACGGTAGCGTAGTCAGCCGAATTGTCAAACACATGATTTTCGGTGCACGATGTGACACTCACCATCAAGGCAAATGCTGCGGCACACAAAGTCAAAAGTTTCATAGAGTGTGTATTAAGTTAATAATTGATTGCGATATAGCCTTCAAATGTACGCATTTTTGGCGGAACTTTCAACCCGCCAAGCCCATTTTTTTATAAATAAAAATAGGTATGGATTAAATTGGCAGGTGCGGCGTGCGCTTTAAAATTGCGGAAAAAGCGGTGCGTTCCGATTTTATTCGTATCTTTGCCGGCGTTATGAAAAACATCGTATTTGATTTGGGTGGCGTGGTGTTTGCCCGCCGCAGGAGTGAATGCAGCGAGGATTTCGCGCGTTTTTTTGCCTTCGTGCGTTGGCCGAAGATGCCCCTTTTCTGGGAGGAGTATGACCGCGGTACATGGACTTTGGATCGCGTGAAGGAGCATTTGTGTGAGGAGAACGGCTGTCCGATGGAAAAGTGTGATGCCTACATCCGTCAGGCGATCGATATGCAGCGCCCCGTCGAGCCCACCGAAAAACTCTTGGGCGATCTGAAAAAGGCGGGCTACAAACTCTATGTGCTGTCGAATATGTCGTTGGAATTTATCGAATTTCTGCGCAAATTCCCGCTCTACGATCTGTTCGATGGCGAGGTCGTTTCGTGTGAGGAGCATGTGGTGAAGCCCGAGAAACGGATCTACGAGATTCTCTTGACGCGCTATGCGCTCAATCCCCGCGAAACGCTTTTTATCGATGATCGCGCCAAGAACATCGAGGCGGCGCAGGATCTCGACATCGCGGGTTATGTCTTCGATCACGAAGATCCCCAAAAGAGTTGCGATGAATTGCGCAGGATGTTGCTCTGATTAAAGTAGATAGATCACAAGGCGTTGCCTGTCTTTTCCCCTGCGCAGGGAAAACGGGCAACGCCTTTTTTGTGCAGGGGCTTCACGGAAAAAGATGGTGTAATTCCGGCATAAAATGGGTGTAGAGTGGAACTTTGGGCGAAAAAATAATCCGAATGGTAAAATAAAATGGGCATTGTGAGTTAAATTCTGCAAATTGTTTTGTACCTTTGTTCTTATTGTAAGGCTGTTCTTTTTGTGGAACAACCAATGAGATGATTTGATAGATCGTTCAATAAAATATCAAAATTATGGCAAGAAGTTTGAAAATTAGAGACTTGACTCTTCGTGACGGACAGCAATCATCGTTTGCAACCCGTATGACCCAAAGTCAGGTGGATCGTTGTTTGCCTTTTTATAAAGATGCGAATTTCTATGCGATGGAAGTGTGGGGTGGTGCTGTGCCCGATTCCGTCATGCGTTACCTCAATGAGAACCCGTGGGATCGTCTGGAGAAGATCCACCATGCGGTGGGCAAGGTCTCGAAGCTGACCGCTTTGTCGCGCGGTCGTAACTTGTTCGGCTACTCGCCCTACAAAGACGAGATCATCGACGGCTTCTGCCGCAATGCCATCGAGTCGGGATTGGGCATTATGCGTATTTTCGATGCGCTGAACGATGTGAACAATGTCAAATCGACCATCAAATATGTGAAACAATACGGCGGTATCGCCGACTGCGCCGTGTGCTATACGGTCGATCCGAAGTACCCTGAAATCAGTTTTTGGGGTCGTTTGATGGGCAAGAAGAATCCCAAACCCGTCTTTACCGACGAATACTTCGTGGATAAGGCGCGCCAAATGGCAGCCTTGGGAGCCGACATGATCACCGTCAAGGATATGTCGGGTCTGATTCCCCCGCACCGTATCGCGACCTTGGTGAAACTCATCAAGAAGGAGGTCGAGATCCCCGTGGATTTCCACACCCACTGTACGCCCGGCTACGGCTTGGCTTCGGTGCTGTCGGCGATCGTTGCAGGTGCTGATATTGTCGATACCAACTGCTGGTACTTCGCCGAAGGTACGGGTGCGCCCGCCATCGAGCTGATCTATGTCTTCTGCCAAAAGATGGGCATCGACTTGGGCGTGAATATGGAGGCTGTGGCAAAGATCAATGTCGAGTTGCGCGAAATCCGCAAGGAGCTCAACCGCTCGGTATTCAACACCGAGAAGCCCGAACCCAAACCCTTTAACCCTTTGACCGATACCCTCCCTGCCGAGATCGATGCGTTGTTTGATGCCGCGATCAAGGCTGCCGAGGAGGACAACGAGGAGGCTGCGATCGATGCCTGCCGCAAGATCGAGGCGTTCTTCGGCTTTCCTGCGCCCAACGAATTGGTGCGCAAGGCGGAGATCCCCGGCGGTATGTATTCCAATATGGTGGCGCAGTTGCAGCAGCTCAAAGCCGAGGCGATCATGCCCCGCGCCATGGAACTGATCCCCACCGTGCGTTTGGCTGCGGGTCTTCCCCCGTTGGTTACGCCCACATCGCAGATTGTCGGCGGTCAGGCGGTGAGCTGTGCGATGGATGAGAAGGCGGGTCGCCCGATGTACTCCAACAAGAGTTCGCAGTTCGTGGGCTTGGTCAAGGGTGAGTATGGCAAGACCCCGGTTGAGATCGATCCCGAGTTCCGCTTCAAGATCTGCGGTGTTCGCGAAGAAACGCCCTACGATACTTCGAAGAACCAGTCGCAACCCAACTCCGTGTTACCCGAAGCCGGGGGTGTGAAGTTGGCTCAGACCGAGAAGGAGGTGCTGTTGCTCGAATTGTTCCCCGTAGTTGCCAAGAAATTCTTGACGGACAATAAGATGCGTGCTTACCAAACCGAGGAGGCAGCCAAAGCGGCAGCCGAGGCGGCGCGTATCGAGGCACTCAAGCCCAAGCATGACCCCATCACGGGCAATACGATCAATGCTCCGCTGCCGGGTCGTATCATCGAGATCAGGGTCAAGGTCGGCGATGAGGTGAAGGTCGGTCAGGAGATGGTGATCTTGGAGGCGATGAAGATGGAGAACTCCATTACCTCCGACTATCGAGGTCGCGTGAAGCAGATCTTGGTGGCTACCGATGAGAATGTGGCTACCGATGCTCCGTTGATCGAGATCGAGTAGCGATTTTTCAGCGTACAATTTATAGGAAACGACTGCCGAATTTTTCGGCAGTCGTTTCCTGTTTTATGCTTTTGAATTTAAGGTGTCTTTTGAAAACAGAAGTTATTCTAAAGATAGGAAAATTTGTTCGGAAAGGCTTGATTGTTTGTTAAAATTTCAGTAAATTTGTAGAAATCGGGTTCGGAAAGGTGCTTGTTAGAACCCCGTTTTAGAAAAACCAAACCTTAAAATTCAAATTCTATGAAAAAGTTTTATTTGTTTGCGATGCTGCTGACCGTGTGCATCTCTTTGCTCGGAGTCGGTTGTAGCGATTCGGATGAAGATGTGGTGCTTCCGCCAGCGGTGGTGTTGGAGATGCAGAGTGTCGATGTGCCGGCTGAGGGCGGTGTGGTTCAAGTGGGCTATTCGATCGAAAATCCTATTGAGGGGGTTTCGTTGTCCTGCCGGAGCGATGCCGAGTGGATCACTTCGATCGAGGTGAGCGGGGCGGCAATTGCGGTGAGCGTTCAGCAAAATGTGAGTGCCGAACCGCGTACGGCATCCATTCTCTTGGACTACGCAGAGCAGGTCGGTATTGCATCCTTGGAAGTGAAGCAGGCTGCCGCGCCCGACGAAAACGCGGCGTTTAAGATGGAGGTGAAGAATCCTACCGAGTCGTCGCTCACCATCTCGATCACCCCGACGGATAAGGAGATGATCTACATCACGCGCACGATCGATGCGGAGGATTACACCGCGTTGGGCGGTGTCGATGGCGTGGTGCGAAGCGACATTGATGAGTTGGTGGCATTTGCCGAGGAGGTGATGGTAACGCCGCAGGAGCTGCTGCCCGACTTTTCGGACAAGGGCGACATCCACGACCAAGTGATGGGCGGTCTGCCTTCGGGTGTGAAGTTTGTGACCTATGTCTACGGCATCAATCCCGAAACTTTGGAGCGCACGACCGATTTGTTGGCGTTGGAGGCGGCAACGCTTCCTGTGGAGAAAAATCAAGTGAAATTCGCGATCGAGGCAACTCCCGACAGCAACTACATCAATGTTAAGATTACGCCGATCGACTATGAGGACTACTATTTTGCTAATGTGGTCGAAGTGCCTCAAGACATGACCGATCGCGAGATCGAGAAGAAGATCGCAGCCGATTGGGCTGAGATGCGCTATATCTATACCGATGCTTTCGGTTTGACTTTCGAGGAGATCCCCGCGGAGTTGTGCTTGGTGGGTGAGTTTGTGAGCCGTGTGGAGATGGAGGCCGAGAAGCGTTATGTGGTCTATGCCTTCACGATCAACGATCAAGCGTTGCTCAATTCGGAGGTGGCTTTCATGACCGTTGAGACGGGTTCGGTTGCTGCTTCCGACAATCAAATCAAGATTGAGGTGAGCGATTTGAAGGCTTATTCCGCGTTTGTTACCATCACGCCGAGCAATAACGATGCTTATGCCGTTGCGGCCTGGGGTGCTGCCGAGTTGGAAGGTTTCACGGACGAGGAACTCAAAGTCGGTCTTTTGGAAGAGGTCGGCGGTACGATGAACGGTGTGATTGAAGCTCCGTTGGAGGGTCTTACGCCCAACACAGAGTACCGCATTTTTGCCTTTGGTTATCAAGGCGGAGTGATGACGACCGAGTTGTTCGAGAAGCGCTTCAAGACTCCCGAAGCGGTGCTTGCAACGGTCGAAGCCGAGTTGAATTACGGGCGTTACTACGATGCTTATGCCGTGGGCGCATTGGACGAGCAGTATTTCGAGCATGCCATCCAAGCCACCGTATTTGCGCCGATCGATTTTGTGAAATATGAGGGTGAGGCGTTCTATTCGGCATTCCTGCCCGCAACGGTTGCCGAGGAGCTCAGCGATGACGAGATCAAGAGTATGGTGATCGCCTCGTACTATCCGACCAATACCGATGTGCCGTATGCCATCCTTTCGGTGATCTACGGCGACAGCAAGGTGGGTGTGGCATTCTCGATGGATGCTGCGGGCAATTACAGCAAACTCTATCGTGGCGAGGTGCTTTGCCCGACTGAGTTGGGTGTGGGCGATCCGCGCGAGCTGATCGAGAATTACCCGTGGCCTTCGAACGCACCGAGTGGATCGGATGCTGTCGAGAGCCCCTTGGCAAAGAAACAGCCGAGCGCCGTGCAGCTCAAACGCAGTTTCAATTCGCACAGCGTGGAGCTGATGCGCCGTCATGCCGCACAGCGCGAAGCACTCGATTTGCAGAAACTTTCGCCGAGCCGGCGTGCGCTGATCGAGGCACAACTCTTCTAACGGCTGATTCGGACAGCCCGTAAAACAATCACGGCAGACCTACAAAAAGGTCTGCCGTGATCGTTTTTATGATGCGGGGCGGGACACCGCTTCGCTTTATTGATAGGGACAAGTGCCCGTGTCGCGCATCTGGCAACGGCTGTTGGTAAATTCGCAAATTCCGCGTCCGTTGATTACATCATCGGTCAGATGATTGCAAGTTACTTCGTAGCGGTCTTTCCCGTGCGAACTTCCGCCCGCAACCTGCAAAATGATGTAGAGGATCAAGAGAATGATGGCGGAAAAGATGAGGAACGCCGAGAGCAAAAAGACGATGTAGGTCGCGGCGATGCGGTATGCCCATTGCCATGCAACTTGTTTCTTCTGTTCGGGCGCTGTCGAATAAATGCACCACGCAGCGTAGGCGAGGGCAGCCAATCCCACAACCACGATCGTCCCTCCGATGATCTCCTCGGATCCGGACCCGCAGATGAATTGCGTGATGACGGCGAAAGCACCTCCGACTGCACCGATCCAATAGAACTTGGTGGACGGGGGCACAACATCGACTCCCGTAAACGCGCGCCAACGCTCGGGCATGACCCGACACCATTTGGTCAGCGACATCAAAACGGTTGCCAGAAGGATTAAGCTCGCAACGCCCCAACCGCCCATTGCAAAGGCGATATTAACCATAAGGTCGTAGAAGAACTTCCACTTTGCGGCTTTCTTGTTCTCTGCCTTCGAGATGCCCATGATGCGGCGGATCAAATGCAGGGAGGGGTAGATCAAACACAAAGCAAAGACACCGGCAGCCATCATTAATGATTGGTCTTGGGTGGGATTATAGTCCTCGAACAAGGCTACAAGGAGCAGAAGCGAACCCATTGCGATTGCCCATCCGATCACGATCGAAAGGACAACGGTGCGCAATGTGCGGAATGAGAAGGTCTCCACAATCTGCTCACCCGCCTTTTTGTTGAACCAATCTCTGATTTTCTCAAACCTGAAGAAGAACAGGAAACCGAAAATCAACCCACCCCAAAAAAGCACTTGGGAAAGCACTCCGACAAGAAGGAAACCTAATGAAAAAATTGTTTCCATGTAAAACGGTTTTGTCGGGTTAGAAACCGTATGCCTGACGGCGCATGTTGCGGTAGTCCTGCTCCGAAAGGAAGTGGATCTTGCCGAGGTTCGTGTAGTCGTAGGTGTGGCAGTTGATCATGATGGGTGCGCCCTCGGCGTTGCACAGATCGCCTCCCGAGAGAGTGTCGCCCGCTTTGTAGTCGGCTTTGAGCGACTGAAGGTAATTCTTGCCGTTGAAGGGGTTCAGCTCGCCCAACGAGATGAAATGATCGTCTTTCGAGAGGCACACATAGTACATGCGCGTATCGACCAACGAATACTCGCCCTCGCCGCAATTGGCTTGGCGGTTCTGTACCATCATGCCGTACTTCGAAGCCACCTTCACGCGCACGACAAACGATCCCGTGCCTTTGCCCGCATTGTAGTCCGTTACCTTGATCTCACGGATCTCGAACTCATCGTAAGCTCCGTCCCCCGAGTGAGGAATCTCCGTTCCGATGACTTTCTGTGCCTCCTTTTCGGCATTCTGACTGCTCAAGGCAACATACTCCTCGAAGTTTTTGAGAATTTCTTGATGCTCCTCCACGCTGTTTGCCGCGCGTAACGATTTTTCCATCGACTGCTTTTCCGATGCAACCTCCACGAAGATTGCGGGCGTGCGACCCAACAGCGCTCCGCTCGGAGCCGACGAACCCGTAGCACCGCCGTTACCGCATGAGGTCAAAAAAGCGCATCCGCCCAAGACGGCGGTCAAAGCAAAAAGTTTAAAGTTTTTCATAATTTTGGTTTTTTAAGTGAATCATCAAGACAAAATTACAAAAACGGGCATTGCCAAACATCACGGAATCTTGTGATTTTTACTCGCAAAAACAGGCTTTAAACCCCTTTTCCGACCGTTTTTACCCCCCCCCCCCCCCCCCCGAAAACAGCCGTTTTCAGCCTTGAATACGGCACACAAAAAGCCACCTGCCCCGTGAGGCAGATGGCTTTTCAAAAAAGGAGTAAGGTAGATTACGGGAGGAGGATGGGGTTGTGTTGTGTCCAAGTCAATTCGCCGGTCAAAGTGCCGTTGTTGCCCTTGCCCGATACATCGCTGACGACTGACCCTGCAACGCCCGTTCCGTCAAATTTGTAGTAAGCGACCATATCGGCGGAGGGGTTTATAGTCAGCATATTGTCGGCAATCTCGCTTGGGGTGCGCACCTTGCTCCAAACGCGCACTTCGCGCAACATGCCCTGCATGGGTCGTTCACCCCATGCGTAGCCCAACAACTTGCCGAGATAAATGCCGTGTTTTGCGCCATAGTTGTGCTGGTCGTCGGGGAGTTGTTTGCCCTTGCCACCTAACTTAGGCATTTTGACATCGGTAAATACATTGCTCAGATCGAGCTTGCCGTTGATGTAGATCTCCACCTTGACGCCTTCGCCCGAGGGACAGAGCGTTGCCGCCAAGTGAGCCCATTGGTTTGTGGCGATTTTGCCCGATGAAACGAGTTTCTGCTCCACCGAGTTGTTGCCGTCTTTGTTGAGGTTGCCGACACATACCTCGATCTCGCCGTTGGCTCGGGTGCGCATGATGAAGCATCCTTCTTGTCCCATGAGGGTCATTTCGCCGGTAATGGTTGTCGGGTTCACCAACATCTCGTAGGTGATTCCTTGGGTGAAGTCGGTTTCGGGAATGCCCACCAACACGGCATCTTTATCGAATGTGGCGGATTGCTGTCGGTTCGCTGTAAATTGCGTTACGGTGTAGGTGGCATCCGCTGCTTCGGCATATTTCACGGTGATCGTTGCCGTGCGATCCGCATCGGTCGAGTTGGCTTCGGCGGTGTATTGCACAACGCCGTTGCCATCTTGGTAGTTGATCTTGACATCGGTGATCCATGTAACCCCCTGCTCGACCTCGACCGTGGGCTGTGCCGAGGTCGGATAGTCGATCGTGAAGGCAAACGGAATTATGCTCTTTTGTGCCTCGATGACAGCCGTCTGAGGGGTCAGCACGATCGAGGGGTTGGGGCGAGCCTGCTGCTTAACCACAAAGCCGGCATCCGCCGCTCCCGCATATTTCACAGTGATCTGTCCTTGGCGTTCCTGCTTGTCGGGGTTCTCTGCGACAGTGTAGTTCACCGTACCGCTGCCGTCAGCGTAGGAGATCTGCGCATCGGTGATCCATGCAGCATTCGGATCGACCTCGATCGTGGGCTTTGCCGAGGTCGGATCGCTGATCGTGAAGACGAACCAGTGATTTCCGCTTTTTGCCTCGACGGTTGCCTCTGCTTGATCGAAGAAATGGATCTTGGGATCGCGCAAACCCGTCTGTGTCACGGTATGCACGGCATCCGTTGCTCCTGCATATTTCACCGTGATTTTTGCCGAGCGGTCTTGTTCCGAGGTGTACTCTGCCACATTGTAGCTCACGGTGTATTGTCCGTCTTGGCAGTTGATCGTGGCATCGGTGATCCATTGTGCGCCCTCATCGACCACGACCGTAGGTTGTGCATCGGTCGCTGCCTTTATCTCGAAGAGGAACGATTGTGCGCCACCCTTTTGGCTGACGGTGGTTTCCTCGGAAAAGAGGAAGATTCGGGGAACTGCTACACCTCCGTCGAATGTGATCGACAGCCACTGTTGCCCTTGCCAACTATTGGTTTCAGTATCAGTATAAGCCGTCCACGATTTATCCAAGATAAGGTTGCAGCCCAAAGTTTGACAGTTGCCCGTGTTAATTTCGAAGTCTGCCGAGTAGGGCGCTTTTACGGTGAGGGATTTCAGCTCGCGGTTTAACCATTCGATATGGGTCATTGTCGAAGGAAGTACCATAGTTGTGAGTCCACAGTTGCTATAATCTTTCAGCGTGGTTACTCCTTCGGGAATGGTGAGCGTGGTCAAAGCCATGCAGTCAGAGAAGCAATAATAGGGAATCACGGGACAAGCTGTCGACCAATTCAAGGTTTCTAAACTTTCACAATTATAAAATGCGCCATTTCCAACCTCGGTGATGGTTTGGGGCAGTGTGACTGTCTTCAGACCACTTCCTTTGAATGCCTTTTCATTGATCTTGCTGATGTTGCTTGGAAATTCGATCTCAGTCAAGTCTTTGCAATTTTGGAAAGCACCTTCGCCAATCGTCGTGATGTCGGCTGTCGTAGGCAAGACAATGGATTTCAGTTTCGAATTGCAAAAGGCGTATGGCTGTAATTCTTTTGTATACCAAAATGCATACATGCCCGTAAAATCTTTAAAGTAAGGTTCTGCTGTCAATTTGAAAGTGACCTCCGAAAAATCCAAATGGAAAAGTTTGATGTCCTCGGAAGCTGGTGCTGCTAAAACCTCATCTTTTTCATTTATTCTGATTGCCGAACCTGCCCGTTCGCGGATGGCGATAAAATCTGTGCCGGTGATTTTGCCGACGACCTTCAATCTGCCCGATCCGTTCATCGCGCGGTCGATCCGTTCGGGGGTGATTGCTCCCTCAAAGGGTGAGGCGATGATGTGCTTCTCGGGGTCAATACCCATTATGTTTTGGAGCGTGCCGTCAGCTTGGCGCAGCATGATGTCATTGAACGATGCCTTATATATAGTGAAGAGCTTGTCTTGGGAAAGGGTGACATTTTTGTTGAACTTTTCATCGATCGTCAATGTGCAGGCTGCCGCAGCCGCAAAGCCCTCGAACGCATCTTCGCTGATCGCGGTGAGCGACTTGGGAAGGTTCAGCTCGGTGAGTGCAATGCCGTCAAAAAGACCCTTGGTCAAGGTGTTGGCTACGGTCGCGGGTGTGCCGCCTTCGACAATCTCGGCTTCGCTCAAATCGAGTTTTGTGAGTGCTGTGTCGGCGGTGCGGGTCGATTGGGGGGAGGGGGTTGTTGCGCCACAACTGCGCAAGAAAGCAAAGTCATCGCCGTTCATCTTGCCCGAAATCGTCATCTTCTCGGTGCGCTGCGTGCCTGCCAAAGCCGACAAAGTGCCCGGCTTGGTCAGGTGATACTGACCCGCAATGTTGGATTGTGCCACCATCGAATAGCCCTGTCCTGCGGCGATGTCGGTGATGATGTAGAGGCGTGTGCGGGCTGAGACTTGTTGCCCTTCGGCTTTGGTGTAGATGTATTCCACATCCAATACACGATCCTTGAGCGCGGTGGGAGCCATCTGGAAATAGATGCGCACCAATTCTTCGGGCGAGGTGGTCGGAGTGGCGTTCTCGACCTTGATTGTCATCCGATCCGCTTTGGCGGAGGGGACAATCACCGGAGGCTGTTCATCGGCAAGTGTCTGTGTCAGATCCATTGTCGCTTGGGTGGTGAACAGCTCCTCACCCGGGGTCTGACTGAGGAGGGTTACTTGATTCAAAGTGCCTGCTTCGAGCAGCGGAAGATCTAAGATGATCATCGCGCCCGCGTGCTTGAAATTGAAGTGGAGATCGTTGCCGACAGCCTCGACCGCTTGCGACATCATGAAGTCGTAGCCGCCGAAGTCGAGGAACTGCTGTCCGTCGATCTCTTGCAGACCCGTGTAGGTCTGACCTTCGTACGACAGGCGCAACTCCCGCTTGTTCATCTTGAACAGAGGGATGAACGGCGTATATGCCGCGTAGGTGTATTGGGGGCGTAATGCCCATCCGCCACCGTCGAACGATGCCTCGGTGCCATCGACCGTGGCATCGCCGATCGGGAAATAGACCTGATCGCCATCGATGGGCTGTGTGCCGTCGTTCGTGGGCTTGGCGAGGGGAAATACACCCACTTCGTCGGTTTCGTTCCACTTGAAACGGGCGAAATTCGTGTCAATTACATAACCCGAACGGGTTGCTTGGGTGATCTGGTAGTTGTCGGCAGTCATCACAATGCCGTGAAGCTCCTGCTCGGGTTGGAACTGCGGATTTTCCAAATCGTCGTGACTGCACGCGGTAAGTGCAGCCAGCGAACCTGCCATTAAAAGTAGGGATTTGTAGTTCATCTTTTGTGTTTTTTTGATTGTTCATTAGTAGTCCCATCCGTCTTTGTGGGGGTTGGAACTTGTTGCCGGGAAAATCGGCACATCGTCTGCCGTGCCGATGAAGCCGCCGGAGGCATCGAGGCTGGCTGCGAATCCTTGTTCGACGCTCACCGACAATAATTCTACGGTTGGCGTTTCATAGATTGGTTTTGATTTGTTTTGCATAGTAATGAGTTGTTAAATTAGGATTTTTATTTATGTGAAATCTGTTGTCGGATGAGAAGATTGAAAACCTTTTGCGCAGGGTTGCGTTTTTGTGTTGTATCGCTTTTCAAAGGTAGGGTTCGCCAGACGGGTTTGCAAAATAAATCTGCACAAAAGAGAGGTAAAATCGGCGTTGAAGTGTGGTAATTTTGCACAAAATGCGTTTTTTACCACACATCTGTTGCGATTTTACCACACATTTTTTACCTTTGTGATATGATGTCTTTGATTCAATTCGTGCAACTTTTGTGCGTGGTGCTGATGCTCTGTATGGGTCTTTGGATCGGACTGTTTGCCCCGCAAATCACTCGCTCGGCAAAGGTCTATTTCCGCGCCCGTACCTTGATCTTGATCGGTATCGCCAGCATCATCCTGCACTTTTCGGTGCAGTTTTTCCTCCATGAAAATCCGGTGAATATTGCCGATAAACGCACGCTCGTCAATCTGGTTTTGGGCTTCCCCATTTCGTATTTTATGAACATCTCGTTGGTCTATCTGCTGCGCAAAGGTACGATTCGGATCTTTGAATGGTTGGTGATTCCCATCTTCTATCTGTCGGCTCTGATCGTGGCTGTGGTCTTGATCGGCGTGTTGCGAATACCCGATGCCATTCACATCACCAATATCATTCTTTCGGTTTACTATGGCCTCGTGCTGTTGATATGCTGCATCCTCCAATCTATGGGCTATAATTACAGCATGCGCCACCTCCAACACGAAGGAAACGACTATTTTGTGCCGGTTTTGCGCTGGGGACGGTGGGTCATCCTCGTCATGGTGGTCGTCAGTTTGGGTTTCCCGTTTATGACTTTCTGCAAGAACGAGGTCTTGCGCTCGGCTTATGGACTGATGGCGATTTTTGCGGGCTTTATGTACAGCGTGTGCTTCTATCTGATGGGGCTTTCGCCCTCGCTCAGCGGGGCGCAAACACCTGCCGAAGAGGCGAACCCGACACCGGCTGAGACGGATGAAAACGACAGTTTGAACGGATTAGACAAAGAACTCGGCACGGTACTCTCGGCACGCGATGTGAATCGGGTGGAGACCGCCGTGGAAAAGTTTGTTGGCGGAAATTTCTATTTGCAGTCGGGAATCACCATCAAAGATGTGGTGCGCGAAATGGGCATTCCGATCGGGCTGTTCCGCGCTTGGTTGCACACAACGCCCTATGAGAAATTCAATAATTGGTTGGTTTCCATCCGTTTGGAGCGTGCCAAGCAACTGCTGCTCAAAGACGGAATCATTTCCAATAAGGAGGTGGCGCTGCGATGTGGCTTCTGCGACCGCTACTATTTTCAGTCGCAATTCCGCAAATTTGAAGGCGTAAGCCCCTCGCAATGGGTTGAAAATCATAGGATTAATACCCCCCCCCATTTGTAGAATAGATTTTGGCAGATTTGCCGGTTTTGCGTGGCGCGATGTCGTTCTCGGCGTTGGGACAGGGTGGGGTGTGCCTTGTTCGTGCGGGGCGGTGTGAGTGGCGGAGTCGGGGCGTTCGGCGGGCGAGCCGTTTCGCATATATAAATAGGTGTGCAGGGAGAGTGGGGATACGAAAAAAGGTCTCGAATCGGAAGTTCACTTCCTCATCAAGACCTTTGGCGGTGTGTAGGGGACTCGAACCCCTGACCCCGTGCGTGACAGGCACGTATTCTAACCAGCTGAACTAACACACCTTGTTGCGTTACAACTTTTGGTTGGATTGCGAGTGCAAATATAGGGCTTATTTTTGAATAATCAACACTTCGATGCAAAAAAATGTAAAATATTTTTGCGCTTTTTTCTTCTTGTGCTGATTTTCAGAAAGTTAAATCTTGAAAATTTTTTCGGGGATTTTTGCCCGATTTCCCGCCAACGCCCCAAATCACAAATATTCCTTTATAATACGGGAAATAGCCGTCTTTGCCCCGATGACCGCGCCCCACGGAAATTACCCAAAAACCGCCCGAGAACCCCGATAATCGCCAAATTTGAACTGTGAATGAAAAATATTCAAAAAATTATGTAAAAATTTAACAAACATCAAAAACCGCTTCAGAGATGCTTCTGAGGGCGATTATGACTAAATTATTACGCTAAAACATACGCGCGCATACGGGAGAGACGCTCCGAGGGCTTGGCGGTTCGGAAAATTGTTCGTAAGTTTGTCGCGTTAATTGAGAGTACATTTTAGATAAACTAATAAATTTCAACAAGATGAAAGATGCAGTAGCAATTCTCACCGGTGGAGGTCCTGCTCCCGGTATGAATACGGTCGTAGGTAGTGTAGCTAAAACATTTATCCACCACGGTTATCGTGTGATCGGTCTTCACGAAGGTTATTCGGGTCTGTTCAATCCCGAACCCCGCACCGTTGATATTAACTATCGTATGGCCGATGGTATCTTCAACCAAGGCGGTTCGTTCCTCCAGATGAGCCGTTTCAAGCCCACTCCCGAGGATTTCGAGCAGAATTTCAACCTCAAGTTCTTCACCGAGAACAACATCAAGTTGTTGGTTACTGTCGGTGGTGACGATACCGCTTCTACGGCTAACCGCATCGCTAAGTTCTTGGAGGCTAAGAAATATCCCATTGCCAATATCCATGTTCCCAAGACCATCGACAACGACCTTCCGTTGCCCGTTGGTACTCCGACCTTCGGCTATGAGTCGGCTAAGGATAAGGGTGCTGTCATCGGTCGTGCCGTTTATGTCGATGCACGCACGAGCGGTAACTGGTTTGTTTTGGCGGCTATGGGTCGTTCGGCAGGTCACTTGGCATTCGGTATCGGCGAGGCTTGCCACTATCCGATGATCGTGATCCCCGAGATGTTCAACAAGACCGAGATCACCGTCGATAAGATCGTGAAGTTGGTCGTATCGTCGATCATCAAGCGTAAGATCATGGGTATGGACTATGGTGCTGCCGTAATTTCGGAGGGTGTATTCCACGCACTCTCGAACGAGGAGATCGCCAACAGCGGCATCCACTTCACCTACGATGAGCACGGACACCCCGAGTTGGGTAAGGTGTCGAAGGCACACATCTTCAACGAGCTGATCGAGAAGCATGTGAAGGCTTTGGGTCTGAAGGTGAAGAGCCGTCCCGTGGAGTTGGGCTACGAAATCCGTTGCCAGACCCCGATCGCTTACGACTTGACCTACTGCTCGGAGTTGGGCTTGGGCGTATTCCAGCTCTTCTCGGAGGGCAAGACCGGCTGTATGGTTTATGTGGATTCGGAGGGTAAGGTTTCGCCCTTGTACCTCAAGGATTTGCAGGATCCCACCACCGGCAAGATTCCTCCCCGTTTGGTCGATATTACTTCGGATAAGTTCAAGTTGGTTGTCAAGAACATCATCAACTTCATCACCCCGAAGGATTACGAGGCTGCCAAGCAGTACATTCCCAATCCCGAGGATTACGACTTCAACAAGATCTTGAACTGGGAGTAATTCACTCGCTTTCAACAAGAAACTGAATAATTGGAAAGACTGAACCGCGCAAGTGGTTCAGTCTTTTTTTTTGCTTCAAGAGGGTAGGGTGTCGCCCGTCCGTTGCAAAACAAAACCGCCGTCTGTCTGATTTGCGCATCAAGACAAACGGCGGTTTATAGGTGTATATCCTGCTGAATTACAGCAATTTCTTTTTCGAGGTTGTAACGATAAAGTCCTTTAGGTAGAACGGCTCGAAGTAGGCGATGTCCTCGGTGCGACCCGCATCCAAAGCCTCCTGCGCCAAGCGCGCCAAACCGCGTGCCGAAGGGGTGATGTCTATGAGTTGTGCGCCTTGGAGCACCTCCTCGCACTTGCGTGCGCCGTTGCCGAAGATCACGAACGGATGCTCCTTCTCCTCGCGCATCGGGCGGAAAGTCTCTTCATCGACCACCTCCGCCGAAACCTCGGTGAGTGCCTTGCCGGCGGCATCGAAGATCTGGGTGTAGACCTCCATGCGGCGTGCATCGACCATCGGGCAGAGGCGTGCCTTGTCCCAATTCTCCACCGAAATGATGCCCGCCTCGTAGTCCTCGCGTGCCACCTCGGTCAGGGCATCGAGCGATCCCACGGCGATCAGCGGTTTCTGCAAGCCGTAGCACAGACCCTTGGCAAACGACACGCCGATGCGCAGACCCGTGTACGATCCGGGACCTTTGCCCACGGCGATTGCCGAAAGATCATCGGGTGCGATGCCCGTTTCGTGTAACAATTCATCGACAAAAACGCCCACCTTCTTGGCGTGGTCGCGCCCCTCGTCGCTCTCGCGCAGGGAGATCAGTTCGCCGTCCTTGGCGATGCCGACCG
>SAMEA104404097__coassemble_532_pt1 | contig 37412 bp, 24 predicted proteins | sample SAMEA104404097__metabat2_high_PE_016 | metagenome-assembled genome bin SAMEA104404097 (sample SAMEA104404097) | Balaenoptera acutorostrata | reverse complement strand
AATATTTGGCTCATCAACTTTCCCGTAATGATGAGCATCCTTATCGAACAACTTAAAAACCGGCTTCCCCTTCTTTGAAATCGATTTGTTTCTTTACATTTCTTTGCGGAACAGCAAATGTCGAATGTTGATTTTAGGCACTTGGCGTTTAGTTGTGAAAATACTGTAAATACTTGAAAATGAGTTTTATGCAGGCTTTTCAAACAACGGCAGCTGTTCTCCTTTTTCCGTCTATCCTTACTCCCTTTTTGATATTGGTTGTCGGGCGGCGAGTTAGGTTAGCAACCTTGTCTTTTAGGGGCGGGAAGATGTACTTTTAGGCAGACGCAATGGAATAAAAAAAGTCCCACAAATCATTGAATTTGTGGGACTTGTCTGCTTATGATCCGGTATTGTCCGGTTCGTTCAGCGGAGAGTGGGGGATTCGAACCCCCGGTACAGTAATCCCGTACGTCAGTTTAGCAAACTGGTGGTTTCAGCCACTCACCCAACTCTCCGTAACCTCATTTGCAACGCTCCTCGCGTTTAAGGGTTTGCAAATGTAGATCTTTTTTGTCAGAATACAAAATTTATTCGCACTTTTTCTTGACTAATTTCGCCCGCTGTCCCGCCACCTACTATAAATCAGTCGATTATCGGCTAAAACAACCCAAAAGTGAAAATTCCGCAAAGCCCCACTCCTAAGAGGATGTAAGCCTTTTTCGAGAAACGATCAACGGGGTGAAGGACATCTATTCGCGTTCCTCCTCCTTTTGGCGGCGGATTCGGCGCACATCGATCATGAAGACCACGATCACGGCGATGGTGGCGATCAGACAAAATGCGGGCAGGATCAGGCTGAGTGGCTGCGCGAAATCGATGGGTTTATCGATGAACCAGCCCACCGCAAACAGCGCGAGGAGCACCAGCCGCAAAACAAGTCGAGTCAAAGCAGATTTCATAGAAGTCGGTTTTAGGTTTTGCAAACTAACAAAAAAAAGCGCACATCGCCAAATTTCGTTCCCCAAAGGGCTAAAAATAAGACCTTCCCGAAAAATGGAAAGGTCTTATATAAATAGGTATCAGTCGAAACGCCCGAACGCCCGCAGCACACGAACGCCCCGAAATCAAAATGCCTCGAAGCCCGAAACGATTAGTGCGGGCAGTTCAAAGTAAAGTCGTCGGCATCCTTCCACGCGGGGAACTCCTCGTTGCGGAACTTAGCCTGAGCATCCATATCGAACGAGGTCATCATGATGCACTCGCACGACTTGGCATCGGCGATGGTGTTGCCCACGAAGTCGATGAGCGCCGAGTCGCCCACATAGTTGCCGTCGGGGTCTTTGCCCACGCGGTTTACAGCCGCCATATAGCACTGATTCTCAATAGCACGCGCGCGCAGGAGAATGCGCCAAGCATCGCGGCGCGTGTCATCCCACGAAGCCGAGCAGAGGATGGCATCGTAGTCGCCACGGTTGCGGCTCCACACGGGGAAACGCAGGTCGTAGCAAACGAGCAAGAGGAACCGAATGCCCTTATACTCAACGATTACGCGCTTATCACCCGGCGTATAGTCGCGACCTTCGCCGCCCGGACGGAACAGGTGGTGCTTGTCGTACCATTTCATCTCGCCTTCAGGGGTGATGAAATACATGCGGTTGCGGTATTCGTTGTTCTCCGAAATGACGACACTTCCCACAACGGCTTTGTTGTAGGTCTTTGCCCAGCGCAGCATGGCGCTCACCACTTCGCCGTCGGCAGGCTCTGCCACACGCGAGGGTTTGAGCTTGAATCCCGTTGCAAACATCTCGGGCAAAACGACTATATCTGCCTTGGCAGCAGCCACAAAGGGCTCAATTCGTTTGAGGTTCGTGGAGGTTTGTTCCCACTCCATATCGACCTGACAAATAGCAATATCTAACTTCATAGAGGTAGTTGGTTTTCAAATTGGACGACTAATATACATCTTTTTTTTCAAACTGCAAACCGAATCGTTGCAACCCACGGAAATAAAATGTATTTTTGCACCAAACAACAGAAATTTCACAGCACTATGCTCAAAGCAGGACGCATCCAAAAACTCACCGTGAGCCGACTTTCGGACTACGGAATCTATCTTCAGGACGAGGAGCAGAACGAGGTTCTGCTCCCCAATCGCTACACCTCGTTGGAGGACAGGGTCGGCGATGAAAAGGAGGTATTCATCTACCACGATTCGGAGGACCGTTTGGTCGCCACAACCGAACGCCCCTTGGCGTTGGTGGGCGAAGCGGCTTACATGAAGATTGTCGATAAGACCATCCACGGCGCGTTCCTCGACTGGGGGCTCTACGGCAAGGATCTGTTCCTGCCGAACCGCAACCAGCAGGGCGGAATCATCGCTGGACACAGCGTGATTGTCTATGTGTATGAGGATTCCATCACGGGGCGATGCGTGGCAACCTGCAAGATGAAGAGCTTCATCAACAACGAAATCATCACGGTCGAACCCCGCCAGAAGGTCGATATTCTGGTGGCTTCCGATTCGCCGATCGGCTTCCGCGTGATCATCAACAACCGCCATTGGGGTATGCTGTACCACGATCAGATCTTCTGCAAGGTCGCGGTCGGCGACCGATTCGAGGCTTATGTACGCCGGATCACGGAGGACAACCGCATCGATGTGAGCCTGCAACAGGCAGGGTATAAGCAGGTTAAGGATTCGGCACAGATCTTGGTGCAACTCATGGAGGAGCATGGGGGCGAACTGCCGATCAACGACAACAGCACACCCGAGGAGATCACGCGCCTCACCGAGATGAGCAAGAAAACCTTCAAACGCTCGGTCGGCACACTACTGAAAAACGGCACGGTCGCCATGACCGACAAGGGCATCAAACTCATCCGCCGATGAGTGCCCTAACCACCGCGGAACGCGTTTCGCGCGAGGCTTCCGACAACTTCGTTTTCCAAAGGTCGCTCTTGGCGTACCACAAGGCGGCGGAGCTCGTGGTGGGCGAGGTGTTGGAGATCGGCACGGGGTCGGGCTACGGCGTGGAGGTCATCATGCCCCATGCCAAGCGGTTCGTGACGATCGACAAATTCCGCACGGATGCCGATCTGCGGGGCGCGGAGTTCCGCCAAGCGACCGTTCCGCCGATTCCGTTTGCCGATGCGAGCTTCGACTGCGTGATCTCGTTCCAAGTGATCGAGCACATCGAGCGCGACCACGAATTTGTCAGCGAGGTGGCGCGCGTTTTGCGACCGGGCGGGAGGTTCATCGTCACCACGCCCAATGCGCCGATGTCGCTCACGCGAAACCCGTGGCATGTGCGCGAGTACCGATCCACGGAACTGCGTAACTTGCTCTTGAAGAGCTTCTCGCGGGTCGATGAACAAGGCGTTTTCGGCAACGCGAAAGTGATGGCGTACTACGAGAAAAACCGCGAGGGCGTGCGCCGCATCACCCGCTTCGATGTCTTCGACCTGCAACACCGCCTGCCGCGTTGGATGCTCCAATTTCCCTACGATGTGCTGAACCGACTGAATCGGCGTAAGTTGCTCAAAGCCAACGACTCACTCACGCGATCCATCCGCATGGACGACTACCGTCTCGCGCCCGTTTCAGAGGATTGTTTCGATCTGTTTCACATTGCCTATAAAGCTGAATAGAGAAGATGAATACACACTACGCATTGGTTACGGGAGCTTCATCGGGCATCGGATTGCAGTATGCCCGAGAATTGGCTTCTTCGGGATATAACATCTTGGTGGTGAGCAATATGGATGAGGCGAACCGCAAGGTGGCGGCGGAACTCTCTACGGAATTTAAGGTTGATGCCCGCCCCCTTTTCGCCGACCTTACGCGGGCGGATTCTGCCGAAGGACTTTATAATTACTGCCACGCGGAGGGGATCGAGGTCGAGGTTTTGGTGAGCAACGCGGGTGTCCTTCATTTCGGAAAACTCGCGCATACCGATGCCGCTGCGGTCGATCGCATCATCGCCCTGCATTGCACCACGCCCGTGCATCTTTGCCGCCTTTTCGGGCGCGATATGGCTCAGCGACACGCAGGATTTATCCTCATCATGTCGTCAATGACGGCGTGGACACCTCTGCCCACAATGTCGCTCTACGGGTCTACAAAGGCGTTTTTGAAGAATTTCAGCCGTTCGCTGTGGCACGAAATGCGCGCCGAGGGCGTGAGCGTGACGACCGTCTACCCGAGCGCGGTCGATACGCCGTTTTATAAGTTGGAGGATTCCAAACGGAAAACTTTGCGCCGTTTGGGCATGATGATTTCGGCGGAAGCGCTGGCTCACAAAGCCCTTCGCGCGATGTTTCGCCGCCGCCGCATCTACACCCCCGGCTGGTGTGCCAAAACGCAGATCTTCCTCTGCCGCCTGATGCCCGCCCACGCCTATCTTCCCCTTTTGAAAATTCCTGCCATACGGCGGATACTCAACAAGTTATAATTGTTGTAATAGGTGTAAAAATGTGCCGAAGTTGATTTCGTTCGCTTCGGCATTTTTTTATTATACTGCCCCCGGATTTGGGTTTCATTCGATGATGCTTTCCGCAATTTTGCAGAAAGTTTTTTTTGTGCCTTTTTTTTGGTGGTGGTGGGAGTTGATATAATGTTTTTTTTGACTTCGGTAAGGGGGCAGGTCTTTCTAAATTCAGCATTTAATATTGTTCTTTTTGTCCGATTTTGCGAATTTGACAAACCTAAAAATACAGTATTAAGTACAGATTATAAATCAAATTAGAGCACTCCGACTATCTGACGATAAAATAGCCGAAAACAATCAATAATATTTTGTGCGGAATATCCCGCATTGGCGGGGTGCCGGGCGGATGCCGATTCTGCATTAAATCTGTGGATTGCAGGCTCCGGGGACAATTTGAAGGCAAAATACCCGCCGATGTGCCTTGCAAAGGCAAATGGACTTATTTGGTCTGTTTTATTTGGGGTAATACCCTTAATTTTGAACCCTAAAAACATGAGCCTGTTGTGGCGTTTGACCTTTTGGAAGCGTTCCCCGCGCTCCATACCATGATGCCGAGAGTGCTTTGCAGTCCGGCGGATGATGTCCGCCTTTTCGCTATGTATATTGCTGAATAAGAATAAAATAATATATTATGAAGGTTACTAAATTACTGCTTTTCGTTGTGCTGTGTTTGGCTGCATCGTGTGCTGCCCCCAAGATCGCCTATCTTCAAGACATGAAATCGGGTGAGGAGGGCGTTGCTGCCAATGTGATGAACATCAAAATTCGTCCCGAGGACAAGATCTCGATTTTGGTTAATAGCAAAGATCCGATGCTCACCGATCTGTTCAATCTGCCCTACATGACGCGCCAAATCGGCAACGCAACTTACAGCGGCGGCTACAAGACCCAGCAGGGAATGTCGGGTTATACGGTTGATGATCAGGGTAATATCGACTTCCCGATCTTGGGCGAAGTGCATATTGCAGGGCTGAGCCGATTGGAGGTTGCCAACTACATCCAGCAGCAGCTCATCTCGAAGGATTTGGTCAAAGATCCTGTGGTGACGGTCGAATTTATGAACCTTTCGGTGTCGGTTTTGGGCGAGGTGAACCATCCGGGACACTATGCCATTGAAAAGGATCGCCTCACGATTTTGGATGCCATCGGTTTGGCGGGCGATTTGACGATCCAAGGTCGCCGCGACAATATCTTGGTGCAGCGCACCGAGAACAACAAGCAGAAGATCTATAAATTGGATCTGAACTCGGGTGCCAAACTCTATTCTTCGCCTGCTTTCTACCTGCAGCAGAACGATGTGATTTATGTGGAGCCCAACGGCAAGAAGGCGCGCGAATCCACGGTGAATGGCAACTATTTCCGTTCGGGCGGTTTCTGGATGGGATTGGCATCGTTGGCGGTTTCGATCACCACACTCATCATCACGGCAAATAACTAATTCAAATAAGATCTATGGAAAACTTGCAGGACACAAATAAAGCCCCCGAGACGGAGGAGTTTATCCGTTTCGAAGACTTGTTCTATATGTGTTTGAATAAGTGGTATTGGTTTGTTATTTCGATGGCGATCACCATCGGAGTGGCGATCATCTACCTTTTGACCACGCCTGCCACCTACACCCGCTCGGCGGAGGTGCTCATCAAGGAGGATGCCAAGGGCAGCTCGTTGTCGAGCGGTATGGAGCAGTCGTTTTCGGATTTGGGTTTGTTCAAATCCAATGTCAATGTCAAGAACGAGATCATCTCGCTCAAGTCGCCCGCGCTGATGTATGAGGTCGTCAAACGCCTCAAACTCGATATGCATTATGCGGTCAATGGCACCTTCCACAAGCAGGTGGCTTATGGGGTGAGTCTTCCTTTGACGGTCGAGCTGTTGGACCTCACACCCTCCGATTTTGCTTCGATGACCCTCGATGTCGCCAACGGACAATGCCGCTTGACGAAACTTCAGAAGGATGAGGACGAGTTGGATTGCGATCCCGTGGAGGGCGCTCTTTGCGACACGATTTCCTCGCCGTTGGGTCGTCTGGTCATTACGCCCAAGGCGGGATTCAACCCCGATGAGCCGCTCACGATCTATGTGAGCCACTCCCCGCGCCATGCCGTGGCTGCGGCGTGTGCCGATGCACTCATGGTGGGACTGGTCGAAAAGGACGCTTCGGTCATTTCGCTCAGTTATAAGGATGTCTGTCCGCAACGCGCTGTGGATCTGCTCAATACCCTCATTTCGGTCTACAACGAAAACTGGGTCAAGGACAAGAATCAGATTGCCATCAGCACCTCGATGTTCATCAACGACCGCTTGAAGGTCATTGAGCGCGATTTAGGTCATGTCGATGAGAACATCTCGAACTACAAGAGCGAAAACCTCTTGACCGATGTGCAGACGGCATCCTCGACCTACCTTTCGCAGAGTACGCAGACCGAGGCGCAACTCATGGCGCTGAACAACCAGCTCTACATGACCAAGTACATCAAGACCTACCTCTTGGATACCCACAACAAGTTCCAACTCCTGCCCGCCAATTCGGGAATCGAGAGTGCCAACATCGAGTCGCAGATCGCCGAGTATAACACGAAGTTACTGCAACGCAACGGCTTGGTGGCGAACAGTAGCGAGCGCAATCCCTTGGTGGTCGATATGGATCAGGCGTTGGAGGCGATGCGTGGGGCGGTGATCGTGTCGATCGACAACCAGACCGAGACGCTCAATGCGCAGATCCGCAGTTTGCAACAAGCCGAGCGCAACACCACGCGCAAGATTGCCGCCAACCCCTCCCAGGCCAAGTACCTGCTGTCGGTCGAACGCCAGCAGAAGGTCAAGGAGGCGCTCTACCTCTACCTCTTGCAGAAGCGCGAGGAGAACGAACTCTCGCAGGCATTCACCGCTTACAATACGCGTGTGATCACGCCCCCGACGGGCAAACCCCAACCCACTGCACCCAACAAGAAGATGATCCTTTTTGCCGCCTTTGTCTTGGGTCTGGCAGCTCCCGTGGGCATCATCTTTTTGCAGGAGAATCTGAATACCCGTGTGCGCGGTCGTAAGGATCTCAACCGATTGACCTTGCCGTTTTTGGGCGAGATCCCGTTGCGGTTCGGTGCGCCCAAACGCCGCAGTCTGATCCGCCGAAAGACCCAAACTGCCGAGCCGGCGACCTTCGTGGTGAAGGGAGGACGGCGCGACATCATCAACGAGGCGTTCCGCGTGCTGCGTACCAACCTCGAATTTATGACCGACAAGGATGCGCAGTCGAATGTGTCGGTCATCACCTCGTTCAATCCCGGCAGCGGTAAGTCGTTCCTCGCGATGAATGTGGCGATGAGCCTTGCAATCAAGGAAAAACGCGTGTTGGTGATTGATGGCGATATGCGTCATGCTTCGGCTTCGGCTTATGTCGGCTCGCCCAAGAAGGGCTTGAGCGACTATCTGAATGGTCGCGTGGGTGATGTGCAGGACTTGATCGTGAAGGTCAAGGAGTACGACAAGTTCCATGTGTTGCCCGTGGGCACCATCCCGCCCAATCCCACCGAGTTGCTCTTTGCCGATCGCTTGGCACAACTCATCGGGATTGCCCGCGAGCGTTACGACTATATACTCATCGATTGCCCGCCCATCGAGATGGTTGCCGACACGCAGATCATCGAGAAATATGCCGACCGCACCATCTTCGTGGTTCGCGCGGGATTGATGGAACGCAGCATGCTCGGCGAGTTGCAGAAGATCTACGATGAGCGTAAGTTCAAGAATATGGCGGTGATCCTCAATGGTACAACTGCCGCCACGGGACATTACGGACACCGCTACGGACATCGTTACGGCTACCGCTATGGTTATCGCTACGGCTATAACTACGGCTACGGCGCAGACTACCACTACGGTTCGGAAGACGAAGCGTAAACCGCTGTCAGAACCGCTTCCGGGGCTCGCGATGAGCGTTCGGGTTCTGCCCACAAAGAGCAGGCGCATAGGCGGTTGAGGATCGTTGAGTCGATGCTGTGATCTGTGCCGGTTGTCGTTCGTGCAGATCATACCCCCGATCGTGTGGCGTTTTGTCGGGGCTGACTGAGGTGTCGGGGCAGACTATCCCGATAATGATTTTGAGTAAGCAGACATCTTCCGAGGGATATTCTTCGCGGGCAAGGGTTCTGCCCGCGGGGAGTTTCCCTTCGGAGAATGTCTTGATTCGGAGCATCGAACGAGTTGCCGATCGTTTTTTTTGAGACTTCAGTTTTGATAAGGGTTCTGTCGATGACAAAAGTTTCTTCAAATGCGATCTTCTCTCGATGCTCCTTTTTCCCGATGAGCGAGATGTCGTTGCTTCCCCGCCTCGAAAGGCTGCAACGGGTGAAGCAGGGCATCTGTTTCGAGAGAGCGAGGCTTCGTTTTCCGCATTTCAATAAGGCTGCAGCGGGGCGGGCGATCCGAAGGCGGGGATGGGTAATGGAGCGTTTTTTTTGGGGATTTTTTATTTCTCCCTTCACCGTTCCCGCTCGCTCTTTTGTCGATGAAGTCCTTCCTTCAGTCCGTGCGGATTCAAGGAAGGACTTTATGTTTTTTTTGGGGATCTTCAGTATTTATTAGGAATTTCTTTCTAAATTTGCGTATTTCGCATAGCGATATTAGCATAGGAAATTCATTTTTTAAATACATTTGTACTATGAAAAAAATTCTTTTCACCTTAGTTTTGGCGTTTGCAACTTCGTTTGCATTTGCCCAGCGCACTCCCCATGCCATCGGTGCTCACATCGGCGGTTCGACCATTGACTTTGAGTATCAATACCATTTCGACAGCGCAAACTTCATTGACGCTACGGTCGGTATCTTCGACTTGGGCGATGGTTTCGTGGCACAGGGTGTCTACAACTGGAACATCAAGCAGTGGGGCGATTGGACGCCGAGCTTCGGTACTTGGAAATTGTGGGGCGGTGTCGGTGTCGGTGTCGGTTTCTACGATGACGACGAGGGCGATGGCTGCTTGTTAGGCCCGGTTGGTAACCTCGGTTTCGGCTTCACGCTCAAGAGCTGCCCCCTGACGGTCGGAATCGACTATCGCCCGATGGTTGCCTTCAACTTGGGCAACGATGGCGACTTGGTCAATAGCGGTTTCTGGAACTTCGGTCTTACGGTAACTTATCGTTTCTAATCGAAATTCCTGTGAATTTATGCGGAGCTTCTTCTTGGGAGTTCCGCTTTTTTTTGTGCAGAACAGACCCAAAAAAAGAGCAGATCTGCATCAACGAGATCTGCTCTTTTTTTTAGGGATGTAAGACCCGCAACGGCGGATCTTTCGGCTGTCGGTTTAGAACTCCGAGAGGTCGATCACCTGAACCTTGTTGATGCGTTTCACGGTGATTACTTCGATGTCCGAACCCTTGATCGTGATGGTGTAAGGACCTTCCTCGGGATAGTAGTGGACCAGCTCGGGCGAGTAACGCTCCCACACCGTCGATGAGGTCTCCCACAGCACGCTGGCTTCGAATCCTGCGGGATTCAACAGCGCCGGAACGGGCATCGTTGCCGAGGTGTGTATGATCTTAATGCGCTGATCACCCGTGGGTTCGGGATTCGAGGGCGCACCTTCCTGCTCGATTTCAAGGGTCTCGTTGAGTGTGCTCGAACGGAACACCACCTTGCCCGTGCGAGGGGTCAGCGCCTTGTTTTCGCCGATCGACAGTACGAGGGTCTCGCTCTTCAATGATCGGGTTTCCACCACCGTGATCCATGCTGCCGACTCCTTGTCGATGTCGATCGTGTAGTTGATGTTCGATTGGAGCGTAATCTCCAATTTCCCGCCCTTGTAGCCGATTTTCGGATGCGCAGGACTTGCCAGCAGGGCATCGTGCTGCTTCTGCACCACCTGCAATTCAGCCTTTGCCGAACCTTTGACCGCTGTGAAAACGATCTTTGCCGAACGCTCGTCATAATGTTTGTTGCGCTCGACCTTTACCTCGATAATCTTTTCTCCTTCAGAGCCTTCCATGGCGGAAAGCGTGCACCACTTTTCCGATACCGTAGCCTTCCACGCACTCGTTGCCGTCAGTTTGATCGAAGCCTGTGAGGCTTCATAGGAGAATGTCGGCAGCGTGCCCTCGATCCGAATCTCATCCTTGGGCTCGGGATCGGGCTTCTCGGGAATTTCGGGCGTTTCGGGATCTATGGGCGTAACCACCGCATCATCGCCCGAGGAACAAGCCCCGAACAAGAGGGGCAGTGCAAGCAAAAGTGTGTATAATTTTTTCATGGTACTTACTTCTTTTTAGGGATAACAATTTCGACATTGACCTTCGGTACACCGCCTTCGCCCGGCGCGAAGATCTGCACGCGGTAGCGACCGCCTTCGACATCTGTGCCGAAGTCCACGCCCGCCTTGTCGATCGAGGGGGCTTCGAGGATGAGGTTGCCCTTGGGATCATAGATGCGCATGTCGTAGACAAATGACGGATCTTCGGGCTCTTTGGTGATGATCAGGTGGCGCAATTCGCGCTTGAAACTAAGGCAAAGATCACCAAATCGGGGATCATCGTGTGCGTTGCGTGCGGGTCTGAGACCGATCACCGCATCCTGACCGTAGTTGAATCCGCTCGTTGCACCGCCGATTCCTTGAGGACCTTGTGGCTCAAGTGCCGAGAGCAGGAAGTAACCATTGTACATGCCGCTCCAACCCCAGTTCACACCGAAGTAACCGTCCTCGGTGTAGCCGTCCAAGATGAAGGCATGACCGAAATTCTCCACGGTATAACCGCCGTAAATGATCGGACCGTTCTCTTTCAACTCCTTTTGCAACAGCGGGATGAAGCGATCGTCGCCCATATTGTCGCGTAGCTCGATCCTTGCTCCGGGTTCGTATCTGAAGTGGGTTTCCATCACGCGCGGAATGTCCATCGTGTAGGCTGAAGTCGCCTCGTTGGTGAAGTCCGATTCCAGCGAGATGCTCACATCGCGCATGAGCATCGCCACCGCATCGCCCTGCTCTTTGGTGTAGGAATCACGGTTGCGGGGGTAGGTGTTGAGCATATTTTTCCAGTCGTAGGGGAATCCCAAAGTCAGACCCGGCACTTGGAAGCCGAGCGTGGGCGAAACGAACGCAGGCAGCGTGCCGACACCCGCTTCGGGCCAGCGGTGGAACTGCATAAGGATCGCCACCGCCGTAGCCGTGCAACCCGTGTAGGCTCTGACGCCCGAGGGCAGCTTGGGACACATATTATTATAAGGCTGGCTCTGATCCCAGCGCGCCGTGGTGTGCTGAATGACCGCCTTATGTTCCTCGGCGCGGGTCTTCGAGCGCGACCATGCAGCGGCTACGCCCTCGGTTTGCGGGAGGTTGTGCGTGCGGATGAAGGCGATTTGTCGCGCCAAGAAATCCATCCAGTAGCGCATGTTGGCGGGCATCGCCTCAGTCGGGAAGGTTGATTCCGCTGAAAAGCCCAACACGGGCATCGCGCGCTCATCGCCCGCCACGATCACGAATCCGCCCCGTGCGGAATCCTCAAAAACAAAGTAGGGAGCATCCTCTGCGGATCGGGTCGCAGCAGACAATCCATTGTAGACCATCCTCAGGTCGGAGGCTTCAATGCTGCGCGTGGCAGCCTTCTGAAGCTGTTTTTGGGCAATAGTGCGCGCCTCATGCTCCGTAACATTCTGTGCCGCGAGCAACATGGGCAGCAACAAACCCAAAAGAACAAAGATTTTTTTCATAATAGCGTTTTAGAATTGGATGCCAAATGTAGTTAAAATCTGATGGAATAGCGAATTTTCTCGGGGTCATTTCGCCCTTGCCATTTATTTTTTTTCGCGCTCCGCTGTTTGCCGTCCGCCGTTTTGGGATTGTCGCCGAAAATCTTCGCGCGTGCGTTGGCATATTTTCGCGCGAAATGTGTATCTTTGTAAAAAGTAACGAAACCCCGATAGCCCTATGTTTTGGAATATTTTTCGCCCGCGCGTAAGCCTCAAGGAGAGTGGCATTTTTGACGGCGCAACCGACTGGCATTGCCACCTTTTGCCGGGGGTCGATGACGGCGTGCAACGCATGGAGGACACCCTCAAGATCCTTGCACTGTACGAACGGCTCGGCATCCGCAGGGTGTGGCTCACACCCCATATTATGGAGGATGTGCCCAACAAACCCGACCGACTGCGGGCGCGTTTTGCCGAACTCAAGACGGCGTATCGGGGGTCGATCGAGCTGAATCTTGCGGCGGAGAATATGATGGATTCGCTTTTTGAGAAGCGATTGACGGACGGAATCCTGCTCCCGTTGGGCGAGGATGGCGACCACCTTTTGGTCGAAACTTCCTATTTTAACCCGCCAATGGGATTGTACGACATCCTCCGCGAGGTGCAGTCCAAAGGTTTCCACCCCGTGTTGGCGCATCCCGAGCGCTATCAGTATATGGACGATGCGGATTACGACCGCCTCTACGAGATGGATATTCGCCTGCAACTCAATTTGTTCTCTTTGGTCGGGGGCTATGGCAAGCGCGTGCAGAAGAACGCGATTTACCTTTTGAAAAAGGGCTACTATTCCTACAAAGGAACCGACACCCACCGCTTCGGGCAGTTTAATTATTTCACCGACAAAAAGATTCCGAAGGATTTGGTCGAGCGGATTAAATCCCTGAAGTAGAACGATTTACATCGATGAGCGACCAAGAAACCATAGAGGGACTCCTCCGCGATGATCCCCGCACGATCCGCCACTTTTTCTTCGGGCGGTGTCGCGCGGCGTTGGCTTATATTGGTCAATATTACCTCCCCGAGCGCGAATCGGCGGAGGAGCTGATCGGTGAATTTTACGAGTTCCTCGCCCGTGACAATTGGCACAAATTGCGCATCTTCCGCTACACCTGCCGCTTGGATTCCTACATCCTCATCATCGCTTCGCGCTACTTCTTGAAACGCCGTAAGGAATTGGAAACCATGCCAATCGATGAACCTTCCGCCGAGCATAAAGCGCCTTCGGTCGCACCGGACTTCTATCCGTTTTTTCGCATGGATTTGGAGCGCGTGATCGACCAAATGTCGCTTTTCGACCGCTTTCTCTTGAGGCGCATTTTGATCGATGGCGAGAAACCTGCCGACATCCTTGAGGAGGCGCGCACGATGATCGCTTTGGACGACAAAATCCACACCGGGGCAGGCTCCGACGGGCAGTTTGCCTCCTATATATATACGCGCTACAACCGCGCCCGCCGACAAGTAGAACGGCGCATGAGGGCGTTGGGCTATGGAAATGATTGACAAAAATGGGAAAGAACATGAAGCATTTGCACGATTTATCCGATGAAGAATTGGCGGGTGTCCTCGAGCGCGGTTTGGGGGCGCTGTCGCCCGATGATGGGGTAGTGGACATGGAGTCGTTTGCGGTTTTGCAGACGGCGCGCCATGCGCAAACACTTATCCGTGAGGAGGTTAAACCGCGCGTTGCCCGCCGCAAAAAGCCTTCGGTCGAGGTCTTTGCCGATTGTTGCGCCGCGCCCGACATGATGCCCTGCTGTGCCGAACCCGAGTGCGCCGAATTTGATGCGCTTCCCCCCGAGGAGGATGAGGAAGAAAAATAATTTTCAAAAAAATACGATCCGTGTGATAGATTCCGCGCTCCCGATGGCTCATTTATGCAGAAGCCTGTCGGGAGCGCGGCTCTTTTTCTATCCTGCGCCCCGATTTTTAAGGCACTCTATAAAAATTAAAACCTTAAAAACCAATTTGTTATGAAAGATCGTATTTACAACCTCATCATCTTGGACGAAAGCGGTTCGATGGAAGACATCCACCGTGAAACCGTCAGCAGCGTGAACGAAACCATCCAAACCATCCGCTCGGCACAGCGCAAATTCACGAATCAAGAACACCTCCTGACCTTGGCGACTTTCAACTCCGATGGCATCAGATTCAAGTACAACGCCTCCCCGATCGGGCGGGCGGAGGAGTTCGCGTTCGAGGACTTCAACCCCGCGTGTGCAACGCCGCTCTACGATGCGATGGGCATCTCGCTCACGCGCCTTCAGCACGAGGTGCGCCAAGGCGACCGCGTCCTCGTGACGATCATCACCGATGGCTACGAAAACGCCTCGGAGGAGTACACCCTATCCTCGATCGCGGCTTTGGTCGATCTCCTCAAAAAGCGCGGGTGGATCATCACCTATATGGGCGCAAACCAAGATGTCGAGCAGGTTGCCATGTCGCTATCCATCTCTCAATCAATGGCTTTTAGCACCGATCCGCAAGAGATGTGTGCGCAGATGACCCATGCCGACAAGTGCCGTATGGCATACTTTGAGCGTGCCGCCCGCGGTATCGCCGAGCCCGAATCCACCAACGCCTTCTTCGCCCCCGAGGAGGATTAGCCGTCAGCCGTTGATTGTCGGCGTGTGCCACCGTCCCGTTCGTTGCCTGCGCCCCGTTGCTCATTTGGTCTGATTTGTACGCTCCGAAGCGTTGTTTTTCTTGTGTGAAATGCCTAACTTTATCCTCCGAAATTCGCGCCGAGACCGCCTCTATGACGGGATTTATGCCCGCTCCGAGACCGCTTGCGCGCTCCAAGTTACACCGATAAACTTATAGGATTTATGGAACAAACAACCGAAATACAACGCCTTAGACAGCGCGTTGAAGCCACCGCAGGCTTCGCGCCAAACAGCCCCAAAGAGTTTCTGAAACTCGCCGATGAGATCTTCCTGCGCCTCGGCGTGATGCTCAGCCCCACGACCCTCAAACGCATTTGGGGCTACCTCGACTGCGCGAGCGATCCGCGCTCATCGACCCTCGACATCTTGGCGCGTTTTGTGGGTTATTCCTCGTGGGAGGCGTTCATCGAAAACAACGAGTCGGCTTCGGTCGCAATGACTTCCAACCTCATCCTTCAGCGCCATTTCAACGCCTGCGATTTGGAGGTGGGCGACCGTCTGCAACTTGCGTGGTTGCCCGACCACGGATTTACGGTTAAGGCGCTGGGCGGCAATCGGTTCGAGGTGGTGGACACGGTCCGTTCGACCCTTGCCGTGGGCGATGTCTTTTCGTGCAATGTGTTCATCGAGGGCGAACCCCTCTATGTCGATCACCTCACCCACGACCGCTACACCGACATCTCCTATGTTGCGGGCAAGCACGGGGGCATCCGTTTTCAATTGCTCGACCAAGAAATCGAACGCGACTAATATCACTTCAAGATACCATGAACCGGCTCATTCCCCGATCGGGGAATGAGCCGGTTCCGTTTGTTGTGTTACAAGATTTTTAAGAAAATCTCATCGCTGATGTACACATATACGCAATTGGTAATCACCGACTTGTCGGTGTGATTCAACCCCGTGGTCAGTGAGTCGAGCATCACGCGCACCTCCTCGCCCGTAGTTTCCCACAGCTTGAGCCGCGCCATGATTTCCTCCTGTGTTTCGTCCGGTCGGTTCTTCATTTTTTCGAGGTTCGGGGCGTAGATTTCCTCGGCGCGCTTTGATCCTTTGGCAATCAACTCTTCGATCATTTCATCGTGGGAGAGCGCCGCCGAGGTGGTGTACTGGCTCCACAGTGCCGACGACGCGGAGTAGATGCACAAAAGAGCCATAATCGACCACAGCGAGATGCGCAACCACAGACGGCGGCGGTCGATCGATCGGCGAAGGAGCTCGATCGATGCGGGTCGCTTGTCGATCGGGCGCAGACAGCGCTGTGCCACAGCACGATAAGCCCATCCAGCGCGCAGTTCCATGAGGATTTTCCCGAGGCTGTAAAGGTCGTTTCGGCAGTCGGGTCCCGAACCCGAAGCCTGCTCGCCCGAGATGTAGGACCGCGTGCCGGAAGGTTGCTTCAGTATGGTGTGCGAGTCGGTGTCGCCCAAGCCGAAGTCGATGAGTTTCAGATTGTTGCCGTTGCGTGTGATGAGGATGTTCTGCGGCTTGAGGTCGCGATGCACCACCTGCATTTGGTGGATGTAGCCGAGTGCTTCGATCAGCTGATCGGCTACCTTTCGGCGCTTGGCGCGTGCAGGGTTTTCGGTGAGAAATTCCGCGAGGGTTACCCCGTCGATGTATTCCATCACGATTACCGTGCCCAAGCCCGAGACCTCCTCCAACCCTTCGGCGCGCACCACCGAGGGATGGTTCAATGTCATCAGAATGTCGAACTCCTTGCGCAGCAATTCGCGGTAAATCTTGTCTTTTAAATATCTTTCTTTCAGACCTTTAAGCATATATCGCCGACCCCATCGCTTGGCAATGACCAATCGGTTGAACCCCGCCGAAGGAAGTTCTTCCCCGAGGTGAAATTCTTTGTCGATGTCGAGACTGTCGGTGAGCAGCAGCTCCGAAGCTGAGGGTTCGTATGCCATAGGAAATTAGATTACACAAAGATACGATTTTTCCCGAAGATCGCGCACGCACGCTCCGAAAATTGCTATACCTAAATATATAATAAGGGCGGGATCTACGCCGTTTGCAACTGAAACGCTCGAGATCCCGCCCAAAATATTTCGCGGAAATTTAATTTTTCTTGTTGGCAGCCAACAGCACCGCAGCGATGATGAGCACCACGCCCACGCCCGTGCGGAGGGTGAACGGCTCGCTGAAAATCAAGATGCCGATAATGACCGAAGTCAAGGGTTCAAGTGCCCCGAAGAATGAGGTCATCGTTGGTCCGATGCGCTTAATTCCCCATACTAAAGTGATGTTCGAGATGGCGGTAGCGGGGATGCCCAAGCCCACGGCATTGAGCCATTGCGACTGAGTGTCAAGCAGTTCGATGCCTCCCGTCAAGCATCCGCCGATGATGAAGAACACCGCGCCGAAGCCCGTCACATAGACCGTGAGGGTCTGCGAATCGATCTGCGCCGCGCGCGAATTTTTCACGCCGATCATGTAGCCGCCATACGCCAAAACAGACAAGCACGCCGCGCAAGTGCCTAAAAATGTGTTGCCTACGGGTTGTGCCGAACTCTCCATCGAAAGCAAAGCCGCGCCACCCATAGAGGTTACGATGGCTGCCACGGTGAGCCACGAAAACCGCTCATGGAAAAAGAGCATCATCGCAGCGGCGACCGCTAACGGGTAGATGAAGTGGATGGTCGAAGCCGCGCCTGTGGCGATGTTGGCGTAGGCGATGATCAGAAGAAACGAGGTTGCGGCGCGTAAAACGCTCAACCACAAGATGGTAACGAAATCCTTCCCGCTCACGCGAAACGAACGGCGCGTAAGCACGGCGACCAACAAGAGGAACAGCGTGGCGAATCCCCAACGGTAACTCAAGGTCTGAAATTCGCCCAAGCCCGAATCGAGCAGTCGCTTGGTGAAGTAGGGCGCGAAGCCGAATGTTGCGGACGAGATGGCGGCACTCGCCATGCCCGCCATGCGGTCGGCGGTGGAAGATGGTGTGTGTGACATATTGCTAAAATTTCTTTGCGGACGACAAAGATAAAAAAAATAGCGAGATCATGTGCCTCGGAACTGCCTATTTTGGTCTTTTGGTCTTTTTTTTAAGGTGAAATCATCTTTTTGACTTTTTTTTCTTTGGCTTTTGCTCAATAAACTTTACCTTTGCAGACTGAAATATTTTAAATGAGCAATGAAAGTTATTAAATTTTTAAAAGATTGGATGCTCATCATTTCGATCCTATCGGGTATCTTGGGCTATTTTTTCTATGTTAGTCTTCCGTTTCTGAACCCGACGCATCACTTTGTAAAATCGACAATCGAATTTGTTCAGCCTTTGTTGATTTTCGCTATGTTGTTCCTTACTTTCTGTAAGGTCAATCCCCGCAAACTGCGCTTGTGTCCGTGGCATTTTTGGCTGATTTTGGTGCAGGCAGGTTTGTTTACGCTCTTGGCGGGAGTGGTGATCTTCCTCTTGCCCAACAATGCGAGCCGTGTTGTCGTGGAGGGTGCCATGCTTTGCCTAATCTGTCCTACCGCTACGGCAGGTGCAGTGATTACCAAGAAGTTAGGCGGCAATGTCGCGCACATCACTACCTATACGATCCTCATTAATTTAGTCACGGCGTTGCTGATTCCCGCCCTTGTGCCGTTCGTTCACCCCAAACCCGGCATGACGATGATGGCGTCTTCGTTCCTGATCTTGGGCAAGGTCTTCCCTCTGCTGTTGATGCCGTTGTTTGCCGCCATGTTGGTGCGCTACCTGCTGCCGAAAGTGCATTTCGTGATGTCGCACTACCACGAATTGGCGTTCTATCTGTGGGCGGTTGCCTTGGCGTTGGCTACGGGTGTCACCACCCACAACATCGTGCACAGCGATGTCGCGCTGTCGATTCAGATGTGGCTTGTGGTTGTTTCGTTCGTGGCGTGTGTCGGTCAGTTCTATGTGGGCTGGCTCATTGGCGGTCGCTACGACGACAAGATCACGGCGGGTCAGTCGCTCGGTCAGAAGAACACGGTCTTGGCGATTTGGATGGGCTACACCTTCTTCTCGCCGATTACCTCGGTTGTGGGCGGTTTCTACTCCATCTGGCACAATGTGATCAACTCCTATCAGTTGTACGATTATCAGCGCAAGCACCCCAAAAAATAGTGGCTCTCTGAGCCCGCGCTCTGCCCCTCACCTTTAAACCATATAATTATGTCTGTCAGAACATTACGGCTTTCTTTGGTGGCGCTTTTCGTGCTGCTGTCCTCGGTGGCTTTTGCCCAAGTGAACCTTGTTCGAAAAGGTAAACCCGGTTCTCGGATCGTGCTTGCATCGTCCGATGCAAACGATTTAAAAGCGGCTGAACTTTTGCAGGATTTCGTTCAGCGGATTTCGTCTGCACGACTGCCTGTAGTTGCCGATGTCAAACCCCGAAAGGGTGATGTCGTGATCGGTAACGGATTGTGTAATAAGGCGTTGGTTTGTCCGGAAATCACCGACGACGGCTTTAAAGTGGATTCGCGCAACGGCATCATCCGCATTGTGTCGGGCGGCGGTCGCGGTGCGATCTACGGCGTTACGGAACTCTTGGAACGCGCGCTCGGCGTGGAGTATTGGGGCGAGAACGAATATTCGCTCACACCTTCTGACGATGTGGTGATTCCCGCATTGGAGATTGCCGAAAATCCCGCCTTTCACTATCGCCAAAGCCAGTTTTACGGCATGGCGAACGATCCGATTTATAAACTTTGGATGCGCTTCGAGCAGCCCGAAGAGGTCTTTGCCGCCAAGTATTGGGTGCACACCTTCGATAAACTCATGCCCTCGGCGCGCTACGGCAAGCAACATCCCGAATACTATTCGTTCTTCGGTGGGAAACGCCACCCCGGCAAGGCGAGCCAGTGGTGCTTGTCGAACCCCGATGTGTTGGAGATTGCCTGCCGTCAGATCGATTCGATCTTTAGGTCGCATCCCGAATGCGGGATGATCGCCGTGAGCCAAAACGATGGTAACTACACCCAATGTCAATGCCCCGAGTGTAAGGCGGTTGATGATTACGAAGGGGCGCATTCGGGATCGGTCGTCCGCTTCGTGAATAAGGTGGCGGAGCGTTTCCCCGACAAGCAGTTCGCCACGCTTGCCTATCTTTACACGATGCAGCCGCCCAAGCATGTGCGCCCGCGCGAGAATGTTACCATCATGCTTTGCGACATCGATTGCAAGCGCGAGGTGCCCCTCACCGAGAATGCCTCGGGCCGCCAATTTGTCGAGGCGTTGGAGGGCTGGAGCGCCATTACCGACAAGATTTTCGTGTGGGACTATGGTATCAATTTCGACAATATGGTCGCGCCTTTCCCCAATTTCCACATCTTGGGCGAGAATATGCAACTGTTCAAAAAGAACCATGTCACGATGCACCACGCGCAAATCGTTTCGCCCCGTGGTGGCGATTTTGCCGAGCTAAGGTCGTGGATGGTCTCGAAACTCATGTGGAACCCCGATGCAGATATCGATGGGCTGATACACCGCTTCCTCGATGGCTACTATGGTGCGGCTGCTCCCTATATTTATCAGTATATCAAGATGATGGAGGGCGCACTCTTGGCAAGCGGGAAGGAACTTTGGATCTATGATTCGCCCGTGACGCACAAAACCGGCATGCACAATCGCGCCTTGATGCGCCGTTATTCCGACCTGTTCGACCGTGCCGAGGATGCTGTCCGAAGCGATTCCGTGCGCCTTGTCCGCGTGGAGCGCAGCCGTCTTTCGTTGCAGTTTGCCGAGTTGGAAATTGCCCGCACCGATACCGTCAAAGATTTCGAGGATCTGACCCGCAAACTCGACCGATTCGAGCGACAGACCGCCCGCTTCGGGGTGGTGGCGTTGAACGAGCGCGGAAACACTCCGAAGGACTATTGCCGGCTTTATCGCGAGCGTTATATGCCTCGCGCTGAGCGCAATATCGCCCGCAGTGCGAAGATCTCGTTCCGCGATGCACCCACCCAAAAGCGCTACCGCTACATTGCCGAACGCGCTTTGACCGATGAACTTTTCGGCGGTCAGACCTTCCAAGATTCGTGGATCGGATGGGAGGGCATCGATGCGCAATTTACTTTGGATCTGGGCGAGGTGAAGGAGGTGCGATCGGTCGAAACCGACTTCCTGCATCAGATCGGCGCATGGGTTTTAGCCCCGCTCGGCGTTCTTTATGAGTTCTCTGTGGACGGCGTAAACTTCATGCAATCAGCCGATTATAAATTGGAGGAGGAGCGTGCTAACCAAGTGCTGTTCAAGGCGGTGAAGCACGAATTTGCCGAACCCCAAAACATCCGCTATATCCGCATCACGGTCGAGGGTACGAAGATCTGCCCCCATTGGCACTACGGCGTGGGGCATCCCTCGTGGTTCTTTATCGATGAGGTGACGGTGCATTAGTCGAATCTTTGAACCATTCTGTCATTTTCAAGCGCGAAATCTGTTGAACGGATTTTGCGCTTTCTTGTTGCTTTCGGGAACTTACGATGGGTGTAAAATGACCGAAATCGAACAAAGATGAGGATAAAGCATCGAATAGATGGACTGAAAGTTGCACCTCTGAATTATTTGAATTAAATTTGTATGGCTTAAAATCGCCATTTTGTAAAGAGATGAGGAGGTTTATTCTCCTTTTTCGGAGCAAGTACCCCTCGGAATGCAGAGTCCCAAGGGGCGTATTGGTATTTTGAGCAGTGAACCGACACACAAAAACACATTTATAACCATTTAATAATCAATTCTAAACCATTAAAAGTATGAGAAAACATTTACAACATTTCCTCATGGTGGTTGCAGTCATGCTCTTGGGGCTTTCCTCGGCGTATGCACAACAGGCAACCGTCACGGGTAAGATCGTAGATGAAAACGGAGAGCCCTTGGTAGGTGCCTCTGTTGTTGTGCCCGGCACCACGCAGGGCGTCACTACCGATGTCAATGGTCTGTTCAAACTGGTGACGAAGGGTAAGTCCATCGAGATCAGTTTCATGGGCTATACCACCGTGATCAAGGAACTCAAGGGTGGCAAGACGGCGTTCGGAACGATCGCTTTGGAGCCCGATGCTGTAGCTATGGACGATGTGATCATTACGCAGTCGGTGGCTGTGCAGCGCAAAACGCCTGTGGCTGTATCGTCGGTCGATGCCGAGCACATTAGCTATAAATTGGGCGGTCAGGAGTTCCCCGAGATTTTGAAATCGACGCCGGGTGTCTATGTTACCAAGCAGGGTGGCGGTTATGGCGACTCGAAGATCAATATGCGTGGTTTCAAATCGGAGAATGTGGCTGTGATGATCAACGGTGTGCCCGTCAATGACATGGAGTGGGGCGGCGTGTACTGGTCGAACTGGGCAGGTCTGTCGGATGTAACCCGCTCGATGCAGACGCAGCGCGGCTTGGGTGCTTCGAAGATCTCGTCGCCTTCGGTCGGCGGTACGATCAACATCGTCACCAAAGGTATCGAGGCCAAGCAGGGCGGTACCGTTTCGTTCGGCATGGGTAACGATGGTCTTTACAATGTGGGCTTCAGCCTCTCGACCGGCTTAAACAAGAACGGCTGGGCGATGACTTTGCTCGGTGCAAAGCGTTGGGGCGACGGCTATATCCAAGGTACTGATTTCGAGGCCTACAACTGGTTCATCAACATCTCGAAGCGTATCAATGTCCACCACCAGATTTCGTTCACCGCATTCGGTGCTCCGCAGAAACACAACCGCCGTAAGGACGGTCTGAACATCAATGCTTGGGAAGAGGCGCGTAACTATATGGGCGAGAAGGACATGTACCGCTACAACCCCTCGTATGGTTTCGATAAGAACGGTCAGGTGCGTTCGACCAATACCAACGAGTACCACAAGCCTCAGTTGTCGTTGAACCACCAGTGGCAGATTAACTCGCACTCTTCGTTGTCGACCGCTTTGTATATGTCGATCGGTCGCGGTTCGGGTTATTCGGGTCAGGGTCGTGGCGCTTACAGCTATTCGAGCTGGTTCTCGACCGACAAGATGGGTAACATCAACCGCGAGTTCCACAACCCCGACGGTACCTTCAACTACGCCAAGATCCAAGAGATCAACCGCACGAGCCCCGATGGTTCGCAGATGGTGATGTCGAAGTCGAACAACAACCACATGTGGTACGGCTTGCTTTCGACCTATACCAACCGATTCTCCAAGTCGTTGGAGTTGTCGTGTGGTGTTGATGTGCGCTACTATGTGGGTGAGCACAACAACGAGATCGTGGACCTCTACGATGGTGCATACTATATGGACGATGGCTCGCGCCGTTCGGTGAAACCCGAAAACAACGCAGCCGCAGCCGATCCCATGTGGCGTTACCAAAAATTACAGGTAGGCGATAAGGTTTACCGCGATTATGACGGTCATGTCCATCAGGAGGGCGTGTTCGCTCAATTGGAGTGGTCGCACGACAAGAAGATCAATGCCTTTGTGTCGGGTTCGTTGTCGAACAACGGCTATTGGCGTGTCGATCGTATGTATTACGACAAGAATCACGAGGAATCGGAGCATAAAAACTTCATGGGCGGAACGGTCAAGGCAGGTGCCAACTGGAACTTCTCCAAGAAGCAGAATGTGTTCCTCAATGTAGGCTACATCTCGCGTGCTCCGTTCTTCTCGAACGGTGTGTTCCTTTCGTCGAAGAACAGCCACATGATCAACCCCGATCCCGTCAATGAGAAGGTTGCTTCGGTGGAGTTGGGCTATGGTCTGCATACCGAGAAGTTCTCGTTGAACCTCAATGCTTATTACACCAAGTGGTTGGACAAGACCTCGGTGCGTACCTTCACGATGGAGGGCACGGAGGATCAGGCTACGCTCAACATGACGGGCGTGGATGCCTGCCACATGGGCTTGGAGTTGGACTTCCGCTACGAGGCTACCCGCTGGTTGGACATCACGGGTATGTTGTCGGTGGGCGACTGGAAGTGGGACAGCAACGCCAAGGGTTATCTCTACGACAACTATGGTCAGCCGTTGAACGCTCATGGCGGTCAGGCTTCGGGCATCATGGCTGATGATCACGCTTGGTTCCAAGTCAATCAGAAGGGTGTCCGCGTGGGTGGTTCGGCACAGACGACCGCTGCGTTGGGTCTGACGCTTCGTCCGATGAAGGGCTTGCGTGTGAGTGCCGATTGGAATGCCTATGCCGGCAACTACTCCGATTTCAAGGTCAATATGAAGGATATGACGGCATTCAAGCCGTTGGAGGTGAGCGATCCGTGGAACATTCCGTGGGGTCACCAGTTGGATCTGTCGGCATCGTACCGTTTCAATATCGGTAAGGTGAAGGCTACGATCTATGGTAATGTGAACAATGTCTACAACTACCACTACATCATGGATGCCACGACCAACTACAATACGCCGGGTGCATGGGACAATGCTTACAATGTCTACTATTCGTTCGGCCGTACTTATACCGTAAGAATGAAAATTAACTTCTAACGAGAGCAAACACTATGAATAAGAATATCTTTAAATATTTATTGGCGATTGGCGCGGCGGGTGTCATGGTCGGTTGCGAGGTAGACGATTACAACAAGGAATACCTCGACGGATGGAAGCCCGGCGTTGATGTGGTCGATGTTCAGACTGTGGCGTACACGCTGGAGGACGGCGACTACAAGACCATCGCATCGAACAAAGCCAATCAGGCGTTGGCAGAGCAGAAGGGTGTCGCCGACGAACTGAGTGCTTTGGGCAAGAACAAGTTCTTCTCTAAGACACTTCCCGCGCAGGACTATATGCCTGCATTCCTGGCAGCCAAGTATAACTACTACCTGTCGGACGATTCGCGTGCATTGGTTACCTATAATGTATTGAACGAATCGGTGTCGGAGAATTTGAAGGGCGTGTTGGCAGCTTCGGATTACAAGGTTTCTTCGGATGACTACAAGATGGTCTGGGGCGAGGAGATCAAGGCCGAGTACTTCACCCCCGAGAAGGATGTGGAGATCTATATGCCTAAGATCTTGAAGGACAATATGCAAGATCCCGTCAAGGGCGATTTCGTGATTGCCGAGTATATGTATTCGGACTTCGAGCCCGAATCGGGTAACGGCGGTGGCGACGGCGGTGGCGAAGTGTCGCCCGAAGACACCTATGCCCAGATCGGTTCGCTGATGAAGGGTCAGACCGTCAAGATCAAGGGTACGGTTTCGGCGGCTTACGGTCGCGGTTTCATCATCGACGATACCACGGGTGCTGTGCTGATTTATCAAGACAAGCAACCCTCGAACTATGCTTTGGGCGATGTTGTCGAGGTTTCGGGCGAGGTCGGCGAGTACAACAACGGCTTGCAGTTCTTGAAGCCGGAGGTGAAGTTGGTGGCAAAAACCCCCGATTTCAAATTCCCCACTCCCAAGACCATGACTAAAGCCGATTTCGAGGCTTACGGAGCCGATCCCAAGACGCAGTATGTGCAGTTCACCGGTACATTCTCTGCGGAGGATTCGGGCAAGGGCTTCTTCTACTATAATGTCGATGTCGAGGGTGCCGAGGTCAGCTTGTCGTATGTGAACCCCGGTCAGATCGACCACGCGCTCAATGGTCAGAAAGTAACCGTCACGGGTTATGCTTTTGCTTATAAGACCGAGCGCAATTCGACCTATGTCATGCTCACTTCGATCGCCCGAGAGGGCGCACAGCCCGATCATACGCCCGTGGGCGTGATCGCATCGGCTACCGCCGAGGGCGATGCTACGATCGTGGGTCAGATCGCCGCTATGGACTTCGCTTCGTTCGTGGTGAACGACGGCACGGGTTCGATCCTTTGCTACTACAACGAGCGTCCCGCATTGAAGGTGGGTGATGTCTTGAAGGTGACGGGTCATTATGCTCCTTACGGCGGCTTCATGCAGTTCAAGAATGCCGAGACCGTGGTTTTGGACGAGACACAGCAGTTCACGCTGCCCGAACCCAAGGCATTGTCGGCTGCCGAGATCGATGCTTTGCCCGAGGTGCGCACCGTGCAGTATGTAACCCTCACGGGCGATGTGATCGAGGGCTTCAAGGGTCGTCCCGAATTGGCTTTGGAGGATACGCTTCTGTTTGCTTCGGTGAGCATGAAGGCTGATGATGCTTTGGGTCTGACTGCCGAGTTGATCGGTCAGAAGATCACCATCGAGGGCTACTTGGTCGGCATTTCGGAGGAGCATAAGAACATCACGGTTGTGGTTTCGAGCTTCAAGCCCGCCGATGCAGCTCCTGCAACCGTGAACCATGGTCGCCGCGAGAGCCGCTATGCCATCTACTCGTTCAACGGCACTTCGTGGAACTTGGAGAAGAGCTGCGTGATGGTTAATCCCAACGACTACAAGCAGATGGGCAACGACAAGGGTAACTTCTCGTCGTCGTTCAGCCCCGACACCTACTTGCCGATGTTCCTCAATCTGCGTTTCCCCTACGCTTTGGAGGGCGAGGTGAAGGTTGTGGGCTACCACTACTACGACAAGGCTTCGGAGCAGACCGTCATCACGGCAGACGAGTACACGCGCGGCGCAGCCAACAACTGGATCAAGACCGAGAAGACCTCCACATTCGAGGGCCCGTTCAAGAAGATTGCAGGCGAGTGGAAGTTCGATCCGAGCCTGACGATCGTGTTGGATCCCGCAGGCGATGAGTTCACCGTGAACTTTATGCAGACGGCTGTGGATTGGGTATTTGCCAACATCGATGCCAACAAGTATAAGGGCAAGTACGACAACACGGAGTACTACGCAGGTTTCTCGTCGCACTACAAGAACATCAGCTGGAAGATCTTCGAGATCCTGAAGTATTGGGGTGGCGAGGATAAGGCTGCCGAGGACATCACGGCATACGCCGATTTCGAGTCGGCTGATGAGGCTAAACGCCACGCATCGTTCGAGGCGTTCTATGCCGAGATCGAGAAGCGCACGGCAGAGGTGATCGTGGGTACGCTCAATCAGATCTATCCCGATGTGAAGATGATCGATGGTTTGGATGTTGTCTACACCATCAAGGCCAAGGTGTTCGCACCGCCCGTAGTGGACATCCCCGTAGTGGTTCCCACCCACGAGTTCAAGTTCAAATTGGTCAGCGATGGCAAGTTTGAGTATATCGAGGGTTCGTTCAAGGCTTTAGACCCTGCCTATGAGCTGATGAGCGAGGAGAACTTCCCCAAGTATCGCCACGAGTAGGCTGATACCTATTAATATAAAGAGCGACCGGTGCCACTTGCGCATCGGTCGCTTTTGTTCTGATTTTGGCGGGTGGACAATATTTGTAGGTCGGGGTGCGTTAAAGATCTTATTCCGAGGAAAATCCGGATTTGAGACCTCGAAGCGTGCGAAAGACCCTGTCTAAAACGGCACTGCACGCCCCTCGTGAGCCGATCCGTCTGCCGAGTGGCGATGCCCCGAAAAGCGCGAATCGGCACGGCATTGTACTAATGCAGGAAAAAGAATCGGGGAAATCGCGGATTTTTGGGCGTTTTTTTTGAGAAAAATATGCGTTATTCAAATAAAATGCTTACATTTGTTCATGTGAATTGTTTTTTAAGGGGCGGAGTGCGCCAATTTTAAGGCTTCACTGAAGGGGGCGAGCGAGTTTGTCGATCGTTTTAAGAAGGGACAAAAAGGTTTTGTCAATCGTTTCGGGAAGAGAAAAAAGAAAGCACGAAGCTTGTGAAAAAGCATTTGGCGGAAAATAAATTTTTTAACAATAACATTAAATTTAAAACAAACGCTTATGAAACTTAAATCCTATTTGTTGAGTTTGCTGGTTATGTTTGCATGCTCAGTATTGGCAACAAGTTGCGAAGAGGATCCTATCGAAGAGTTCGGTGGTGCAGGCTTCGAGACTGAGGTGTCGTTTGACATTCGAGTAGGCGGCATGACTTCGCACGGTGTGAATGTCGAGGTGTTGCCTTCGAACGATGTCGCAACTTATTACTTTGGTTTCTTGACCGCCGAGGAGGTTAAGGATATGAACCAAGGTCAGATTCAAGAACTGGTTCTTTCGAAGGGTGGCGATCTGTTGGCTGCTCGTCACTATATGACCGCAGAGCAGATGGAGATTGAGGCTCCCCTCGAGGCAGAGACTTCGTACCATGTTTACGCTTTGGGTTACGATGAGGTGAAGCAAAAGGTTACTTCGCAGCTGGCTACCAAGGCTTTCCGTACCAAGAAAGAGAAGAACCCCAACCCCGATGTTCCTTCGGTAACAGCTCCCGCTGTTGAGTTCATTGGTGGTGTTCAGGAGGGTAACTTCTTCTTCGGTGCTCGTTGTACTTCGTTCGATGCTACTGCAGCATACATCGGCTTGTTCGATGGCGGTGCATACGAGGCTATGAAGGCTGACGGTATCACTTTGGAGACCGTATTTGATCGTATCGAGGGTTATATGGACTTCGCAGAGCAGAACGGTTGGTTGGAAATGTTGAACTCGGAAAAGGGTATTGCTTTGAACGCAGGTCCCGCACAGGACGGCAAGAGCGTTGAGGCATTCTTGAAGGTAACCAACGGCGAGGGTACGACCGTAAGATGGGCTGACACCAAGGGTGCAACCGATGGTTGGGATAACAGCAGCGAGGCTCCCGCTCCGCAGCCGGAGACTCCCGATGCTCCTGTCGTTGATTTCATCGGCGGTGTACAGGAGGGTAACTTCTTCTTCGGCGCTCGTTGTAATTCGATGGATGCTGTCGCAGCTTATATCGGTTTGTTCGATGCAGGTGCTTACGAGGCTATGAAGGCTGACGGCATCACTTTGGAGACCGTATTCGATAACATCGAGGGTTACATGGACTTCGCAGAGCAGAACGGTTGGTTGGAGATGTTGAACTCGGAACAAGGTATTGGTCTGAACGCAGGTCCCGCTAAGGAAGGTGACGGCGTTGAGGCATTCTTGAAGGTTAGCAACGGCGACGGTATCACCGTTAAGTTCGCTGATACGAAGGGCGCAATGGATAGTTGGGACAACGGTGGCAACGGCGGTGGTGTAGCACCTCAGCCCGGCAATGGTCCCCAAGTTGATTTCTTGGCAGGTGTTCATGAGGGTGTTGTAACCTTCGCAATGGCTTGTCTGTCGCAGGATGCTACTGAGGCTTACTTCTTGATCGGCGACAAGGCTTCGATCGACGGTATCGTAGCTCAAGGCGCATCTTTGGAGGAGATCGTTGATGGCAACATGCAGGCCGCAGCTCAGTTCTCGAAGCAGGGCTGGTTGGACGCTTTCAACTCGAAGGACGGTATTTCGTTGAACAATAAGGAGCTTGATGTTAAAGAGGCTTGGACGGGTCTGTTGGATGCTCGTAACGATGATGGTCGCACCGTTAAGCGTGCTGACTCGGATAGCGGTAAGATCACTTCGCCCCGCCCCGTTAAGATGATGTCGTCGTACAAATTCCCCGCTGTATCGTACAAGGCACAGGCTTTGACTTTGGCTGCCTAATTCGCGGCGCGGATAACGCATAACGGATCGCGCAGATCCGGGGAGGGATGGCTCATAGAGCCGTCCCTCTTTTTATTTTATGCTCCGAGCCGGCTCTTCTTCCCAATTCCGACCCGCAGCCCAATCCCTTCAGATCTCACCTGCCCCCCCCCTCCTCGGGAAAATCAAAAGGATTGGAAAGGATTTCACCCCGCTACACACACGCTCATTTCCCCGACGGCATCGTGCCGAACGCACCCTCGCGAAGCCCTCCGGACGCCTCCCGACAAATCCTTGCGCCAACCTCCGCCCGTCAATTTCGGATGTAAAACCGACAGGGAGCGACAAAAGACAAAAAAATGGGAAAATTGTTGGTAAATATTCCAAAAAAAATTCCTATATTTGTCTGAAAATTATACATTTTGACCAAGCAAAAGAACATAATTCCCAACACTTATTTATCAAAAACAATCGCTTATGAAATTCAAATCGTTTTTGTGGAGCGTAGTGACTTTGTTGGCGTTGTCTGCGGGCTTTACGGCTTGTAGCGACGATGACGATCCCGTCACTCCCCCTACGCCCGACACCCCTTCGGGTTTGACATTCACGCTGAATGTTTCGAATATTTCGGCGCACGCAGCTGATCTCGAGGTCATTCCCTCGGATGATCAGTCTACTTACTTTGCCGATCTGATCCCCGCAATGGAGATCGCCGGCATGGACGAACAGGCTAAGATCGACTATATCGTGGCTCGCATGAAGCCGTCGGATGTGGTTAAGGGTCGTCAGTTTGTTCCTGCATCCGTCATCGAGCAGGATCTTCCGCTCGATCCCGAGACCGACTATGTTTGGTTCGCTTTGGGTTTTGATGGTCAGAAGGTTACTTCGAAGCTGGCTACAAAGACCTTCACTACTTTGAAAGAATCGGAGCAGCCCGAGGGTGAAGCTCCCGAGGTGTCGCTTGAGGGTGCTTATCTGCCCGCATCGAACGAGATCGCTTTCACCGTAAAGTGCCTTTCTGAGGATGCTACGGCAGGTCAGTATGCTGTTGCCGAGAAGGATATGATCGACACCATGATCGGCGAGTTGTCGATCGAGGGCGTGCTCAACGAGGGCAATCCCTTCGAGGCGGAGTGGATCACGGCTTTGAACGCACCCGAGGGTCTTCGTTTGGCATTGGGCGCACAGCAGGGCGTTGCCAAAGGTCAGGTGTGGACGATGCTCGTTCGCGTAGACAACGGCAAGGGCAAGACCATCAAGCGCGCTGATTGCGCAGCCGAGGGTGAGGCTCCCGAACCCGGTGCGATCGATGTGCAGACCGAGGGTTATGCCGGCGATGAGCAGGGTCAGAATGGTGACAAGTACATCTGCATCTACATGACTTGCCCCACCAAGGATGCTACCGAAGCCTACTACGCATTCGGTGCTACGACCGTTGTCGATAAGAAAGTCAGCGAGGCAGGATCGTTGGAGGCATTCATGGATGCTTACCAGCAGTCGTTGGTCGATATGGTTCCTTCGGCTCTGAACGAGCTGAACGCCGACACCCCGATGCTTCTGAAGTTCGGTCCCGATTCGGGCATTCAGCCCAATACTTCCTATACTTGGGTCATCCGCGTGAAGAACGCCGCAGGCAAGCAGGCTTTGAAGTCGGTTGCCATCAAGACCGAGCGCGCTTCGACACTTGGAGCTCCCGATGTTGAATTTGTCGGCTTGGAGCAGGAGGGTAAACTCGTCTTTGGTGCGCGTTGTACTTCGCAGGACGCTGTTTACGGCGGCTTGATCGCTTTTGCCAAGTCGGATTACGACAGCATGATCTCAGATGGTATGACCATGCAGTCGATCTTGGAGGCATTCCCCGAGAGCGTCAATGTATTCTCGGAGCAGTGGTTGGGTTACTTGAACTCGACCGACGGCATTTCGTTGGCAGTAGGTGATGCACAGCCCGGTTTGGTTTTGGCGGCATTGCTCGAGGTGCGCAACCAGACGGGTAAGACCTTCCGTTATGCCGACACCGAAGGCGGTCAGGACGGCGAGCAGATCGGTGGCGGTGAGACTCCTGACCCCCAACCCGAACCCGCAGAGGGCTTGGAGCTGGCGATTTCGGGTACTTACGATCGTATGGAGGATGCGCTGTTCATCGATATGATCTGCCGCACGGCTGATGCTGCCGAGGCTTATGTCGTTATTTTGACTACCAAGGATTTGAATGCTATGATGGCTGCCAACAAGATGACCGAGCAGGAGGTTGTCGGTATGGCTATTCAGCAGAATATGGCTGTTGCATTCGATACCGATATGTTGTCGATGCTCAACGGCGAGGGTTTGGGTCTGACGATGACCGAGGCGCAGAACTTGGTTCGCGATGAGAAATATTCGTTCCTTTTGATGGGTACCAATGCCGATATGGCTTCGCGCACGGTGCGTCTGGACATCGTTTACGGCGAGGACGGCGTGAATACCAAGGAGTTGCTCGAACTGACCCAAGCCGAGTTCAAGCAGTATATTTGGGACTATACGCAGGATGTGCACTATAAGTTCGCAGGTGACAAACCGACCGTCTTGGAGTTCGGTGCTACATGGTGTGGCGGTTGTCAGCAGACTTTGCCTGTTTTGGAGAAACTCGCCAAGGAATACGACGGTCGCGTAAACTTCTTCCAGAGCGATGTGGACAACGATCCCCAGTCCTACCAGTTGATGGGCGGCATGGTCGAAGGTTCGGGTATTCCGTTGGTGATGTTCCTCGACATGAACAGCGGCTACAAGGCTATCCGCGGTGCGCTGCCCTCGCCCGACAAGATCGAGGCGGAGTTCCGCAAGCAGATTGAGGCCATCTTGGCTGTCAAGCCCGACCAAAATCCCGATCCCCAAGTCGATTTCGGCTTTACTTTGAGCGCAAAGTGCTTTGTTGATGGCGGTCTGCTCAAGGCGCATATCACCATGCAGAGCCCCTCGAAGGATGTGGACAAGGCTTACTATATGTGGGCACAGAAGCCCACTTTCGACAAGAATTTGGGTTACTTCAAGTCGATCGAGCAGATGTTTGATGAGGTTTGGGTCGATCCGCTGTCGGCTGAGGCTGTTGCCGCTATGAACGGCGAGGGCTATGTATATGAGGCTGTGGAGGATGGTGCATTCTTCCTGCCCGAGATGATGTTCACCTTCGCTTTGGATGCGCGCAACGCAGCAGGTCAGCGCATGGTTAAGCGCGTTGATTTCATGGCTGTCAAGGATACCGAGGTCATTGATCCCGATCTTCCGGTCGGTCCGCAGGTTGATGGCGACTTGGTTGTTGATGGTTGGGCAGGCGATCGTCAGAAGGCGCGTCCGTTCGATCACTGTACCTTCCTCTTCAAGTACCCCGGTGCTAAGTCGGGTCGTTACTTCTTGTCGGATGCCGCTTCGCTCGATGCTTTCGAGCAGGATGGTTTCGATGTAATCGAGGCTAAGGGCTACGACTTCGAGGCTGCCCGTATGGAGCGCATGCGTTCGGAGGAGGGTCTTTACATCGACCTTGAGTTCTTGCCCGAGGCAACGGCTGCCATCGCTTACCGCATCACCAACGCAAAGGGTGAGGTCAAGGAAGGTCGCTACGATGTGAAACTTGCTTCTTTGGTCGAGGGCAACGGTCCTTCGGTTGTCGTCGAAATGGGCGCAGGCGATCAGAATGGTGAGAATAGCGATACCGCCATCAACGCAGGTATGGTTTGTATGACGAAGGATGCTGTCGGCGGTCGTTACAACCTCTACGATTCCAAGTCGTTGGATGCAATCCTCGAGGGTTCGCCCAACTATCCGTTGTGGAAGTTGGCGATGAACGGCGGTCAGCGCATCGAGGATGTGCCCGACTATAACATCTGGAACTTGAAGTGGTTCAACGAGAGTGGCTTCGGCTATGTTCAGACGGGTCTTCAGCCCAACACTTCGTATGCAATGTTGGTCATCGCTTACAACATCGATGGCGTTTACACCGTTGAGCGCGCCGATTGCTCGACCGCAGCCGGTGGTAAGGCTGTGGCTCAGGCGCTGCGCAACCGCTATACGCACGCTTACGCTGCAAATCCCAACGCAGTAGATCTTCGCGAGATCCGCAAGGCTGAACCGCAGAAGCAAATGTTCAAGGGTCAGTTGGTGCCCTCCAAGTTCGATCGTAAGCCCGCCCGCAAGCAGGCTTTGGTTGCCGAGGGTCGCACGATGACCGAGCGCCCGATGATGATCACCGGTAAGCTCTTCGGCGCGGTTGCTCCCATGACGGTCGCACGCGATGTCAAGGCATTTGAGGTTGCTTCGGTTGCCGAAATGAACTCGATGCGCACCGCTCAGGGTGTTGTCAGCCACAATGCTCAGGCTCAGATGATCTCGAAGGCACAGACTCGCTACGAGGCTGTCGTTATGGGTCAGAAGAGCGCAAAGCGCTTGGCACTCGGCAAGTTCTTGAAATAATTTAGAAACTACCCCTTTCGGGCGGATGATTCCCATTGAATCATCCGCCCTTTTTTTTTGCACCATGCCCTGCGCCTATACCTATATATATTATGAGCCTCGGAAGGATGTACCCCTCAAAATCCCCACTTTGTTGTATAATATTCTGAAAACTAATTCGTTATGGAATAAGAGCAACAGGCGTAAGTCCGAAATCAGCGAATTTTTGCAAGATTTTAATATTATTTAAGAAAATTCGTAGGATTCTAATAAATTAACTATATTTGCACCGATGAAATGGGACTTAATGCCTCGAATGACGAGTATATTTCATTATAAGTTACTATAAATCAATTAACTAAACACAATCTTATGAAGCTGAAATTTTCCTTGTGGAGTTTGCTGACTTTGTTCGCAATCTCGATGGCTACGGTTGGTTGTAGCGACGACGATCAGGTCGTTACTCCCGACACTCCCGCCGCTCGTTTGTCGTTTGCGCTGAGCATCGACAATGTGCAGGCTCATGGTGCTGATATGAAGGTCGTTCCTTCGGCAGACGATCAGACCTACTACGCTGCTTATCTGCCCACCGAAGACATTCAAGGTAAAGAGGATCAGGCTGTTATTGCTGAGGTGATGGCTTCGGTTAAGGACACCGACCTCTACATGGGTACCCAGTTGTTCAAGGGTTCGGAGATGAACCTCAAGGCACAGACCAACTACACTTTCTTTGCTTTCGGTTACGCCGCAGGCAAGGCTACCACCAACCTCACCAAGTCGAAGTTCATGACTTTGAAGGAGGACGAGAAACCCCAGCCCGAAAACCCCGATCAGCAGGATAACAAGGGCGAGGTCGTTGAGCTGACTGCCGAGACCTTTGCACAGTGGATCTACGACTATAAGACCGATGCGAAGAAGGAAAACTTCTTGAGCGACATCCCCGCTGTGATCGACTTCTACGGTCCCGGCTGTGGCGAGCACTTGATTCCTATTTTCGATAAGTTGGCTGCCGAGTTCAACGGCAAGATCAACTTCTTCCGCTTCAACTTCACCACTTCCGACAACAAGGAAGTTCGTGATTATATGGGTGTTACGATGTGCCCGACCTTGGGATTCTTCAAGAAGGGTCAGACTCCTGCAATCGTTGATGGCGACTATGCCAATTCGATCACCGAGGCACAGATGCGTGCTGAAATCGAGGACAACTTCGGCATCAAGTCGGAAGGTAACGAGAACCCCGATCCCCAGCCCGGTAACAAGGCTCCCGAGGTGACTTTGTTCGGTGTGTTCAACGACAAGACCGCTGCCATCGATTTCTCGATGACCTGCGTATCGAAGAACGCCGAGAAGGCAGGTTATATGGCACTTCCGACCGAGGTTGTTGAGAAGGAATTGAAGAAGGGCAAGACCTTGGATGAGCTCGTGAACTACTACGGCGGTTATGCTCCGTTGGAGGGTCAGGATTTGGAGATGATCAACGGCGAGGGTCTTACGATCTCGATGGATTCGAGCGTAGGTATCACCGCAGGTATGCAGGCTTCGTTCATCTTGAAGGTTGAGAACGCCAACGGCAATGTCGTAAAGCGTGCCGATGCACAGTTGGAGAACGATGTTCCCAACGCAGGTCCCGACATCGTTTTGACCGGTCACGGCAACTCGTCGAGCATTTGGTTCGTAGCGAAGGCTTCGACCCGCGATGCCATCAAGGGCGGTATGGGCGTATTCCCCAAGTCGAAGATCGACGATGTCCTTTCGGCAGGCGGTTCGCTGTCGCAGATCGTTGAGGGCAATGAGGACAACCGCAAGATGTTCACCCCGTTCGATCAGGTGGCTTTGGACATGATCAACATGAAGGACGACGACAAGGGTCTGAAGTTGCAGATCGGTCAGGCACAGATCGGCATGGTTTACTCGGCTGTGATGTTCGTTTACAACCAAAATGGTCGTACGATCAAGCGCGCTAACGCCCAGATCAACGATCAGAAGGCCGATGTGCTGGATATGTCGGAGTCGATGTTCTTGGACAATGTTTGGAACTATGAGTTGGATGCCGAGTTCAAGTATCGTGGCGACCGCGCAATTTCGATCGACCTCTATGCCACTTGGTGCGGCAACTGCAAGAAAATGGAGCCCATCTACAACAAGATGGCAGAGGAGTTCAAGGGCAAGGTTACGGCTTATAAGTTGGATGTTGAATCGACGGGCTATGTTCACCAGATGCTCGCAAAGCAGTTGGGCGTAAACGGCGGTATTCCGTTGTTCGTCTTTATCTCGGAGACGGGCGAGATCTCGTACATCCAAGGTACGGCTTCGGAGGCAAAGATGCGTCAGAAGTTCGCTTCGATCGCCGGTCAGGCCAAGAATCCCGATGTAACGCTCCGTGGCGAGTATTTGGCATCGGAGGGTCTTGCACAGTTCTTCGTGCAGTGCACCTCGCAGGATGCTGTTTCTGCATCGTGGGTGATCGCCGATACTTACGCAATTGACGACTTCATCAAGCAGAACAACATGACTGTCGATGAGTTCATCGAGGCAAATGCCGATAATTTCCCCGCTGAGTATGTGCAGGCCATCAACGGCCCCGGTTTGAACAATAAGGTGGCTGTCAAGGCAGGCTACTCGGTTACGACCCTCTTGGCGGTGTTGAACTACGGCGGCCGCACCGTGAAGCGTGCTGATGTTGCCGCTCCGGGCAAGTCTTCGACCCGCTCGATGGAGGAGGTTGCGTTCAAGACCTTGCGCCGTCCCGCAATGAGCTTCGGCGCACAGCAGCCCGTGTTTGTGGTTTGCAACTTCTAAAGGTACTTGGCGGAGCGTAATTTCCGCACACCTTAATATATTAGGATCTTCCTGCCCATCGGGGCGGGAAGGTCTTTTTTGTTGTCGGGGATATCAAGCCCGAATGCCGACTGTGTGCCGTTCAGCCAATCGGCTGAACGGCAATCGCTTTACTCAAAATAAGCACATCCGCGAGCCTTAATTGGTGCATATTGCGCGACACAGATGCCCGTAATGACTTATAATCGGATGCTTATCAGACTTGAGGCATTATGATTCTTCCGTATAATACACCTTGAAATAACATCTTGAAATCAAATAATGCGGAAATGCTTATGATTTTCAATTATTAATCTTTTCTAAAAAATATCTAAATTTTTTTAGAAGTGATGATTTATTTACTATCTTTGCCCCGAGATAGAATGCCGAAAAAAAACAATTATCATTTATAAATCACTTAAACTCAATCTTATGAAATTGAAATCAATGTTGTGGAGTTTGCTTGCAGTGCTTGCATTCTCTGTGGTTGGTTGTAGCGATGACGACGATGTCGTTGCTCCCGATCCTCAGCCCGAGGGCGATGCTCCGGTATTGACCGTTAATGCTGCTTCGGTAGAGGTGGCAGCCGAGGGTGGCGAGCAGTCGTTCACCTTCAAGGTAGACCATGCAACCGATGCTTCGGTTGTTGCAGCGTGTGCTGCCGACTGGGTAGAGGTCAGCGTCAAGGAGTCGCGTACTTCGTTTGACGGTACTGTATCGTTGGTCGTTAAGGCTAATGAGACCACTAAGGCGCGCGAGACTTCGGTGAAGTTGAGCTACAAGGGCGCAAAAGATGCTACCGTAGCCGTTAAGCAGGCAGGAAAGGCTGAAGAGAAGCCCCAGCCCGAGAATCCCGATCAGCAGGATAACAAGGGTGAGGTTGTAGAACTGACCGCAGAGACCTTTGCACAGT
>SAMEA104404097__coassemble_408_pt1 | contig 44152 bp, 33 predicted proteins | sample SAMEA104404097__metabat2_high_PE_016 | metagenome-assembled genome bin SAMEA104404097 (sample SAMEA104404097) | Balaenoptera acutorostrata | reverse complement strand
ATACATAAAAAACACCCCAAAAGTTTTGTGTCTAACTTTTGGGGTGCACTTCATTTCGGGGCTGTTTTTTTTGTTATTGGATGTCCTTCCAGTTGATCAGAACACTCATGCCGGGGCGCAGACAGTCGCAGCCCTTGGGTTGCATCTTCACGATGAAGGTGCGCATCTCGAACTTTCCGCGGGAGTGGATCTCCGTCCAAGTCGAGAAGTCGGCTTTGGGCGAAAGGTATTTCACCTCAAGGGCGATGTCGCGATCCAACGAGGGGATGTAGCCGTCCATCTTCGCGCCCAACTTGAAGCGGTTGAGGCGCGTTTCGGGGATCGAAAACTCCACCCACAGATCGTGCGTGTCCAACACCGAAACCACGGGCGTGGACTGCCCGACAAATTCGCCCGCCTCAGCCACAATCGCCGCCACCTCGCCATCGACGGGCGCATAGACCGCCGCATCGCGCATAAATTCGCCGATCGTCACGCCCAAGTCGTTGTCCTTTGGGGCGGTGTTGCACTTGCTTTCGCGGATGAGTTTGTAGCGGATTCGCGCCGCCTCGGCTTCGGCGCTGAGGAGCTTGAATGCTGCCAACGATTCATCGCGCTTGGCGGGGTAGACCACGCCGTCGCGACACAGACGCTCGATCCGCTCGTAGGTCTTGCGTGCCAGTTCCTCGCCCGCCTGTGCTTCGTGCCATTGCCTCAAGGCGGTCTGCTCCAAGTTGAGGCGCTCGCCCGCATCCACGGCGCAGTCTATGGCGGTTGCGATGTTGCGGGCGGTCTCCACCCTTTGGAGTTGTGCATCCAATTCGGGGGTCGAAAGCGTGTAGAGCAACTGCCCGCGCACGACCTGCTGTCCCGTCTGCACGGGCATCCGCTCGATGCGCCCTGCGATTTTGGCGGTGGCGCGGTAGACGGTACACTCGACCCTCCCTTGGATCCAATCGGGGCGCGCGAGGAGGATGTGGCACGCTGTCCACGCAAGCGCGGCTGTGGTGGCAATGCCCAAGCACCAGAGGATGATCTTGTTTTTGCGTTTCATGGCTTACGGGTTTTTCTTGAACGCTTGAAGCGCAAAAAGTAAGCCGAAACTTATGCGAAGCTTCGGCTTGTCTTAAATTTTTATAGGTGTATTTCGTTATTTTTTAAGTAGATGGGCGTTGATCTCCTCCACCTTGCACCCCAATTCGGGATAAACGCGCAGATCTACACCCGCATCGCGCAGGCGTGCCGCGCCGTGGCATTTCACGAAGCAACCCGGCTCATAGAGCGCGAAGGCGACATGCTTAAAACCGTAGCGGAGGATCTGCTCCGTGCAACTTTCGGGTTCGCTCGCGCGCTTTGAACACGGCTCCATCGAGGAGTAGATCGATCCGCCACGCAGATCGGCTCCCGTCTTCAGAGCCTTTGCAATCGCTTCTTGTTCCGCATGATGTGTGGCGGAGCTCTCGTGGGTGTAGCCCGTGAAATGCTGTCCGTCAGCCGTCACGATCACTGCCCCCACGCGGTAGCACGAAGGGCAGGGCGTGCAGTTGCGGCTCACCTCGATGGCTTCCGTCAAGCGGGCGATGTCCTCTGAGGTGGTGTCGGGGTGGAGCGTGTAGGTCGTGACATCCATCCCGCCCAAAGATTCCTTTTCGGAGGGTGTGCCCTCAGTGGGTCGCCACCCGAAATGCACGCGTCCCTTGATGCCGACCTCCAACTGCGGATTGATCGCGATGCGCACCGTGTCCGCCATGTCCTCTTCCAAGAACATGCGCAGGGTTTCCGCCCCGCCCTCGACCATCAGGTGCTTGATCCCGCACTGTTCCAACTGCGTTGCGATCATCCGCGCGGTGATCGGCTCGTCATGTACAAAAACATGGGCCTTACCCTCCAACTCGGTGAGGGCACGGCGCGAGAAGACATAGCGGTCGGCATCGCCTTCGGTGAAAAAGCGCATCGCGGGACTGAGGTTGCCCGTGCGCGTGATGCAGATCTTCGCGATGTCGGGTTTGAATCCCGCTCTGCGGCGCTCCTCACGCACCTTTTCATCGCGGATCAAGAGCGAGGGATTGTCCCTCCGGAGGGTTTCCGCGCCGACCATGATCGCATCGCACCGACTGCGCAACTTGTAGACCGAGAGCCAGTCTTCGGGCGTGGAAATGATCAGGCGTTCTTGGGTGGTATCGTCCATAAACCCATCGCGGGTCATGGCTATTGAAAGTGTTATTCGCATTTTTTGAGAGTAATTAAAGTGATTTCGGGGTAGGCGCCCAGTCGCACGGGATAGCCTACATAGCCCGTTCCATCGCTGATATAGAGGGTTTTGCCGTCCTCATCGTACCGCCCGCTCCAACGGGTGTATAAAAGTCGGGCAGGAGATAGGGCAAAGTCGCCGACCGTTATCTTGCATTGCATCGAGTGGACATGCCCCGCCAAAGTCAGATCGCCGTAACCTTTGGCGCGGATCTGATCCCACCATTGCGGGATATGCACCGCCGTGAGGTTGAACAAACGGGTCGGTACATCGCGGTAGGCTTCGTCTAAGTGCAGGGCGGGAAGATCGCCATCATGTCGCTCCTTGCGTTGCGCGACATCGAACGACAGACCCGTGAGCGAGATGCTGTCGCCGCCCCGATGGAGGTAGATCGTTTCGTTGTCCAAAACCCGCCAGCCCAACTTGCGCTGAAGATCCAAAAGCCGGCGCGTATTCTCGGCACGGGGCAGGGCAATGGTATCCTTGATATATGCCCCTACATCGTGGTTGCCCGTGACGGAAACAACGCCCATCGGGGCTTTAAGTTCGCCCAAGATTGCCTGCCGTTGGGCGTTAAACTCGGAGTAGCGGATGGTAACTAAATCGCCCGTAAGCACCACCAAATCAGGTTTCAGAGCGTTTGCACGATCGACTATGCGTCTTAGTTCCCTTTCGGGATGGACCAGCGTTCCGATGTGCAGATCGGTGAGCTGTATGATGCGCAGTCCGTCAAAACATGAGGACAATTTCGCCGACACGACCTCCGTGTGTGTTTCGCGGATCGAGGTGCGCCCCCAAGTGATGCCCCACACCAACAACAGGCAATACGCCATGCTCAACACCGCGCCCGCGATGCGGTGGTGCCACATCTTCAAAAGGCGGTAAATGAGCCTCGGCGCAACCGTAGTGAGCCACAGCCAATTGATCCACATCACAAAATACATCCACGCCTCGTTGTTGTCGGGGAGCATCTTGCCCAAAACAGCGGGTAGAAGCAGCAAAAGATCATCAGCCAAAAGCAGGACATAAAACCGCTTGCGCCACGCCGTGCGGGCGGTCGATTTTCCGGCGTGATAAGCCCGCCAATCGAGCCAAAACGCCAAGAGTGCTCCGAAAAGAAATGTGAGGGTGATCATGTCTTGTCAGTTGTTGGGGGCGGCTCCGAAAAGCCCAAACCCGAAACAAAGGTAATAAAAATCGCGCAGATTCCGCCGGTTTTCCCGGTACGGAGTGAAATTTTTGGCACTCGGCTTGTGGATTTCAAATGGAAGTAGTAACTTGCAAGGATTTTTAACCGAATTGTAGCCTGTAAAACAAAAACTAACACATAACTAACCCATCAAAATGAAAAAAATCTACATGATCGTGGCCGCTTTATTTATGGTCACAAACCTCTCTGCTCACGGAATCGGTGGCGATAAAATCGCAGCAGATGCCGAAGCTCGCGAAAACTTGGTACTCTACCAATCGAAGAACAACAAATTTAAACTCACCGCCGGCGGACACATCGATATGCGTGTGGCTTACGACTTCGACGGCATCTCGCACGACCTCGACTTCATTCCTACAGCCATCACCGGCGAGGGCAACCAAGAGCTGCGCATGGATGCTACGACTTCCTACTTCTGGTTCAATGGTGAGTTCGATGCCGGGAAATTGGGTCCCGTGAAGATGGTCGTAGACTTCGACTTCCGCAACGGCAAGACCATGAGCTACACACCCCGTCTGCGTTTCCTCTACATGACTTTCAAGGGGCTGACCTTGGGTCGTAATGTGACGACTTTCTGCGACTTGGGTGCTGCGCCGATGACCATCGACTTCCAACAGCCCAACTCCTACACTTTCCACTTCGCCACGATGATCCGCTATAACCTCTACCTTTTGGATAAGAAGTTGGATCTCTGTGTGGCTGCCGAATTGCCTTCGGTACCCGATTCGGGTGTGAAGTCGCACACCACCATCGAGCAGCGTGTGCCCGACTTCCCGTTCTATGTGCAGTATAACTTCGGCAAGGAGTATAAGAGCCACATCCGTGTGTTGGGTCTTCTGCGCGACATCTACTACAAGAATAACATTACGAAAAACAACACCTCGCTCCTCGGTTGGGGCGCCGGTTTGAGCGGTCATTTGCAGTTCTGCAAACCCTTCGAGTTGTTCTTCAACGGGCAGTATGGTCAGGGCATCACCACCTATATGATGGATATGAATATGCCCGATCAGAATGTCAATGTGGTTACCGATCCCGAGAACCCCAACCGCATCGAGACCCGCAAGATGTGGGGATGGCAGATCGGTGCGCACTTCAATCTGCTGGACAACCTCTATCTTTCGACCGGTTATTCGGTAGCGGGAATCGACAACAACAAGCAGTACTCGGCTGAAAACAGCAAATTTGGAGGCAATTACCGCAAGGGTCAGTACGCATTCGGCGGTGCATTCTGGCAGTTCTCGAAGCATTGCCAGTTTGCGATGGAGTACCTCTATGGCACGCGCGAGAACATGGACGGCGTGAAGAACCATGCCAACCGCATCCAAGCCCGTGTGCGCGTGAGCTTCTAATCGCCCGGACGGCACGATTCTTGAACCACTTGTTTGGAATACCTATAAATAATAAAGCATTATGATGGAATTTTTGAAAGACTACAATCTCTTGGGATTGGTGATCGGCGTGGCGACCTTCCTTATCATCGGTTTGTTCCACCCGTTGGTCGTTAAAGGCGAATACTATTTCGGTGTCAAATGCTGGTGGGTGTTCCTCGTGATGGGGTTTGCTGCCATCGGACTTTCCATCGCTTTGCACGACTTGTTTTGGTCTACGCTGTCGGCGGTGTGGGGCGCATCGTCGTTTTGGTCGATCGGCGAGCTGTTTGAACAGCGCGAGCGTGTCGCCAAAGGATGGTTTCCGGCGAATCCCAAACGGAAAAAACAGAGAGTATAAGTTTTGCTTATATCTTATTAAAAACTATCGATCCCGTTTGTTTGGCGGGATCGATAGTTTGTTTTACCTTTGTAGTTGAAATTAAAACACAACACTCATACAACACACATTACTATGGAAAAGAGCATTAAAGGAACAAAGACCGAGAAGAATCTGATGTGTTCGTTTGCAGGCGAGAGCCAAGCGCGTATGCGTTACACCTACTATGCAAGCGCAGCAAAGAAGGAAGGTTACGAGCAGATCGCAGGCATCTTTACGGAGACTGCCGACCAAGAAAAAGAGCATGCAAAGCGTATGTTCAAGTACTTGGAGGGCGGCATGTGCGAGATCACTGCATCGTTCCCCGCAGGTGTGATCGGTACAACGGCAGAAAACCTTTTGGCAGCAGCCAAGGGTGAGAATGAGGAGTGGACGGAGCTCTATCCCCAGTTCGCTAAAGAGGCACAGGAGGAAGGTTTCCCCGAGATCGCTGCAATGTATCGTATGATCGCTGTGGCTGAGGCTGAGCACGAGCGCCGTTACTTGGCACTCTTGAGCCGCATCACCGATGCCGACTTCTTCAAGCGCGATGGCAAGATCTGGTGGCAGTGCCGCAACTGCGGTTATGTGTGCGAAGCAACCACCGCACCTCAGATGTGCCCCGCTTGCAAGCACCCGCAGTCGTTCTTCGAGCCTCGCAAGGAGAATTATTAGTAGATAAGCGGTTCGCCCGCTGAAATAGAAAAAACACTTTCCCATCGATGGGAAAGTGTTTTTTTTTATTACCTTTCTCCCATGCCTTATGCCTAAAAAAACATACCTATATAAATATGTAGGTGAAAATTAGGAGAGCAGCGGGTATATTCTGAAAAAAATCGTACCTTTGTAAATTGTGATAAAAGCGGAGGAAAAGTAACTTTTCGAAGCAAAATCACAAGGCAAAGGCAAGGCATCCGACCGAGCGCAACGGAGCAAACCGAGAAGCGGACAAAATTTGCAAGCGAATTTTGAAAAACTGCGAAAAGAAACCCGCGACCATTTGCGAAAAGAAATCGCAAAACGATTGCAAATAAAAATCGCGTAGCTCCAACCGCGTCAGCTCAAGTCCTCCCTTTTCCAAAGGGAGGACTTAGGAGGGAAATGTAAGTATTACCGCATAGAAATTGGGGGATTACCTCTAATCTATGCAATGCCGAAAGCCGAACCGTAATGACAAATAATTAACAAAATAAACCCAATTTCTATGGCGGACGAAAAAATCATCTTCTCGATGGTGGGGGTGTCGAAGACCTTCCAAAATCAAAAAAAGGTGCTGAATAACATCTACCTTTCCTTCTTCTATGGCGCGAAAATCGGTATCATCGGTTTGAACGGCGCAGGTAAATCTACCCTGATGAAAATCATTGCGGGTATCGATAAGAACTACCAAGGCGAGGTGGTCTTCTCACCCGGCTACTCGGTGGGCTACCTCGAGCAGGAGCCGAAACTTGACGATACGAAAACCGTGCGCGAGGTGGTCGAGGAAGGCTGCGCCGCAACGGTTGCCCTCCTGAAGGAATATGAGGAGATCAACCAAAAACTGTGCGAACCCATGTCGGACGATGAGATGAACCGACTGATCGAACGCCAAGGCGAGTTGTACGAACAGATCGACCATGTGAACGGATGGGAGTTGGACAGCGTGTTGGATCGCGCGATGGATGCCCTGCGTTGCCCCGATGCCGATCAGAATGTGAAGCATCTGTCGGGTGGTGAGCGCCGCCGTGTGGCTCTGTGCCGCCTGCTCTTGCAACAGCCTGATGTGCTGCTGCTCGATGAGCCGACCAACCACTTGGATGCCGAGTCGATCGACTGGTTGGAGCAGCACCTGCAACAATATAAGGGTACGGTCATCGCCGTTACGCACGACCGCTACTTCTTGGACAATGTCGCAGGATGGATCTTGGAACTCGACCGCGGCGAGGGTATTCCGTGGAAGGGTAACTATTCGGGATGGTTGGAGCAGAAGACCGCCCGTATGGCGATGGAGGAGAAGCAGGAGTCGAAGCGCCGCAAGACCTTGGAGCGCGAGTTGGAGTGGGTGCGTATGGCACCGAGCGGTCGTCATGCCAAATCGAAGGCGCGTTTGTCGGCTTACGACAAGATGATGAACGAGGATGCCAAGCAGAAGGAGGAGAAGTTGGAGATCTTCATCCCCAACGGACCCCGCTTGGGCGATGTGGTGATCGAGGCGCACGATGTCAAGAAGGCATTCGGCGACCGCGTGCTCTATGAGCATCTGGACTTCACGCTTCCGCCCGCAGGTATCGTGGGCGTGATCGGCGCGAATGGTACGGGAAAGACCACGCTGTTCCGCATGATCATGGGCTTGGAAACTCCTACCGAGGGCTCGTTCCGCGTAGGTCCGACCGTGAAACTGGCGTATGTCGATCAGCAACATAAGTCGATCGACCCCGAGAAGTCGGTCTATGAGGTCGTTTCGGGCGGTACGGAACTGATGATGCTCGGTAAGCGACAGGTCAATGCCCGCGCTTATGTTGCTCGATTTAATTTCTCGGGTGCTGATCAGGAGAAGAAATGCGGCATGCTTTCGGGTGGTGAGCGCAACCGCCTGCACTTGGCTTTGGCACTCAAGGAGGAGGGTAATGTTCTCCTCTTGGATGAGCCGACCAACGACATCGATGTGAACACGCTGCGCGCGTTGGAGGAGGGATTGGAGAATTTCGCCGGTTGCGCTGTGGTGATCTCCCACGACCGCTGGTTCTTGGATCGTATCGCTACGCACATCCTCTCGTTCGAGGGCGATTCGAAGGTGGTGTTCTACGAGGGTTCGTACAGCGAATATGAGGAGTGGAAGCGTCAGCAGGGCGGTGATACCCAGCCTCACAGAGTGAAGTATAAGAAGTTAATGGAGTAAAAATCAACATAAGATAATGGCACAAAAACCGTCTATTCCCAAAGGTACGCGCGATTTCTCGCCCCGCGAGATGATGCGCCGCCAATATATTTTCGATACCGTCAAACGGGTGTTCCGCACCTACGGATTCGCTCCGTTGGAAACCCCCTCGATGGAGAACCTTTCGACCCTTTTGGGCAAGTATGGTGACGAGGGCGACAAACTCTTGTTCAAGATTTTGAACTCGGGCGATTATGCGGCGAAACTTCAGCCGGAGGAACTTGGGCAGGCATCGAAGATCTGCGAAAAGGGTCTTCGCTATGACCTCACCGTTCCGTTTGCGCGCTATGTCGTGCAACACCACAACGAGCTGACCCTGCCGTTCAAGCGTTTCCAGATCCAGCCCGTGTGGCGTGCCGATCGCCCGCAGAAGGGTCGCTACCGCGAGTTCTATCAGTGTGATGTCGATGTGATCGGTACCAATTCGCTGTTGTGCGAGGTGGAGCTGATCGAGATTGTCGAGCGCGTGTTCAAGGCATTGGGCATCCGCGTGCAGCTCAAGATGAACAACCGCAAGATCCTCTACGGTATTGCCGAAGCGATCGGTCATGCCGACAAGATGATGGACATCACGGTGGCAATCGACAAGTTGGACAAGATCGGCTTGGACAATGTCAAGACCGAACTCTTGGAGCGCGGTTTGGACGAGGGTGCGATCGCAAAACTGCAGCCTATCTTGGAGATGTCGGGATCGAACGAGGAGAAACTCGCGCTGATGGAAGGCATCATCGGCGTATCGGAAACGGGTCGCAAAGGCTTGGAGGAGATGCGCACGATCTTCGGCTATGTCAAGGACGGCGGCATCGACCTCGATGTCGATCTCGATCTTTCTTTAGCGCGCGGTCTTAATTACTACACGGGCGCGATCTTCGAGGTGAAGGCCTTGGATTTCGAGATCGGTTCGATCTCGGGCGGCGGTCGCTACGATGACTTGACGGGTATCTTTGGTTTGAAGGGCTTGTCGGGCGTGGGCATTTCGTTCGGTGCGGACCGCATCTACGATGTGATGACGGGCTTGGATCTGTTCCCCGAGGAGGTCAATTTCTCGACCCGCGTTCTGTTCGTGAATTTGGGTAAAGATGAGGAGCGCGCTTCGCTGAAACTCTTGCGCGAACTGCGCTCGGAGGGTATCCCCGCGGAGATCTACCCCGATGAGGCGAAGATGAAAAAACAGATGGAATATGCCAACCGCCGTGAGGTGCCGTTCGTGGTGATCATCGGATCGCAGGAACTCGCGGAGGGCGAGGCAACGATCAAGGATATGCGCTCGGGCGATCAGCAGAAAGTGGCTTTTAAGGAGGTCGCTGCGTGGTTCTCGGAGCATAAATAAACTTCAGAATGATTCGCCGTATATTTATTATAATCAGCGTGTTGGTTTTTGGAACGACGGCTTCGGCGCAGTCGCTCCATACCTCCCGCGTGGGGCAAACGGAGTGGGGCGTGCAACCCCGCAGGGAGAATGATGCACAACAAGTGCAAAAACTTCTTCGCGTGTTTCAATACCTGCAAAAACTCTATGTCGAGGAGGTGGATATGGCACCTTTGACCGACCAAGCTATCCGCGCGATGCTCAAGGAGTTGGATCCGCATTCGGCATATATCGATGCAGAGACCATGCTCGGGGTGAAGGAGGAATTTAACGGCGAATTTTCGGGCATCGGCGTGGAGTTCGGTGTGCTGAGCGACACGATCCATGTGGTGAACACCATCGTGGGAGGCCCTGCCGAGCGGGTCGGGATGATGCCCAACGACCGCATTGTGCGCATCGATTCGCTCGATGCCGTTGGCCTCAAACAGCACGAAGTACCTAAGTATCTGCGCGGTAAGCGCGGAACGCGGGTGGCTTTGGAGGTCGTGAGACCCGGTGTGGAAGAGGTGCTTCACTTTGTGGTGGAGCGCGACCGCATCCCGCTCAACACCGTCGATTGCGCCTATATGGCAAGCGACAAAGTGGGCTACATCAAGATCAACCGCTTCGGGCGCACGACCTACGAGGAACTGCGCGCGGGCTACCGGAAGATCGGGAAACCCGAGGATATGATCCTCGATTTGCGCGGAAACGGCGGCGGATTGTTGGATCAGGCAATCAAGGTCGCGGGCTTTTTCCTAAAGCGCAATTCGGTGGTCGTTTCGACTGAGGGTCGCGCCATTGAGTCCTCGAGTTTTGCCAATCAGACCGATGGCGAGTGCCTCAAGGGACATCTTGTGGTGCTGATCGATGCCAATTCGGCATCGGCTTCGGAGATCGTTTCGGGCGCGATTCAAGACTGGGATCGCGGCTTGATCGTGGGACGCCCGAGCTTCGGTAAGGGATTGGTGCAACGGCAGATAGAGTTGGGCGACGGGTCGGCGGTGCGCATCACGATGGCGCGCTATCACACGCCTTCGGGGCGCGTGATTCAGCGCCCCTATCAAAAGGGGAAGGCGAAGGAATACTACTTGGACCACCTGCGCCGATACGATGACCACACGCGGGATTCGTTGGATCGCAACGCGCCCGTTTTCTATACGCTACTTAACGAGCGACCCGTCAAGGGAGGGGGAGGCATCCATCCCGATGTCTTGGTCGAAAACGACACCACGGGCTACTCGGACTACTATGGCGAACTGATCCGCAAGGGTGTGATGCACGAATTTGTGGTGGGACTGATCGACCGCGAGCGCACGGATTTGGAGGCTCGTTATAAAAATGTGGAACACTTCACCGCCGATTTTGCGGTGAACGGAAAGACCATCGAGGAGCTTAATGCCTTTGCCGGGGAGCGCGGACTGAAGCCCGAAAAGGCGGAGGTCGAAACCTCGCGCGAGTGGATTTCGACCCAGCTCAAGGTCCTCATCGCACAGCGTTTGTACGGTGCGGAGGGCTTCTACCGCGTGATGAACTCCGCGCCTAATAACTCGTTCGGGGTGGCTTTGGATCTGTTCACAGACTGGAATTATCGCGCGGAACACCTCTTGAATCCGCAAAAAAGAGTTTTTAAGTACAAATAGTGTTCCAAAATTGTAAAAATCGGATCAAATTTTTTGGAATATAGGAATAAATTTGGTAATTTCGTAATCGTGATTCATCCTCGGATGCAATCCGATATTGTACCAATTTTTTTATGTTTCCGAACCATACTTCACACCACGAAGGCGACGAGTACGAAGGACAACAGATTTTGTCCAAAGCCGTCAAGGCGGGTCGCCGTACCTACTTTTTTGATGTCCGCGCCACCCGCGCTGACGACTATTATCTGACCATCACCGAGAGCCGGAAAATGACGCAGTCTGACGGCTCGGTCAGCTACAACCGCCATAAGATCTTCCTCTACAAGGAAGACTTTACGAAATTTGCCGACACCTTGCAGGAGGTTGTAGATTTCATCCGCAAGGAGCGTCCCCAATCCGAATCCCTCAAGGGAGGCGATGCCCTTACCTCGAAGGAGTAAATTGATTATACGCGATTCATCGGGCGATCTTTTTTAGGGAATATCGCCCGATGAATCGCGTTTTTTTCTTATCTTTGCCGTAGATTAATTTTCCGGCAGGGATTTTTGTGGTTTGTGCCGAAAACCGCAGATTGTCAGTTGGTTTCGTGCGGTGCAAAAGGGAGCGGACGAGCTGAATGGGCGTTTGTGAGCGTTAGCGAGGGGCGAGTGCAGTGCGCGAGCGAGTGTAGAGCTTGATGCGTGTGGTGCGAGTGAGTGATGATCGCGGTGCGAACGAGTGATGATCGCGGTGCGTTCGGTGCGTATGTGCGTAAGAGGGCGCTGTTGGGCGCGTGTAATCTTTTCCGGCAAAAAAATTGACCTATGAAATTTACCCAAACACTTCTTTTGATCCTCAAGGGCTGCGCGATGGGCATGGCGGATGTTGTCCCCGGCGTGTCGGGCGGCACTATTGCCTTCATCTCGGGCATCTATGAACAACTGATTGATTCGATCCGCAAGGTCGATATTACTGCGTTTAAACTTCTGATCCACTTTAAGTTCATTGAGTTCTGGAAGCACATCAACGGCAGTTTCCTCTTGCCCGTTGTGGCAGGCGTGGGCATCGCCGTGCTGTCTTTGGCGAAGGTCATGACCTTCCTTTTGGAGCATTACCACATCGAGGTGTGGTCGTTCTTCTTCGGACTGATCATCGCCTCGGCGTTCCTCGTGTCGAAGCAGGTCACCAAGTGGAATTGGCAGAGCGTGTTGTCGGCGGTTGTCGGGGTGGCATTCGCGTGGTGGATCACCGTGGCATCGCCCGCCGAGACCCCTACGGATTGGTGGTTCATCATGCTGTCGGGCGCAATTGCCATCTGCGCAATGATCCTGCCGGGTATCTCGGGCGCATTCATCTTGGTCCTTTTGGGCAAATACGACTACATCATGCAGGCGGTCGGCACGCTGAACATCCCCGTCATGCTGATCTTCATCGTGGGCGCGGGCGCGGGCATCGTTGCGTTTTCGCACCTTTTGTCGTGGCTTCTGAAACACTTCCACAATATGACCATCGCCCTTTTGATGGGCTTCATGTTGGGATCGTTGAATAAGGTTTGGCCGTGGAAACACGCTCTCGAGACCATGACCGACAGCCACGGAAAGGTTATCCCCGTGGTGGAGCAGAACCTTTCTCCCGCTCAGTTTGAACAGATTACAGGCACGGATTCTGCATTGTGGCAGGCTGTAACGCTGTGCGTGATCGGTCTTCTGATGATCTACGCCATCGAACTTGCGGCGCGCATCCTGCTGAAAAAACGCGAGGCGAAATGAGGCAGTTCGGACTGATCGGACGCTCGTTGGCGCATTCGTTTTCGCAGAATTACTTCACCGAGAAATTTCAGCGGGAGGGGATCACGGATGCCGCATATCGACTTTATGAGATCCCGCAAATCGCCGATCTTCAGCAATTGCTTGCCGATAATCCCGATTTAAAGGGCTTGAATGTTACCATCCCCTATAAACAGCAGGTCGTACCTATGCTCGATTCGTTGAGTTACGAAGCCGAGTGTATCGGTGCGGTGAATTGCATCCGCATCAAGCAGGGGTGTTTGGAGGGGCACAACACCGACATCGCGGGTCTGCGTGCGGCATTCGGGAAGCTCCTTGCGGGCGATGTGCCCGATTCGGCGTTGGTCTTGGGTACGGGCGGTGCTTCGCAGGCGGTGCAGTATGCCTTGGGCGAGTTGGGCATCGCCTTCGAGATTGTGTCGCGTGATGAGCTGCGCGGAAACTACACCTACGACAACCTGCCCGTGGAAGTGGTCGGGCAGAGCCGCCTGATCATCAATGCCACGCCCGTGGGCACTTGGCCCGATGTGGACGATGCCCCGCGCATCCCCTACGCCTTTGTAACCCCCGACCACTATCTTTTGGACTTGGTCTATAATCCCGAGGTAACCTCGTTTTTGGACTACGGCATGCAGCGCGGTGCCCATGTCTTGAACGGGCGTACGATGCTCGAGGTGCAGGCCGAAGAAGCATGGCGCATCTGGAACGAGTAACAAACGAGCAACAAAAACTTGAAAAGAGGAGCAGTTTGCCCCTCTTTTTTATGTACACAAGCCTAAAAAAGAAGTGTTTCCCACCCGCAGGCAGGAAACACTTCGCACATTCTTTGAGGTGTATCCCTCCCCCGAAGAGGAGGGCTTGCACCAACCAAAACCACTACATTATCTAACCATCTTCACACGCGGAAGAATTGCTTTTGCACCTTGAGCCTTGAGGGCAGCTTTCTTTGCCGAGCGAGCCTTCTCCATTGCGGCGGCAGCGCGGAATGCGTCAAAGTTAGCCTCAGCCTTCACGATTTGGCGCTTGGGAGCAGCAGCCGATATCGCTTCCTCTTCGGGTTTGGGCCACGGGTAGTTTGCGACCAACTCCTTGGGATCGCCTACGCCCTCGGGGGTAGCCGTCAGGGTCTGACCGCGGTAAACCTTGGTGTAGCGACCCTCAGCATCGATACCGAAGGCAACACCCACGATCGACATGCCGTAGGGCGCACGCAGGATGGCGTAGGGTACGCGAACATCCGTCGGGCCGAAGCGGTCGATGAGGTTGGTGATGATCTGATCGTCGGTCAGCGAGTTCGCCTCCTTCTCGGTGAAGAATGCCGAGTAAAGGGTCGTACCCTCATCGTAAACGAAGTCTACGGGGATGAATACCGTGCCGTCGGCTGCCTGATTGTCATAGTCAATATCGAGTTCTCCTACGCGGAGTGCATCGTAGTATTTGCCGTAGTTCAGCTCTGCCTTTGCGGGCGAAACCTCGGGAGCAGCCGTGGTGAATACCTTCTCGAAGAGAGCCGTGGTTGCCGTACCGCTCTTGTAACCGAAGGCGAAGACATGGTACTCGGTCGAGGGAAGAAGACCCGACATTTCCGACTCGAAAACTCCATTGACCCAGAAATCAACCATTCGCGAAAGTGCGTTCAGCAGGTCGTCACCCTCGATGCCTGCGATCTGCTCGTCCGACAGCGCGATCATCGCATAGGGATCATCGTTCGAAGGAGTGAAAGACACATGAGCCGTGTAAGCCGTGATGTCCGACACATCGATCGTGATGATGTTGTCCGAAGGAGCTACATCGCCCGTCTTCACGCGCACGAACTGAACCTCCGAATTGATGAATGCGGTCTTCTCATCCACACCGTATGCGTAGGCCACATAGTCGCGCTTTGCGTCCTTCTCGGCAGCCCATACGCATTCGCCCGTAATACAGAACGAGTTGGTGATCGTTTCGGGAGTCTCGCCGAACATCAGATAGAGGGCAATGGTCTGATACCAATCCTCCTCCAAACGGGTGCGAACTTCCTCGTCGGTCATCGTGGCGGGCATCTCAACGATGTCGTACGAATATTTGCCATCGTAGTTTACGGGCTTGATGTTCAGATCGATGTTGATGCTCTCGGCGGTAGCCGTGATCTCGAACCTGATGTCCTTCTTCTCAACGGCAACGGTCTCGAACTCAACGCGCGTTACCTCGGTCAGTTGCGTAAAGTCGGGCAGCGACACGCCGTAGACATAGGTCGTGTACTTGCGACCCGGAACCAAACCCTCGACCGGCAATTCTTGATCACCTACCTGCGAGTTCGACTCCATCAGCTCATCGAATGGCAGCATATAATCCTCAGCCATAGTTTCAAAGTAACGCTTGTCGTTGGCAACGAGCTGTGCATCTTCGGGGAAGCGGTTTACGAGGTCGGTGTAGAAGGTCTGCATGATGTAGCGCATCTGCTTGTCTTGAGCCACCACATTGACCATCGCGCCGATCTCCGAAACCGACTTAACCTCTACTTGGAACGCCGCGGGTTTGCCCTCAGCCTGCTTCACTGCGACTGAAACAGTCTCGACCTCGGGGTAAGCGACCTTCAGTTCAGCCTCGCGGGCTGCTGCGGTGTTCTCGGCTACCTTCACCGAGATCTTACCCTCGGCTGCGACAACCTCGATCCACTCTGCGGTGTTTTCCACCTTGAGTTCTGCACCCTCTATGGGATTCTCGACGGTTACATTCAACGAGAACTCGCCGCCCTCGGCTGTGGCATCGATTCGGGCAGGGTCTAATTTGATGATGGGAGCTTCGACCTCGGGGAGGGGAGCCACCACCTCGTCATCGTCATCACAGCCGACAAGGCCGAATGAGCAGAATGACATCAGTAATGCAAATAAGTAAAACTTTTTCATAAAACTGAATAATTTAGTTAATAAGTATTTAGGTTGTTTTTAGTTGTTGCGCTATTATATATAGGTGTCGGTTCTTTCATGGGTTTTGTGCTTCGGGTTTTCGCGGTCGGTTACTCTCGCTCGCCCCTCGTTTTCCGCCCCTTTGGAACTTTCACTACACCAAAATTAGAAATTAAATTTTAATTAAACAATAAAAATAGATCGAATTACGATAAATAAATATTTTTAAATATGTGAAATTTATTGTTCTGTTTTACGAAAAAGTATAATAAATGCGGGAAATTTAGTCGGTATCTTTAGGAATGTAAGGAAAAGAAAAGGAGTGCATTGCAAAATGCAATGCACTCCCTCTGGTTGTGAATCGATTAACGATTCGGCGTTTTTAGAACAATTTGTCGATCTTAGCCTTCAAATCCTCCTTCGAGCAAGCACCTACCTGCTTGTCTACCATCTCGCCACCCTTCATGAAGATGATGGTCGGGATGTTGCGAACGCCGAACTTCATGGTGATCTCGTCGTTATCCTCGACATTGCACTTGCCGATCACGGCCTTGTCGCCGTATTCGCCAGCCAACTCGTCTACGATGGGAGCCATCATGCGGCAGGGACCGCACCACTCTGCCCAAAAATCAACGACCATAGGTTTGCCCTGAGCTGCGAGCTCGTCAAAATTCGATTGATTAATTTCCAGTGCCATAATTTTAATGTTTAAAGTGTTAGTAATGAGTTAAATAATTGTGTATTTAATTTCGTTTTCGTCTAAATAGTCCACCAAAGGCTGCGTCAATCCCACCTTCAGGGTCTTCGAGGAGAAGTTCACCACAACTTGACCTTCGCGGTCGAAGACATTAACACGAACGAGGGTCTGCCCCTTATTCTTGTGCAGCACCTTTGCCAAATCTTCCGCCTGTGCCTTCGACACCTCCTCGATGGGGAGCTGCAACGAAAGCTCCTTGATCAAGGTGTCGCGCACCTCGCTTAACTGCACCATCGAGATGATCTTGAACTCTAACTCGTTCTCGCGGTAGGGCTTGGGTTGCACTTTGCCACGGATGAACAGGAAGTAGTCGGGATACATCCATCGGCGGAAATTTTCGTAGTCCTTGCCGAACAAGTAAAATTCGTGGCTGCCGTTGTAATCCTCCAAAGTGAATTTGCCCCACGGCTTGCCCGTCTTGCCTATGAGATTCGACACTGATGTTACCATACCTGCTAGTGCAATCTCTTGTCCTGCAATCTTTTGCATATCGTCCAAGTCGCTGAGTTGCGCCTTGCACATGTGGTCGATGATCACCTTGAACTCATCCAACGGGTGCGCCGAAAGATACAGTCCGATCATCTCGCGCTCCTTCGACAACACTTCCAACTGGTTCCAATCGGCGCACGAAGGGAGTGAGGGACGCTGAATGTCTACTTCGCCAAACGCACCGAACAGACTCTGCTGGGCATTGTTTTTCTCGTTCTGATAATTCTGTCCGTAGCGTACCAACTGCTCCAAGAACGGGGTGGGGTTGCTGTCGCGCTCATCCACGCCGAAGAACTTCGATCGGTTGAACTCCACGATCGAGTCGAATGCACCCGCCATCGCGAGGTTCTCGATGCACTTGCGGTTCACGGAGGTGTAATTCACGCGCTCCATGAAGTTATATATATCGGTGTATGCTCCGTTTTGCTTGCGTTCGGCGATGATCTGATCCACCGCCGCCTCGCCAACGCCCTTGATCGCCGCCAAACCGAAGCGCACATCGCCCTTCTTGTTCGAGGAGAAGGTGCGGCGCGACTCGTTGATGTCGGGTCCCAATACGCGGATACCCATGCGCTTGCATTCGTTCATGTAGGCGGTCAATTGCTTGATGTCCGCCAAGTTGCGGCTCAGCAATGCCGCCATGAACTCCGAGGGGTAGTGCGCCTTCAGATAACCCGTTTGATAGGCTACATAGGCATAGCAGGTCGAGTGCGATTTGTTGAACGCATAGGATGCAAACGCCTCCCAGTCGCTCCAGATCTTGTTGCATATCTCTTCGTCGTGACCGCGTTCCTTACAGCCCGCGATGAACTTGGGCTTCATCTTGTCCAGCACATCGCGCTTCTTCTTACCCATCGCCTTACGCAGTGTATCCGCCTCACCGCCGGTGAAGCCTGCCAACTTCTGCGACAGCAGCATGACCTGCTCTTGGTAGACCGTAATGCCGTAAGTATCACTCAGATACTCCTCCATATCGTCGATCGGGTAGGTTACTGCCTCCGTGCCCTGCTTGCGCGCAATGAAGTTCGGGATGTACTCCATAGGACCCGGTCTATACAGTGCATTCATCGCGATCAGATCCTCGAAGCGGTTGGGCTTCAAGTTCTTGAGGTGTTTCTTCATGCCGGGTGACTCAAACTGGAACAGACCCGTGGTTTCGCCGTTGGCAAACACCGCGTAGGTCTTTTGGTCATCCAACGGGATCTCATCGATCTTGAGTTCCTTGCCGTGTACATCGCGGATGTTGTCCAGCGCATCCTTGATGATCGAAAGCGTGCGCAGACCCAAGAAGTCCATCTTGATCAGTCCGACACTCTCGACCTCCTTACCCTCAAATTCCACCACATTCAGATCGGCATCCTTCGCGATCGCCATCGGGGCAAACTTCTCCAAGTCGTCTTGTCCGATGATCACACCGCAGGCATGGACACCCGTCTGACGGATCGAACCTTCGAGTTTTTCGGCATATTTCAATGTGTTGCGAATCAGCGGGTTGTCGGAGTTGCGCTCCGCTGCCAATTCGGGGGATTCCTTATATACAAAGTCAAACGGGGTCTCGCCGTGCTTCTTGTCGGGTGTAACCTTGTCGGGCACCAACTTCGACAAGCGGTCGCTCTCGCTCAGCGGAAGACGCTCCACACGCGCCACATCCTTGATCGCCATCTTGGGCGCCATTGTGCCGAATGTAACGATTTGAGCCACACGCTTTTGTCCGTATTTCTCCACGCAATAGTGAAGTACATCGGCGCGACCGTCCTCATCGAAATCGACATCGACATCGGGGAGTGAAATTCGCTCGGGGTTCAAGAATCGCTCAAACAGCAGGTCGTACTTCAACGGGTCGATGTTGGTGATTTTCAAGCAGTATGCCACCGCCGAACCCGCAGCCGATCCACGACCCGGACCCACCGACACGCCCATATCGCGGGCGGCGCGGATGTAGTCCCACACGATGAGGAAGTAACCCGGAAATCCCATCCACTCGATGGTCTCCAACTCGTACTTCAAACGCTGTTCTACCTTGTCGCTCAGCTTCTTACCATAGCGGATCGCCGCTCCTTTGTAGGTCAGATCCTTCAGGTAGCAGAACTGCTTGGCGACCATCAGCTTGTCCTTCATCGCCTTGTCGTTCTCCACTAATTGCTCCAATTCGGCGACCGAGGTGCACGCATCGATCTTCGCCAAAAACTCCTCGTCCTCCAATTTTTTCTTGAACGACTCCTTCAGCCCGTCCACGGGAATCGGGAAATCGGCGGGAGGGGGGAAGTTGGGCATCAAGGGAGCATGCACCAATTTATATTCTTCGACTTTATTTGCAATTTCAACCGTCGTTGCCAACGCCTCGGGATGATCCTTGAAGATCTGAGCCATCTCCTCGGGCGACTTCAAATACTCTTGGAAGGTGTAGCGCAGACGCTTCGGATCGTCCAAATCCTTGCCCGTGTTCAGGCAGATCAAGTGGTCGTGCGCCACGGCATCTTCCGCCAAAATGAAGTGCACATCGTTCGAGCAGATGTACTTCACATCGAATTTCTTCGCCAACTTCAAGATCTCCTCATTGACCTTCTTCTGGTTCTCATACACATCGGCATCCTTCTGCGGATCGCCCGAATGGTGGAGCTGCATCTCGAGGTAGTAGTCGTCGCCGAACACACTCTTGAACCATTGCACCGCCTCTTCGGCATGGGCTATGTCGCCGTGCATGATCGCCTGCGGGATCTCGCCGCCCAAGCACGCCGAGGAGCAGATGATGCCCTCGTGGTAGTCCTTCAGAAGTTGCTTGTCGATACGCGGCTTGTAGTAAAATCCCTCGGTGTAGGAGTAGGAAACGATCTTGCAGAGGTTGTGGTAGCCCGTGAGGTTTTTGGCAAGCAGAATGAGGTGGTCGCCCGCCTTTTCGTCCTTATCCTTCTCAAAACGGTTCTTCACCACATAGCATTCGCAGCCCAAAATCGGCTTGATACCCTCTGCAGTAGCCGTGTCGTGGAAGTTCTTCACGCCGTACATATTGCCGTGGTCGGTGATAGCCAACGCGGTCATACCCAACTCTTTGGCGCGCTTGACAAGTGGCTTGATGGCAGATGCACCATCAAGGATCGAGTACTGAGTGTGGACATGAAGATGTACGAATTCCGGCATTTCTATAAAATTTTAGCAAAGCAAAGATACAATTTTTCTTGAAATTTTCGGCATGAGAGTTGCATTTTCTTCATAAAATCCGTATCTTTAACTATCCAAAACGGCGAGTTCGTCCCGAGTTGCTCTTATCTTTGGGTGAGGGTTTGTGTAGGGGGAGTCTTCGGCAATGTAGGTCGGGGCTTCGATTGGGGGCGGGTTCGATCGGTGGATCGGATACTGGTTCGTCAAACAGGAGTCTAACGCTAAAGATCAACTACCATGAACGAGGAGGAGAAGATGGTTGTATTGGCGGAATACAACACAGCGATGCAGGCAGAGATTGCCAAATCGATGTTAGAGAGTGCAGGAATCGCCTCGACGATCCGCAATGAATTTATGTCGTCGGCAATTCCGACGGGTGCGATGCCCGCGCAGTTAGTGGTCAACGAACGCGATCTGAAGGAAGCGCGTCAGCTGCTCAAAGAGAGGTAAAGCCTCCTCGATCGGGCAGATCGTCTATAAATCAAGCACCTCGCCCCTGCGGCGTGGTGCTTTTTTTGTGCGCTTCTTCTGCCCTCGGAATACAACAAAATATTATCTTTTAATTTCCCGATTATCATATATTTATGGTGGATTTATTTCGGATTGATTCTGTGGCGGAAATTGATTTGTGATTCCGAAACCATAACTGAGTTGTAAGTTTATTTTCGTTCCAAAAAAAAGAGATCCTCCGACTGTCGGAAGATCTCTTCTAAAGTTGTTAGTTGCGTTTTTTAAAGGAACTGCTTCCCCGCCCCGAATTAGCGCATGCTGATCTGCTGTTTGCCGATCAGACGGCCATCGGTGTAGAGCTCCACGAGGTAGGTGCCTGCCACGAAGCCTTTCGAGTTGAAGTAGATACCCACCTCGATGTCTTGGTTCTGGTAATCGACCTCGCGCATTGCCGAGTAGCCCAACTGCTCGCCCTCAAATTCGAAGGTCGGCATATCGTTCGTGGTGAGCAAGTAACCATCGGGATGGTTGATGCGCACGAAGATCTTGCGATTGCCCGGTGTCGCCAAGTCGTTGGCCATCAGCGAGAAATTTACCAAAAGTCGCTCGGCGTTCTTCACGCGCGAAACCTCTTTGCCACGGTGGTTCAGACCCTTCATAGCGATAGCGCGAGCCTTGATCACCGATCCAACCTTGACCTTGTTGTCCAACTCGGCAGCCTTCTCCTCCGCCATGTCGGCGCGCAGATTGGCCGAAGAAATCTCCTTGCGGTAGCCCACATTTTCGGAGATGAGTTTCTTGTTGAGCGTGTTCAGCGAGTCGATCTGATGGATGTAGCCCTTCATCAGCGTGCGCAGCGTGCCGACCTCCTTTTCGTACTGCTTGATCTTTTGTAAATTCCACTTGCGTTCGGTCTTGAGACGCTCCATCAGCGAGTCGGCTTTTTCGCGTTGCAAAGCCACCTCGGTCGAAAGGGTGTCGTTAGAAATTTGCAGGTTGTCGTAGTCCATAACCAACTGACCCAATTCACTTTGGATCGAATCGCGATCGGCTTGCAGCAGCACATTATCCGCCATCTGCTGGCGGTGGATGCTGTAATAAAGCGCCGACAGCGCAACGAGGATTACCGACAAAATGATGATCACGATGCGGTAGCCGCGGATCGACTTCGAGGAGTCGGGTTGCGACTGGTATTGGTAGTCGTCATCCTCTTCGAACTCGCGGTTGTCGAGTTCCTTGTTATTGTCTTTCATAGGTTTAAAGTTTTTTGTTTGGTACTTGTACCCGCCCCTCTGCGAGGGTTTTCTTGCCGATGAATCTCGTCCGATCGGTGCGGGGTTTTGGTCAAAGATACAAAAAAATCTTTATCTGATTCTGCTCTTTAGTGGAAATTTCGTGCCCTTGATGTCGGAAATGTAGGCTTGGATGCTGCCGATGCGGATCGGCGATTCGATGTACAGCGGAATTTTGTTCTCATCGTCCGAAATCCACAGGGTGAAAATCGTGCCGTCGGTGAACGAAAAACCCTCGCTCGATCCCAACTCGCACTCAAATTTCAGCGTGCGGAAACGCCCCATGTTGCGGATTTTCTTTACTTCGCGCCCCAAATAGCGGTAATGGATCGTGCGGATGGTGTCGGGCAGGAGCATGCGCATCTTCTCGATCTTGCCTACCTCGAAATCCTCGGCATGAGCCGATCGCATATTGAAAAACAGCGAGATGGCATCCATGCTCTCTTTTTCGATTGCCATTTCGCGCTGTTGCTCGGGGCGTTTGCGGCTCGACCAGCGGGTCTCGGCTTTGAGCGAATTCCAGTCGTAGCGCATCACGCTTTGGTAGGTGTAGTCGCCCTCGCGAAGGTCGCTTTCGAAGCGCGAGGGGCGGCTCGTTTCGGGGTCTACCCACACCGTGTAGCGATCCTCCAAGCGGAAGAACAGACGGTAGGCGGGCAGGGTCTTGGCGAAGCCCGTCACGCTGTAATGCGTCTTGCCGTCGTGCTCCTCCTCGGCGGTTGATACGCGCACCGAACCTACCTCGGTGTTGGGGAACATCTTTGCCTTGTAGCTCACGCGGTAGTCCAAAACTTCGCCCGGATGATAGAGCTGTGCCGACAGCGGAAGCAGGGTGCCGAGGAGCAGAAGGGTTAAAATCAATCGTTTCATATCTTTCTCGTTTTATTGTTTTTTTTCGGGTCTATATTTATATAGGTGTGGGTATTTAGGAGATGCGCGAAAAATCGATCTCTTCCTTGCCCGAATGTTTCCGGCGTAATGCCTCCAAGCCTTGGTGTTGGGGCAGGGCGAGTTTGGGGTCGCGCTCCAAAATGGCAATTGCCGCATCGCGCGTTTCCGCCAAAATTTCTTGGTCGAGGGTGGGGTTGGCGATCCTCAGATCGAACGCCTCGCCGCTCTGTTGTGTGCCGTTGATGTCGCCCGCACCGCGCAACTTCAAGTCCAATTCCGCCAATTGGAATCCGTCGTTGGTTTGGCACATGGCATCCAACCGCGCACGCGATTCGCGCGAGAGTTTTTCGCCCGACATCAAGATGCAGTACGATTGTTCGCCTCCGCGTCCCACGCGACCGCGCAACTGGTGCAGCTGCGACAGCCCGAAGCGTTCTGCCGACTCGATTACCATCACCGTGGCATTGGGTACATCGACCCCGACCTCTATGACCGAGGTCGCGACCATGATGTTCGCCTCGCCCGATTTGAACTGGCGCATCGATTCCTCCTTGTCCTGCGGTTTCATCTTGCCGTGGCAGATGGTCGTAACATATTCGGGCAGGGGAAAATCGCGTGAAATGGATTCGTAGCCGTCTCTAAGATCCTTATAATCCATCGATTCCGACTCCTCGATCAAGGGGTAGACCACATAGACCTGCCGTCCTTTCCTGATCTCTTGGCGCATGAATCCGAACAGACGCAGGCGCGCCGAATCGGTGTAATGCACCGTGCGGATCGGGTGGCGACCCGGCGGGAGTTCATCGATCACCGACACATCCAAATCGCCGTAGAGGGTCATTGCCAAGGTGCGCGGAATGGGCGTGGCGGTCATCACCAAAATGTGGGGCGGTTGGGCATTTTTCGTCCACAACCGCGCGCGTTGCTCCACGCCGAAGCGGTGTTGCTCATCGATCACCACGAAGCCCAAGTTGCGGAATTGAACGCGCTCCTCGATCAAGGCGTGCGTGCCGATCAGAATATCGATCTCGCCCGATGCGATGCCCTCCAACGCTTTGCGCCGCTCCTTTGCCTTCGATGATCCCGTGAGGATCGCACAACGCACCGGGATGCCTTCCAACATCCGCGTGATGGTGGCAAAGTGCTGACGGGCAAGGATTTCGGTAGGCGCCATCATTGTGGCTTGGAAGCCGTTATCGACCGCCAAAAGCATCGACATGAGGGCGACCATCGTTTTGCCCGAACCCACATCGCCTTGCAAGAGGCGGTTCATCTGAAATCCCGTCACGGTGTCTTGGCGGATCTCCTTTATCACGCGCTTTTGCGCACCGGTCAGCGAAAAGGGTAATTTCGTGGTATAGAAGGTGTTGAACGCATTGCCTACGCGCGGGAAAAGGAAGCCGTTCGCTTTGGTAAGGCGTGCCGTGCGGTGCTGTTGGATGTTGAGCTGAACGCCCAATAACTCATCGAATTTCAGGCGGTTCTGCGCTTCAAGAAGCAGTTGTTGCGACTGCGGAAAATGGATGTTGTGCAGGGCGTCGCGCAGCGAAATCAAGTGATGTTGCGCCCTGAGATAGTCGGGCAGAGGGTCGGCTATATGCCCGTCCGCCAACTTCCACGCATTGCAAATCACATGGTACATCGCCTTGGTACTCAGTATGTTATTTAACTTCTCGGTCGAGGGGTAGATGCCCTGCATCCCGCTCTCCGTCTTGCGCGACAAAGCCTGCTCGACGGTTTCCAGCTCGGGATGCGCCATCTGCAATTCCCCGCGGTAGAACGAGGGACGACCGAAGACGACATACTCGCGCCCGACCTCGACCCGTTTCTCGATCCATTTAATGCCTTGAAACCAAACGAGTTCCGCCACTCCCGTGCGATCCTGTGCAAAGGCGGTGAAACGCTGGCGGCGACCCTCTCCCGCGTGCTGAACGCCCGTGATGCGGGCGCGCAACTGCACATAACTCATGTCGGAAGTTTCGTGGATGTCGCCGATTTGGTAGAAGCGCGTGCGGTCGATGTAGCGGAACGGATAGTGCGCCAAAAGGTCGCCCACGGTCTTGACTCCAAGCTCGCGGTCGAGCACCTTGGCGCGTGCTTCGCCCACTCCTGCAACGAATTTTATGTCGGTATCGAGGTAATTGCCCACTTCTGAAGAACTAATATTCCTATTACAAATATACAATTATTTGTCCAAATACCAAGCCTCGCATCCGAATTTTTCGGCATTGTGCCTGCTTTAAAGGAAAACGCGTTTTTGTGAAAATATGTTTTTCGGATTCCTCCAATAATTTGTATCTTTGTAAATTCAAACACACATATACGATGAATCTTTTAGAATTTAAACGCCGCCCGACCTCCGAGGTTCGCATCGGGCAGACGACCATCGGCGGTCAAAACCCCATTGCCGTCCAATCCATGACCAATACTTCGACCGATGATACCTCCGCGAGTGTGGAGCAGATCCGCCGCATCGCTTCGGCGGGATGTCCCATCGTGCGCCTCACGGCCCAAGGTCGCAAGGAGGGCGAAAATCTGAAAGAAATTGCCGATATGCTCCACGCTGCGGGTGATAAGACCGCCTTGGTTGCCGACATCCACTTTGTGCCGGAGGTGGCTGCCATCGCCGCACAATATGTCGATAAGGTGCGCATCAATCCCGGCAACTACCGCAACGAACACGGCGAGCTGAAGGCTTTGGTGGCTCAGTGCAAGGAGCGCGGGGTAGCCCTGCGCATCGGCGTGAACCACGGTTCATTGGGCAAACGCATCTTTGAACTTTATGGCGACACGCCCGAGGGTATGGTGGCGGCTGCAATGGAATATTTGGAGGAGTGCCGCTCCTACGATTTCGATCAGTTGGTGGTTTCGATGAAGTCGTCGAACACCCGCGTGATGGTCTATGCCTACCGCCTTTTGATCGAGGCGATGGACAAGGCCGATATGCACTATCCGATCCACTTGGGCGTTACGGAGGCGGGTAACGGCTTGGAGGGCAGAGTGAAAAGTGCCGTGGGCGTGGGTGCGCTTATGGCGGACGGAATCGGCGATACGATCCGTGTGTCGCTCACGGAAGCCCCCGAAAACGAGGTGCCCGTGGCGCGTATGTTGGTCGATCATTTCCTCCACCGCGAGGGACGGTTCGAGGTGAAGCACCCCGAGCGCTATTCGCCCACCGCGTTCCGCAGAAGATCGAAAATTATGATCCCCGTTACGCACGATGAACCCCACGAGGGTTTCCGCGTGTTGGAGGCGCAGTCGGCGAACCCCACGGCAGAACTTCGCGCGGCGATCTTGAACCTCGACAAGGAGGATGAACCCGTGATTGTGAAACGAGCCTATAAGGACGATTCGTTGGAATTGGTCGCTGTAAAGGCGGCAGCCGACCTCGGTCCTCTCTTGCTCGACGGCTTGGCAGACGGCGTGTGGATCGATGCCCCGCAGTTCTCCGCCGAGGACATCCGCGAGGTGGAACTTTTGATCCTTCAGGCTGCCCGCGTGCGTTTCTCGCGCACGGAGTACATTGCCTGCCCGAGTTGCGGTCGTACCCTTTATAATATCGAGGACACCTTGGCGCGCATCAAGGCACGCACGGGACATCTGAAGAACCTCAAGATCGGCGTGATGGGTTGCATTGTGAACGGCCCCGGCGAGATGGCGGATGCCGACTACGGCTATGTGGGCGCGGCGGTGAACCGCATCACGCTCTACAAGGGTCGCGAGGTCATGGAGCGCAACATCCCGCAGGAGGAAGCTCTGGAGCATCTGATCGATCTGATCAAGCGCAACGGCGACTGGATCGATCCCGAAAATTAATCTGTGGCGAATCCCCTTTCCCAGCGAAAAAGGGGATTCGCATTTCATAAAAAGAAGTATCAAGTGGTAATTCTCCCTTTAGCCTACCTCCCCTCGGTGGAGTGGTTTGCGCACCTCAAGGCGGGTGACGCGACAGTCGATTTGGGTGAACATTTCGTGAAGCGCTCCGAGCGCAACCGCTGTGAGATCCTTTCGCCCAACGGCGTGATGAGCCTCACGGTGCAGGTCGCCAATGCCAATCGCCCCCGCACGCCGATGCGCGACATGCGCCTCGATTACTCCAAAAGGTGGCAACATCAGCATTGGGGGGCTTTGGTCGCCGCCTACAAAAATTCGCCCTATTACGACTACTATGCCGACTTCATTGAGCCGTTCTATCGCCATGAGTGGAAGTTTTTGGTGGATTACAACCACGATCTTTTAGAGGTGCTGTGCCGCTTGGCGCAGATCCCCATGCCCGCATTCAGCGAGCAATACATCACCGCTTCGGCGGATGATCTCGACCTCCGCCCCAAACAAAAAAAAGATCCGGCTTTCAGAGCCGAACCCTATGTGCAGGTCTTTTACGACCGTATGCCTTTTGCGGAGAACCTCTCGTTTATAGACCTTTTGTTTGCCGAAGGCCCGGAGTCGGGCGAACGGCTGTCGGCCTGCCTATATTAAGTATTACGCTGTCTTTTAAGTCGCCCGCCGAAACGCGAACGCGAACCTCTCCCTGCAAATTCTGCGGTTCGGAGACATATTGACATGCCGATTGCTCGGTGAGTGCCACGGTGTCGGTATTAATTGTGAGCGTGGGCGCACCCGCCGAAGAGTAGACGCGGAAGGTTTGCGGGACATTGGCTCTGAGGGTGTTGTGCTTATCTGCCAAGTGGAGCGTAGCGCGGCGCTTGTTCCACACGGCGCGGTAGAGGTAGTAGATGTCCTTCTTGTCGCGGTGGTTCAGATCGACCAAGCCCCCCGCATTCACGCCATAGGGTCGGCGCACCGATCCGTAGTCGAACATCGAATTGACCCAACGCCCCCAAAACAGCGAGTCGTTGCCCAAGTTGCGCACATAACCTTCGTGGAAACGCGTCAAGCGATCTTCGGGCAGGCAATCGCCGTTGAGGATGTTGGTGTTCGAGTAGAGCTTATGCCCCAAAAGTCCTTGTCCTCCGTAACTTACGCCCGATTTTAAGTGCGACCAGTTCTTCGTAAGAATCTCCTTCCAACGGATCAGATCATCGGTCGAACCGCGATTCCAACCCACATTCTGTTGCCAAACGATGAGCGTGGTGATGAAATTAATCTCGCCGTCTTGGTCGCTGCACGCCACCGTGGGGCGGGACGGATCGAGAGCCTTCGCTTCGCTGTCCAAGCGGCGGATGTAGGGTATGGGGTTCACGCCGCGGGTGTTGAGACGCGAGAAAATGCCCCACATAATCACCGAGGGGTGGTTCATGTTCTGCGCCACGATCTCGCTCAATTGCCGGATGCCGTTCTCCTCAAATTTGGGTGTGGGCAGATAGGCGATGTCGCTCATGAAGGTGTTGTGAAACGGAATGTCGATCCACGCCACCAATCCGCGCTCGTCACACTCGTCGTACAAGTAGCGGTAGTGGGGCATCACCGCCGAACGGATGGCGTTGGCACCTATATCCTCAATCATCTCTAAGTCGTTGTCGTAGTCGGGTCGGGTGAGCGATCCGCAGGCGATACGGTTGTCGTGGTAGAGGGTAACGCCGCGAATATCCAAGCGCTCGCCGTTGATCATCACGCCTTCCTTCGCCGATGTTTCGATCGCGCGGAATCCCGTGCGGATGGTTTGGCGGTCGAGCTCCTTGTCGCCGTCAAACAGCGCTACACTTATATTATATAGTTCGGGCGTGGAGGGCGACCACAATCGGGGATTGTCCAGCGCGAAGGGAATCGATGCGGGGCGACCGTCCAAGCGGATGTTCTGCTCCTTGGCATATACCTCCTCGCCCCCAAGCGATGCGATCGACATGCGCAGACGGCACGAAGATGCGCCTTTGGAGGTGAGATGCACCTCCACATTGCCCGAAGCGCGCTCCGGGGTGACCGATGCGGGATGCACCAGAATGCCGTCCGTGCCGAGGTAGAGGGGCGAGATGGCGGTGCGTTCCGTGATGATCAGCTCCACGGGTCGGTAGATGCCGCCGTAGAAATTTATGTCGCTGCCCGTGGGGAGGAAATCGTTGCTCGAATTGTTGCTCACGGCGATCAAAAGCTGATTCTCCTCGCCGAAGCGGATGCGGTCGGTGAGTTCAAAGGTGAACGCCGCACTTGCGCCCACATGGTTGCCGATGTGCGCGCCGTTCACGAACAGATCGGCAACGGACTGCACGCCGTAGAACTTGATGAAGATGCGCTTTTTGGCCCAGTCGGCGGGTATATATAACGGGTAAACATAGTTGCCGATGGTCTCCAAAAGATGGTCTTCTGTCGCGGGGTTGGTGTTCCAGCTGTGGGGCAGATTGACATAGCGGGCGCGGTCGGAGGTGTTCTCCGATTTGAAGAAAAAGCGCCAACCCTCGTTCAGCGGAATCACTTCGCGGGCCGATGCCCCAAGGCTGCAAACCAAGAGGGCGAAACTGAGCAGAATGTGTCGTATGTTCATAGTCTGAATGCGTTTTACGGGGCTTTTCGCCCCCGAAAGAGGAGCAAAAACCACGCACAAAGATACGCAAAAAAATAGAAATCGACCCGTGCCGACTAATGATAAGTAGGTATTTATCGGGAAAAAGGAGCAGGGAAGGAACATTGCATTGAAATTTTTTGTATATTTGTATTTGTGAAAAAAATCTAAAACTATGTTCTCAGCTAAAACTTATAGCGCTCGCCGTAGCGAGCTTCGTACCAGAATTGGTAATGGTCTGATTTTGCTTCCGGGCAATATGTTCTCACCCAACAACTTCCCCAACAACGCCTACTATTTCCGTCAGGATTCGACCTTCCGTTATTTCTTCGGTCTGAATACCCCTGCATTGGTCGGCGTGATCGACACCGAGTCGGGCGATGAGATGCTCTTCGGCAACGATTTCACCATCGACGACATCATTTGGACGGGCCCGCAGCCCACTCTGAAGGAATTGGGCGCACAGGTCGGCGTAACGGCTACCTTCCCCTTGGTCGAGTTGGAGAAGGTCTTGCGCAAGGCCATTTCGCAGGGTCGCCGTGTGCACTACCTGCCCCCGTACCGCGGTGAGAATAAATTGCAGTTGTCGGCACTCTTGGGCATCCGTCCCGAGCTGTTGCACGACTATAAGTCGGTCGAGCTGATGTTTGCTGTTGCCGAGATGCGCGAGATCAAGTCGCAGGAGGAAATCGAGGCTTTGGAGCGCGCATTCCCGCTGGGCTACAAGATGCACACTACCGCCATGCGTATGTGCCGTCCGGGTGTCATCGAGCAGACGATTTCGGGTACTATCGAGGGCGTTGCCCGCGCTTACGGTCAGGGTGTTTCGTTCCCCTCGATCGTGTCGCAGCACGGCGAGACCCTGCACAACCTCCGTTCCGACGGCGTGTTGGAGTCGGGCCGTATGCTGTTGGTCGATGCCGGCGCAGAGAGTTTGGAGGGCTATTGCTCCGACCACACCCGTACTTACCCCGTCAATGGCAAGTTCTCGGATCGCCAGCGCGATGTCTATACCGCAGTCTTGACGGCTCACGATCATGTGCAGGAGATCGTCAAACCTTATATGATGTTCTCGGAGGTGCATAAGGCATCGTATATGTCGTTGGCAGAGAGCTTGAAGGCAATCGGTATCGTCAAGGGTTCGGCAGAGGATGCCGTAGCGGCAGGTGCTATTGAGATGGTCATGCCTCACGGCTTGGGTCACGGCATGGGTATGGATGTACACGACTGCGAGGTGATGGGTGAGCGTTCGTTCTCGTTCGCCGACATCATTCCTCAGGCTGCCAAATCGGAAACTTGCGTTTACCGTGCAGGCTGGAAGATTAAGCCGGGTACGGTCATGACCGATGAACCGGGTCTGTATTTCATCCCCGCTCTGATCGATAAGTGCCGTGCCGAGGGTAAATACACCGATTTCATCAACTACGATGTACTCGAGGGCTTCAAGGACTTCGGCGGTATCCGTATCGAGGACGACTTGCTCGTGACGGAGACCGGCAACCGCTACATCGGCGACAAGCGCATCCCGTTCTCGATCGAGGATCTGGAGGCTATTGTTGGCAAGGATGAGTAGTTTGGAATTAAAACATTTTAAGAATTGCCATCCTTAAACAGGGGTGGCGATTCTTTTTGGTGTTGGGAGTGGATGTTTTTTTAATAGTTCGTTTTAATATGAAAAATACTATTTTTGTTGTAAATGACTGCCCGAAAATTTTGCTTATTATATATATTCGCTGTGGGTTATAACCTATATACCTAAACCAATAAAACTACTGTAATGAAATTCAAATTTCTGATTAGCCTGCTGTTTTCCTCCTTGCTCTTTGTCGGAGGATGCAGCGATGATGATCCGATTGCTCCTCAACCGGACCCGACACCCGATCCTCAACCGGAATTGCCGACAGCGATGACTTTCAAACTCGATGTGGCGCAGATTACTCAAACCTCCGCTTTGTTGAGCGTTGTGCCTTCCTCAGAAGATGGGTTGTATTATGCCGACATCGCCCGCAAAGATGCCTTTGAGGGACTCAGTGATGAGGAAATTATCCGCAAGGTTGCTGCCGAAGTAAACTCGTCAGATCTCAAGTCGGGCAAGCAACAATTTGTCGAAGACCGCCTTGTTTATTCGACCGAATATCTGTTCTATGCCTTTGGCTATCAAGGAGGTAAACCCGATACGGCTCTTGCAAAATTGAGCTTCACCACCTTGAAAATAGATGATGAAAACAAGCCCGATCCCCAGCCCGAACCCCAGCCCCAGCCCGATCCTGTGATCTCGCTTGGCCAAACCGAGGTGGCGTGTCAGGCACAGGGTGGTGTGTTTAAGTTTGCCTACACCATCGCCAACGCTACGGACGAGAACCTCGTGGAGGTCAAGTCGCAGAACGAATGGGTGCGCATCATCGAGGAGAACCATGCGGTCGCTCAACAGCAGATCGAGGGTCAAGTGCAATTTGAGGTCGAGGCAAACAGCCTTGCCGAAGTTCGCGAGGCTGTGATTCAAGTCGCGTATAAGGATGCAAAACCCGTCTCATTGGTAGTCCGACAAGCAGCCAAGGCGGAGCAGGAACCCGATCCCGAAGAACCTCCCTTCCAAAAGATTTCCGGTAAGGTTAATGATTTGAATGCCGAAGCGTTCCGCTATTTCATTTGGGACTATGTGGCTCATCCCGAAGCGTTTACCTTCCGAGGGAAGCGTCCGGCAGTTGTCGATTTCGGAGCATCGTGGTGCGGTCCCTGTCAGTCTTTGCATCCGATTCTCGATCGCACGGCAGCCAGCTATAAGGGGATGGTCGATTTCTTCTATGTCGATGTCGATTTGGAACCCGAACTCTCGAATATTATGCAGGTAAACTACCTGCCGTCGTTGTTCTTCATCGCGATGGACGGTTCCTACCAGCACACCGAGGGCGGTATGAGCGAGGATAATCTCAACGATCTGATCTATACCTATCTGCTCGATTCCAACCCCGATCCCAATCCCGATCAAGGGGGTGACGATGTGGTGGTCGAAGGTCCCAAAATGGTCAATGAATTTTGGGCAGGCGACCGTAACCGCCAAAATACCGACTTGAACATCACGGCTTTTGTGCGCTGTGCTTCGCAAGATGCACGCACCGTCAAAATCGCCATGTTCCCCACGCAGCGCGTCGAACAACTGCTCCAAGAGATGACTTTGGAGACTATCGCCGCTTCGTTCGGTATGACGATGAAACCCGAGGAAGTGGCTCAGATCAACGCAGAGGGTATCTACAACGAGAGCTCGACTTCGCCGGGCAAGGAATATGCCTATATCATTCTTGCCAAGAACGAACGCGGAGGTGCCACCCTCGAACGATGCGACATCAAAACAACGGGAGGCGAACCCGTCAATCCCGATCCGGAGGATCGTTGTGCGCCCGAACTTACGGCAATGATGAACTCGTGGAACGACAATTTGAGTATCTCGATGCAATGTTCCACCGCCAACGCAAGTTCTGCCGACTATCTGCTGTTACCCACTGATCAGATGGCTAAACTCTTTGTTACGGGTCAGACCGATCAGCAGATCCTCGATGCACATCCCAACCGTCAGGTTATCGATGGTGTGCTGCTCGATTACCTCAATAACGAGGGATTGTCGATGCAGTTCCCCGGCTATGCCTATGGGTCGCATTGGACGCTCTTGGCGCGTGCTTCCAATTCCAAAGGACGCACCATCATCCGTGCCGATCGTCAGGTGTTTGCACCCGATGCTCCCGAAGTGCGTCTTTATGTTTCGGCGACTGAGGGTAATATGACTTGTTCGATCCAATGTATGACCGCCGATGCGCAAGAGGCTTCGTTTGTGGTTGCCAAGAGTAGTGATGTTGATGCACAGATGGCTTCGGGTTTGAGTTTGGAGATGCTCATGGATGGCAACCATCTTGAAATCACGAAGTTGGATTGCAACAACATTGATATGATCAACGCTACGGGTTGTGTCTACGGATCGCCTGTTGCTCTTGAGGGAGGCGTTGTCTATTCGTGGATTGTCGATATGCGCAACGGCTCGAATCGCAGTACGGAGCGTTGCGATTGCTTCGTTCCGGCTGTTACGCGCAGTCGTGGCATTATGCTCCGAGGTCTTTTCCTCTGAAGCATTTTCGTGTAGTTGAGGCGGAGAAATCTTCTGTTGTCGGAAGATTTCCCCGCCTTTTTTTTATGAGTGTTTTAGAGTTAATAAAAGGAGGAATCTCATTTGAGATTCCTCCTTGGTTTTTTGTGGCAGCCCGTCATACCGAGTGCCATCTAATCTTGCAAATCAATTTGTTGGGCAGGTTGTGGAGTCGGACGACCGCTTTCGAAGGTGTCTTTCGCCTTGACCAACCCTTCTTTCTCGGCAAGCTGCTCCATCAGATGATAGGCCGCTTCGTATTCGTTGGGGATTACGCCGTCCAAAATCGAGTTCTTGATGGCATCCTTTATCTCGCCGATGATTCTGCACGGACGCAGGGCGTAGGTCTCGATGATCAGTTCGCCCGAGATGGGTGGCTGGAAGTTGCGCACGCGGTCGCGCTCCTCCAAATCTTTCATCTTGCGGCGCACCAGTTCGAAGTTCGCCAGATAACGCTTCACCTTGGCATCGTTGCCCGAGGTGATGTCCGCCTCGCAGAGGGTCATGAGCGCTTCGACATCATCGCCCGCCTCGAACAGCAGACGGCGCACTGCCGAATCCGTCACCAAATCCTCCGAGAGGATGATGGGGCGCAGGTGCAGGAACACCAATTTGCGCACAAATTTCATGTGGTCGTTGAGCGGGAGCTTCAGACGGCGGAACAAGTCGGGCACCATCTTCGACCCGACTACTTCGTGTCCGTGGAACGACCACCCGATGCGGGGATCATACGCCTTGGTCTGCGGTTTGCCGATGTCGTGCATGATCGCCGCCCAGCGCAGCCACAGATCATCCGATTTCTTCGCCACATTGTCCAACACCTTGAGCGTGTGGTAGAAATTGTCCTTGTGGGCGTGTGCTCCGCGTTTCTCCACGCCCTTGAGGCGTTGCATCTCGGGGAAGACCAGCTTCAGAAGCCCCGTAAGTTCCATCAGCTCAAAGCCGATCGACGGCACGGGCGAAAGCACGATCTTGTTGATCTCGGTGATGATGCGCTCGTGCGACACGATCTCAATGCGGTGTGCATTGCGCGTGATGGCATCGAAGGTCTCCTCCTCGATCGTAAATCCCAACTGCGAAGCGAAACGCACGGCGCGCATCATGCGCAGAGGATCGTCCGAAAAGGTTACATCGGGATCGCACGGTGTGCGGATGATGCCGTCCTCCAAGTCGTACATGCCTTCAAACGGATCGACCAATTCGCCGAACGAGCCTTCGTTGAGCGACCACGCCAAGGCGTTGATCGTGAAGTCGCGGCGCAGCTGATCATCTCTGAGGGTGCCTGCTTCGACATGGGGTTTGCGCGAGTCGTGGGTGTAGGATTCCTTGCGCGCGCCGACAAATTCGATCTCATCGCCTTTGCAGCGCAACATCGCCGTGCCGAAGGTCTTGAAGACCGACACACGGGTGTGTAGTTCACGCCCGATGGCTTGGGCAAGTTCCACACCGCTGCCCGTCACCACCACATCGATGTCGGTAGACGGACGGCGCAGGAAGTGGTCGCGCACATAGCCGCCTACGACATAGGCTTCGACACCTTGCTCACGGGCAATACGCGAAATGAGTTTAAATATGGGTTTTGATAATGGCACAGGTTATTTCACATATTTCTCGATCTCCTCTTTCCACCTCAGGTAGCCCTCACCTGTGAGGTGAAGTCCGTCGTTGGTGTACTTCGGATCGAGCAGACGCTGATCATCGATCAAGGTCGAATAAACATCAATATATTGCAGGTTCTTGCGCTCCTCGGTGCAAAGTGCCTCAAGCAGTCGGTTGGTTTCCTCGATCTGCTCCTTGAGGTCGATCTTCTCCGTGGAGAGCGCGGGGTTGGTGGGTAACAGCGATGTGAGGTAGATGCGCGTCCACGGCGACTCCTTCTCGAAGCGCGTGAGGATGCGGTCGATGTTGCCGGCAATCGCATCGGGTTTTTCGCCCGCCATCAGATCGTTGATACCGATCGCGAGGAACACCTTCTTGGGACGCGCACCCACGATCGTATCCAAACGATTGACAAGCCATGAGGAGCGATCACTGCGGATGCCGCGATTCTTGATGTGGCGGTTGCAAAACATCTCGTGCCACTCGCACGCTTCGGTGTTGCCGTCACCCAAGAACACAAGGCTGTTGGAATGCACGGGCAGCACTTCGAATTGCGAAGCACGCTGGGCGTAGTATTTGTCCTGCGCTGCGGCGGTCATCACCGCCAAAAGCAGGATGCAGAGAGTGAGTAATCGTTTCATGGGATGCTGAGTTTTTGGGGATTAATCGTTTAGTATTTGGTTTCGCGCAGGTAAAGCTCCACGGTGTTCTCCAAACCCATGTAAAGCGCATCGCAGATGAGGGCGTGACCGATCGAGACCTCGTCCGTCCACGGGATGCGTCTGAGGAAATACTTCAAGTTGTCCAAGTTCAGGTCGTGACCCGCGTTGAGTCCCAAACCTTGACGGCGGGCTTCCTCGGCAGCGGCGATGTAGGGAGCGATGGCTTCCTCGCGGTTCTTTTTATAATCGCGTGCGTAAGCCTCGGTGTATAATTCCACGCGATCCGCACCGCACTCCTTTGCGCCGGCAACCATCTTGGGATCGGGATCTACGAAGATCGACACGCGGATGCCCTTCTCGTGGAAGCGGTGCGACATGTCGCTTAAAAATTCGCGGTTTGCGATCGTATCCCAACCTGCGTTGGAAGTGATGGCATCGGGGGCATCGGGTACCAAAGTAACCTGCGTGGGTTGCACCTCGCACACTAGATCCACGAACGAGGGTATGGGGTTGCCTTCGATGTTGAACTCGGTGCGCAGAACCTGCTTCAATTCGCGCACATCGCTGTAACGGATGTGGCGGGCATCGGGACGGGGGTGGACGGTGATTCCGTCGGCACCAAAGCCTTCAATATCCAATGCGGCACGGGTCACATCGGGCATGTTGCCGCCGCGAGAATTGCGGACAACGGCAATCTTGTTGATATTTACACTCAGTTTTGTCATAAAAAATGTTATCTTTGCATTTGACAATCAGTCGTTACGAGGGGTGGCGGGGAGCGATTTTGCCCTTTGCGCGCCCTTGACGATGTAAAGTTACTTAATTTTTTCGAGATTACACCGATGAAAATCATACTTTTTTCCCGTCCCGAGGTAGGATGCAGTGCCGAACGGATCGAAGAACTGTTCCTCTCGATCGAGGAGCGCGCGTTTGATTATGTGCTCAACTCCGAATTTGCCGACTATGTGGAGGCGAAAACGGGGCGGACAATTCCTGCCGAGAAACGCTACGGCGCGAAGGTCGAGGGGATCACGGGCGAGGAGATCATGGTCTGCTACGGAGGCGACGGAACACTCCTTGAGGGCGTGCATCGCTTGGGCGAAAACGAGATCCCCGTCATGGGCATCAATGCGGGTCATTTGGGCTTCTTGACCACGGCTTCGAGCGGCGGATTTGATGCGCTTTTTGACGATATTCAGCGCGGAGAAATCACCGTTGAACCGCGCTCGATTTTGCAGGTTGAGGGCATGATCGATGGGCGGGAACAATGCCTTGTGGGGCTCAATGAATTTGCCGTCCAACGCCATGGCCCGGGTATGATTTCGGTGGCAACCTATGTCAATGATCAGATGGTGGCAACTTATCATGGTGATGGCGTAATCGTTTCAACGCCAACGGGTTCTACGGCTTACTCTTTGAGCGCTGGAGGCCCCGTTGTGGCACCTACCTGTGCGTGTCTTGTGATCTCGCCGCTTGCCCCGCACAACCTCACGATGCGCCCCGTGGTGATCCCCGATTCGGCACTCATCACGCTGCTTGTCAAGGTGCGCCATGCCGATGCGTTTATCATGCTCGACAACCGCACTTATTCCATCACTTCGGAAACCTCGCTCAAGATCCGCCGTGCCGAGCGCCACATCCTGCTCGCCGTGCCGCACAACATCTCGTTTTACGACACCCTGCGCGACAAAATGATGTGGGGCGTGGACATCCGCAGTTAATTGCCAATCGAGTTCCTGTTCTGCCCAGAAAAACGAAAACCCGAGTGCATCTGACGCCCGATCCCGCGCGCGAATCGCGAAAAGATCGGCGAAAAGATGGTATTTTCCATTTTTATTACCTATATTTGTGCCCTATATGAGCGAAGAAAAACGCATACCGAATCATGTCGCCATCATTATGGACGGCAACGGCCGTTGGGCCAAACAACGCGGCAAGGAACGCTACGAGGGTCATATCGCAGGAGTAGAGTCCGTGCGTGTGGCTTTGCGCCGTGCTGCCAAGTGGGGTGTCAAGTACCTGACTGTCTACGCATTTTCGACCGAGAACTGGGGTCGTCCCACCGAGGAGGTCAATGCCCTGATGGAACTTTTCTGCAAGAGCGTTGTGAACGAAACGCCCGATTTGATCAAAGAGGGTGTGCGCCTTCGTGTGATCGGCGAGCGGGAGCGTTTCTCCGAAAAGGTGCAGCACTACCTGCGTTCAGCCGAGGAAGAAACGGCAGGGGGCGGAACCATTACCCTTGTTTTGGCGTTGAACTATTCCTCGCGCGATGAGCTGACCCGCGCCATGCGTAAGATCGCGGGGCGTGTCGAGGCAGGCGAACTGAAACCCGAGGAGGTTACGGAGGAGGTGATTTCCTCTTCGCTCGATACGGCATTTATGCCCGATCCCGATTTGGTGATCCGCACCAGCGGAGAGTGCCGCCTGAGTAATTTCCTCATGTGGCAGTCCTCTTACGCCGAGCTGTGGTTTCCCGAGGTGCTGTGGCCCGATTTCTCGAACGAGGATTTCGATCGTGCCGTGGAGGAGTATCAGCGCCGTGACCGCCGTTTCGGCTTAGTGAAGTAAACGAAAGAAGATTAGATTAAGAACAGATGAATCATTTTGGTAAAATACTTCTGGCAGCCCTCCTCTTGGTGGGCTTTGCACAGAGTATCCGCGCCCAAGAACAAGAATCCCAAAAAGAAAAGACTGCCGAGAAGGAGCAAATTGACTCGTTGCGCGAATTTCCCTATTCCGCACCCGTGTTCGATTCCAAGAAGGATGCAGCCAAACTTTACTATATCCGCCGGGTCGATATCCACGGCGTGCAGTATCTGAATCACGATATGATCCGTTCGTCATCGGGCTTGGTGGCGGGCGATTCGATCTATCTGCCGAGCAACTTCATTTCGAATGCCATCCAGCGCATTTGGAATCAGAGGGTGTTCTCCGATGTGCAGGTGGCTGCCGACATCGATGGCGACAGCCTCGATCTGATTCTTTACCTTCAAGAACGCCCCCGTATCTTGAATTGGGAGTTCACGGGCATCACCAAGGGTAAGAAACGCGATTTGATCGAGAAACTCAAACTCAAGCGCGGCAACACGGCTTTGTCGGACTATGTGATCGACAAAAACATCAAACTCATCAAGAAATATTGGGCAGAGAAAGGTTTCCGTAATGCCGAGGTCGAGGCTCGCATCGAGAACGATACGGCGCGACCCGGACAGGCTGTGTCGGTTATCTTCGACATCGACCGCAAGAAGAAGGTCAAGATCGGCGCGATCAACTTCATGGGCAACACCCAATTCTCCTCGAAGCGCCTGCGCAAGACCTTGAAGAAGACCCACCAAAAGAGTTGGAACTTCTTCCGCAGCTCGAAGTTCAACGATGAGGAGTACGAAAACGACAAGGAACTGTTGATCGACTTCTACAATTCGAAGGGTTATCGTAACGCGACCATCCTCCAAGATTCGATCTACGACATCAGCGAGAACCGCATGGGTATCAATATTAAGGTGTCGGAGGGTAACAAATACTACATCCGCGATGTGTCGTGGGTCGGCAACTCGGTCTATCCTACGGAGGATCTTCAGCGTATGTTTGCCGTGCAGAAGGGCGATACCTATGATAAAAAGTCGATGCACAAGCGTTTGGGTATCGGCAAGGAGGTCGATCCCGAGGCGATGTCCGTGTCGTCGCTCTATCAGAACGATGGTTATATGATGTCGCAGATCGAACCCGCCGAAACGATCATCGGCAAGGACTCGATCGACATCCAAGTCAAGATTTTTGAGGGTAAGCAGTTCACCATCAACGAAGTGAATATCACGGGTAACCAGCGTGTCAATGACGAGGTGATCCGCCGTGAGATCTACACCCGTCCGGGCGATTTGTACAACCGCTCGCTTCTGATGCAGACCATCCGTACGCTCAACGCCATGGGACACTTCAACCCCGAGGCGATCATGCCCAGCCCGCATATCGTGTCGAACGATTTGGTCGATATTAACTGGCCGTTGGAGGAGCAGGCTTCCGACCAATTCAATATCGCCGGCGGTTGGGGTGCAGGTACATTCGTAGGTTCGGTGGGTATCACGCTCAACAACCTTTCTATCAAGAACATGTTCAAGAAGGGGGCTTGGCGACCTTACCCGATGGGTCAGAACCAGCGTTTGTCGCTCACGGCGCAGACCAATGGTACTTATTATAAGGCATTTGCGTTCAGTTTCACCGATCCGTGGTTGGGTGGTCGTAAACCCAATTCATTTACCATTTCGACCCACTTCTCGGAGAATAACGATGCCGATTATATGTGGCGCAAGGCTACCCGATATTTCCGCACATACGGTGTGGCTGTCGGTTTGGGTAAACGCTTGTCGTGGCCCGATCCGTTCTTCTCGCTCTATACGGAGCTGACCTACGAGCGGTATGATCTGAAGAACTGGGGTTCGTTCATTATGCGCGATGGCGTGTCGAATATGTTGTCGCTCAAAGTGGCTTTGTCGCGTAACTCGGTAGATCAGCCGATCTATCCGCGCCGCGGTTCGGAGTTCACGGCTTCGGTGCAGGCTACTTTGCCGTACTCGTTGTGGGACGGCAAGGATTACAGCGATCCGAATATGTCGAACCAAGAACGCTATCGCTGGATCGAGTTTCACAAGTGGATGTTCAAGGCACAATGGTTCCAAGCCATTACCCGCAACTCGAACCTCGTGGTGATGGCGAAAGCCGAGATGGGTTACTTGGGACACTACAACACCCACAAGATCTCGCCCTTCCAGCGTTTCGAGGTCGGTGGTGACGGTATGTCGGGCTATAATATATATGGTATCGACATCATCTCGATGCGTGGTTACGAAGATGGCGCACTCGATCCCATTTCCAAAGAGAACTATGCCGCAGCCTACAACAAATACACCTTGGAGCTGCGTTACCCGATCATCCTCAAGCCCTCGTCGCAGATCTATGTGTTGGGCTTCTTGGAGGGCGGTAATGCCTTCAACTCGTGGCGCGAATTTTCGCCGTTCCGCATCAAGCGTTCGGCAGGTTTCGGCGTGAGACTCTACCTCCCGATTGTCGGTATGTTGGGTATCGACTGGGGTTACGGCTTCGATGCGCCCGCAGGTCAGGTGCAGAAGAGCGGCGGTCAGTTCCACTTCGTTATGGGACAGCAGTTCTAATTCGGGGTGCGTTGTTGAGGGGTGTTGCCGGAGGGGCGTGAAAACTTCTTTTGCAATCCGCGATACAATAAAACCGATTGGAAACGAGTTATATGTATAGTGTGCGGATGCGCCGCACGCGGAAAACTGAAATTAAAAACGAAAAACGATGATGAAACGATTGATTCTCCTTATGGCGCTCATCCTCTCCGTGGGGGCGGTGTCGGCGCAGAACTACATCGTGGTCAATAGCGAGAAGGTGTTTAAGTCGGTGGCGGCTTACACCAAGGCTGTCGATGAATTGGATCGCCTTGCCAAGCAATATGAGGCAGAGGTGCAGCAGAAGTTCACCAATGTCGAAACGCTTTATAACCAATATCAGAAGACCAAGGCGCAACTCTCGGCATCGAAGCGCGAGGAGTATGAGCAGGCTATTCTGATCAATGAGCGCGAGGCTCACGAATACCAAGAGTCGATCTTCGGCAAGGACGGCGCGCTCATGCAGAAGCGCATCGAGCTGATCCAGCCCATCCAAAAGCAGATCTTCAATATGTTGGACCGCTACGCCAAGCAGGTCGGAGCCGACATCGTGCTCGACTCATCGAACAATCCCACGCTGCTCTACACCAACTCCAAGATCGAGCATACGGAGCGCTTGATCCAATTCCTCAAGAAATAACGAAACATAAATAAGACATCAAAAATTTAACGAAAAAATCTTTATGAAAAAGTTCATCAAATTGACCCTTGTACTGGTTATGGTGCTGGGTTCGACCTCGTTGTTCGCTCAGAAGTTCGGCCGTATCGACAGCCAGTCGATCCTGATGATGATGCCCGAAACGAAGGAAATGCAGGCTAATCTCGAGACCCTGGCTAAGGACTATCGCGAGAATTTGGAGCTGATCAGCGTGGAGTATCAGCAGAAACTTCAGGAGTTCCAGAAGAACTACAACACCTACTCGGAGGCTACGCGCAACATCAAGCAGAAGGAGTTGGCTGACCTCGAGAACCGCGCCCGCACCATCGAGCAGATGGCACAGCAGGACATGGAGAAGAAGCAGCAGGAGCTGTTGACCCCCATCACCGAGAAGATGCGTCAGGCAATCGACAAGGTGTCGAAGGCAGGTGCTTTCACCGCTGTTTTCGAGACCGCAATGTTGGTTTACTTCGATGCCGCTCAGATGGTTGACATCGCTCCGTTGGTAAAAGCCGAACTCGGTATCAAGGAGGAGGCTGCCGCTGCACCCGCTGCTGCACCCGCAAAATAATTTGACCCGTGGCGGGGAAGTACCCTCCGACTTTCGGATCTACAAAAAAGGCTGTTCCAACAAGTGGAACAGCCTTTTTTGTGCTTCGACTTTTCGCATTTCGGTTACTTCGCCTTTGACCGATTTCCGCATTTTGAAAATTTTTGCTACCTTTATTCCTTTGGAAAACTCGGGGCGAAACTCCGCCACCTAAAAAAACTTTCCGCAAAGAATACGACTTTATGAAACGCATCGGAATCATCTCCGACACCCACGGCACATTCGACCAGACATTGCGCGAATTTTTGAAGGATGTCGATGAAATTTGGCACGCGGGCGACATCGGATCGCTCGAATTGGCGGATGAAATAGCCCGCTTCAAACCCCTTCGCGCCGTGTCGGGCAACATCGACGGAGGCATGACCCGCAGGGTCTACCCGCTGTTCCTTGAGTGGGAATGCGAGGGGGTGAGGGTGCTGATGACCCACATCGGGGGCTACCCCCGAAGATACGATCCCCGCGCCGTGAGGAAGATCCAGTTGCTTCGCCCGAAGCTGTTCATTTCGGGACATTCCCATATTCTCAAAGTGATGAACGACCCGGTGTACGATCTGCTCCACATAAACCCCGGCGCAGCAGGTCATTCGGGCTTTCACCAAGTACGCACCGCCATCCGCTTGGTCTTTGACCATGGTACGATGCACGACTTGGAAGTCGGCGAATGGCCGCGCGGATAATCCCCCGCAAAAAGAAAACTTTGGCGCGGAAAATGCAGGACAAAAAGGAATCCCCGCCGTCCTTCTTAAATCTCTCACCCCCTTGCGGGATAGGTACTTTTCGGAATTGAAATTGTCAAAATTTAAGCTCCGGTTTCGGTCGGGGCTTTTTTTACGGAAATTTTCGTACCTTTGCGCCCTAATGATCACACTATGCTGAAGCTTTTTAGATCGTATAAACAACAATACAAACTCAACCTCAAACTCGCGCTTCCCGTGGTGCTTACGCAACTTGGGCAGATCTTGACGCAGTTTGTCGATAATGTCATGGTCGGGCAGTATGGCGGTGACGATCCCACACCTTTGGCGGCTACTTCGTTCGGTGGCGCGGTATTCTTCATTCTCTTTATCGCCTCGATCGGAGTGGCGTTGGGTATGACCCCGCTTGTGGGCGAGCTGTTCTCCCAAAACCGCCACAAAGAATCGGCGACCCTCTTGCAAAACGGCATCTTGTTCTACACCTTGCTCGGCTTGGTGATGTCGGCGGTGCAGTATGCCGCCATCCCGCTGATGGCGTATATGGGACAGCCCGAAGAGGTGGTCGAGATGGCGATCCCGTACTATAAGATGCTGGTTTACAGCCTCCCGTTCATCATGCTATTCTTTTCGTTTAAGCAATTTTTGGAAGGCGTGGGCAACACCAAGGCGGAGACCGTTGTGACGATTTTGTCGAACATCTCGAACTGTTTTTTCAACTGGGTGTTCATCTACGGCAACTTGGGTATGCCTGTGATGGGGGTCGAGGGTGCAGGCTTGGGTACGCTCTTGGCGCGTGTCGTTTCGCCCGTGGCAGTCATCACCTATTTTCTTGTGAGCAAGCGATTCAGAGCCTACCTCAAGGAGTTCCGTTGGGGCGATTTCTCGTGGTCGACCATCACCCGATTGCTGAAGATGGGACTGCCGATTTCGTTCCAAATGTTCTTGGAAGCATCGGCTTTTGTCGGCACAAGCATCATGATGGGGTGGTTGGGCACGCAGGCGATCAGCGCCAATCAGATCGCGGGAACCTTGGGCAACTGCTCGTTTATGATCATCTTGTCGTTGGGCGCGGCTACGACCATCCGCATTTCGCACGCCTACGGACGGCGCGATATTGACGAGGTGGCTTTGGCGGGCAAGGCTTCGTACCACTTGGTCTTGATGTGGTGCGCCATCTGCGCCGTGATGTATATCTCGTTACGCCACTTTATTCCCTTGATGTTCACCTCCAACGCCGAGGTGATCGCCATCGCATCGGACCTGATGTTTTTCATCGCCATGTACCAACTTTCGGACGGCTTGCAAAATGCTTCGGTGAGCATCCTGCGCGGTTTGCAGGATGTGAAGATCATCATGCCGATTGC